>Ga0209483_1002041_pt1 | contig 14593 bp, 9 predicted proteins | sample NGEPerA_FD_184508 | JGI IMG/M metagenome (GOLD analysis project Ga0209483, IMG submission 184508) | Arctic peat soil microbial communities from the Barrow Environmental Observatory site, Barrow, Alaska, USA - NGEE PermafrostL2-A... | ecosystem: Environmental > Terrestrial > Soil > Wetlands > Peat... | reverse complement strand
GCAGGAGCACGAGAGCGCCATCGCGAAGGAACGGCCAGGACCGGCCAGCAGTTCGGACAGCAGCAGCCGGCGGCGGTGATGATCGTATCGCCGCACCGAATCCGGAAGGGTCTCGATCGGCACCATCCGCACCTGCACCCCGTGGCGTTCGGCCAGACGCTGCCGCGCGGCGGCGGCGAATCCCTGGAGCTCCGGCTTCAGCGACTCCGCCAAGGCCTCGCCGAGCGCGTCGAGGTCGGGAAAGAAATTGCGCTGGCCCTGGATGAAATCCCGCACCCAGTCGGATGGAGTGATGGACGGCGACGGACCCTCACCGTCCTCGCGGGGATCAAAGACGCCCAGCGCCGTGACCCGCCGGCGGTCGGCATAGGCGCGGTAGAGCCGGACCAGGGCGTCGGCGACCCCAGGGGCGTTCTCTGCCACCTCGGCGATCTCGTGGCGCGGGATGCCGAGGTCCCTGAAGAACTGATCGGCGAGGACCTCCGAGAGATCTTGCGCCCCGGCGGCGTCGTGATCGCTGGAGAGGGCGCGGATGTCGATGTCATAGGTGCGCGCCAGCCGCAGCAGGATCTGGGCGGTCAACGGACGCTGATTGCGTTCGAGGTGATTGAGGTAGCTCGGCGAGACCCCGAGATCCTCGGCCATGCGTGTCTGGGTCAGGCCCAATTCGCGGCGCAGGCGCTTGAGGCGCACGCCGAGAAACAACTTCCGCTCGCTGGGCTCGGCCATGGCCGAGCTTTGTCATGAATTGACGATAATGACAATGTCATGTTGTGACAAAACATCCTTGAAACTGGCTTTTTGTGCTGTCGCCAGGGATCGCATGACCCTATCGGTCAATTTCCTACAAGCGCACCGTCGCCTCGGAGATCGTCATCATGAGCAGTTTCGCGAGTCTGGTTACCGGCGCTCCGCGAGGACGCTTCGAAGGCGTCGAGCGGCCCTATTCGCCGGCCGACGTGGAAAAGCTCCGCGGCTCGTTCCCGATCGTCCACACCCTGGCCGAGCGCGGCGCCAACCGGTTGTGGAAATCGCTCAACGAGGAGGCCTTCGTGGGCGCCCTGGGCGCGGTGACCGGCAACCAGGCCATGCAGATGGCGCGGGCCGGTTTGAAGGCGATCTATCTTTCCGGCTGGCAGGTCGCCGCCGACGCCAACACCGCCGGGGCGATGTATCCCGATCAGAGCCTCTATCCGGCCAACGCGGCGCCCGACCTCTGCCGCCGGATCAACCGGACGCTGCAACGCGCCGACCAGATCGAGCACGCCGAGGGCGGCGCGAGACGCGACTGGTTTCTGCCCATCGTCGCCGACGCCGAGGCCGGATTCGGCGGGCCGCTGAACAGCTTCGAGATCATGAAGGCGTTCATCGAAGCGGGCGCGGCCGGGGTGCACTTCGAGGATCAGCTGGCCTCGGAAAAAAAGTGCGGTCACATGGGCGGCAAGGTCCTCATCCCGACCGCGGCCCACGTTCGCAACCTGACGGCGGCGCGGCTGGCGGCGGATGTCTGCGGCACGCCGACCCTGGTCTTCGCCCGCACCGACGCGGAGTCGGCCAGGCTGATCACCTCGGATGTCGATGAGCGCGATCGCGCCTTCATCGTTCCCGGAAGCCGCACGGCGGAGGGCTTCCATCACCTGAAGGAAGCATCCGGCCTCGCCCACTGCATCGCCCGGGGACTGGCCTACGCACCCCACGCCGATGCGCTGTGGTGGGAAACCTCGCATCCGAACCTGGAAGAAGCGCGGCAGTTCGCCGAGGCGATCCACCGGAAATTCCCGGGCAAGCTGCTGGCCTACAACTGCTCGCCGTCGTTCAACTGGCAGGCCAACCTCGACGCGGCCACCATCGCCAAATTCCAGCGCGAACTGGGGGCCATGGGCTACAAATTCCAGTTCGTGACCCTGGCCGGCTTCCACAGTCTCAACCATGGCATGTTCGAACTGGCGCGCGGCTACAAGGATCGCGGCATGGCCGCCTACTCGGAGCTGCAGCAGGCCGAATTCGGCTCGGAGACCCACGGCTACTCCGCCACGCGCCACCAGCGCGAAGTGGGCACCGGCTATTTCGACCAGGTGGCGATGACCATCTCCGGCGGGGCCTCGTCAACGACGGCGCTCGGCGGTTCCACCGAAGCCGCCCAGTTCAAGAAGGAGCCGGTGGCGGCGTAGCTGAACGCTTTCATCGATAGACTCTTGATCCGCAGATGACGCAGATGACCGCAGATCGACTTCGTCTGGGGTCGGCTTCATCGGCGTCCTTTCTGCGAAATCTGCGGATATAAATAATGACCGACACGTCGGCCCAGGTGCTGGGCTCCTTCGCCGGCCGCGCGCGCGAGGTTCTGACCGCCGAGGCGATCGGCTTTCTCGCCGATCTGCATCGCCGTTTCGATCGCCGGCGGCTGGAGCTTCTCGCCGCCCGGGCCGAACGGCAGACGCGCTTCGACGCCGGCGAGGCGCCCGACTTTCTGGAAGAGACCCGCTCAGTCCGCGAGAGCGACTGGCGGATCGCGCCGATCCCCACCGACATCCAGGACCGCCGGGTCGAGATCACCGGACCGGTCGATCGAAAGCTTATGATCAATGCGTTGAACAGCGGGGCCAAGGTGTTCATGGCCGACTTCGAGGACGCCACCTCCCCGACCTGGGCCAACCTCATCGACGGCCAGGCCAATCTGAACGATCGCTGGTCCGGCGACCTCGCCTTCACCGACCCGAACAGCGGCAAGTCCTACCGCCTTTCGGAAACGCCGGCGGTGCTGATGGTGCGGCCGCGCGGCTGGCACCTTCCGGAACGCCACCTTCAGATCGACGGCGCCGCGATCTCGGGGTCGCTGTTCGATTTCGGCCTCTACTTCTTCCACAACGCGCGAGCCCAGATCGAGCAGGGAACGGCCCCCTACTTCTATCTTCCCAAGCTCGAATCCCATCTGGAGGCGCGGCTGTGGAACGACGTCTTCGTCTACGCCCAGCAGCGTCTGGGCGTTCCGATCGGCACGATCAAGGCGACCGTGCTGATCGAAACCCTGCCCGCCGCGTTCGAGATGGACGAGATCATCCACGAGCTGCGGGACCACATGGCCGGACTGAACTGCGGGCGGTGGGACTATATCTTCTCCTACATCAAGCGTCTGGCCCGGCACGACGAGTCTCTCACTCCCGACCGTTCGGCGATGGGCATGGGGGCGGCATTCCTGCGCGCCTATTCGCTCAGGCTGATCCAGACCTGTCATCGCCGCGGGGCCTTCGCCATGGGCGGCATGGCGGCGCAGATTCCGGTCAAGGGCGACGCCGCCGCCAATGAGAGCGCCTTCGCCCGCGTCCGGGCCGACAAGGAGCGGGAAGCCGGCGACGGCCATGACGGCACCTGGGTCGCCCACCCCGATCTCGTGCCGGTGGCCGTGCAGGTTTTCGACAGACTGATGCCGACGCCGAACCAGCTCGGCCGGATGCGCGAGGACGTCGCGGTCACGCGCTCGGAGATGCTGAAAGCCCACGATGGGGCGCGAACCGAACAGGGCCTGCGCGACAACATCCGCGTCGGCGTCCAGTACATCGAGGCCTGGCTGCGCGGACGCGGCGCCGTGCCGCTCTACAATCTGATGGAAGACGCCGCCACAGCCGAGATCAGCCGCGCACAGATCTGGCAGTGGATCCAGCGCAGGGCGGCGCTGGATGATGGACGGCCGGTCACGCCGGAGCTTTTCAGGCGCCTGCTCGGCGAGGAGACGGCCGCGTTCGAAGGCGGCCGTTTCGACGAGGCGATCGAACTGTTCGCCGACATGAGCCTCGCGACGACCTTCATGGAATTTCTCACCTTGCCGGCCTACGACGTGCTCGAAGCCTGAGACTGGACAATCTGGCCATCCGATGGCTATATTGGCTTCATGACCACGCACAGCGTCGCGGAGGCGAAAAACCACCTCTCGGGCCTGATCGCCCGGGCGATGAAGGGCGAGACGGTGGTGATCACCCGCCACGGCCACCCCGTGGTCGAGCTGAAGGCCGTGACCGCGCGGGGCCGGCCGATGACCAAGGCGGATGTGGACCTGATCATCAGCAGGCAGATCGTGCCGAGCATTCCGGATGGCGACCCGCGAAGCATTGTCGAGCGGATGAGGGACGAAGACGCTGAACGTCTACTTTGACGCCAGCCTGATCGTTTCGCTGTTCGTGCGGGACGCGACGACCGAGCGCGCGCGCGGTTTCATAGCCACGAACCAGCCAACACCGACAGTGAGCGACTTCGGCGCGGCGGAATTCGCATCCGCCCTCGGCTTGCGATTGCGCACCGGGCGGTTGGATATCGCCCAGGTCAGGTTTGCATTCTCCGAGTTCGACAGTTGGCGCGCAGGCGCCGCGCGAACTTGCCAACTGACCCCTGGCGACGTTCGGGCCGCTGACGCCTTCATCCGAAGGCTGGAGCTCCCTCTGCGCGCCCCCGACGGGTTGCACATCGCGATCGCGCAGCGCCTCGGCTGCGCCCTGGCGACGTTCGACGTCCAGATGGCGGAAAGTGCGAGCATTCTCGGAGTTCCGGTGGCTTCAACCTAGCGGCCCGTTGACGCGGGGCGGGCCGGTGGGGCCTATTGATCGAGGGCTGGCTTGGCTGGCCTGACTCCGACAGCCCCCGTGCAAAGAAGCTTCTTGAGGAAACTCCAATGACCGCCATCAACGCCGTGACCGACTATGCTCTCGAAAGCGATGTCGGCGTGATCACCCTCAATTCACCGCCGGTGAACGCCCTTTCGGCGGCCGTCCGCGACGGACTGGCGGGGGGGATGGAGCGCGCGACGGCCGATCCCGGGGCCAAGGCGATCGTGATCATCTGCGAGGGACGGACGTTCATCGCCGGGGCCGACATCACCGAATTCGGTGGCGCGCAGAAGGGGGCCAGCCTCTACGCGGTCCAGGACGCCATCGAGGGCTCCGCCAAGCCGGTGATCGCCGCGATCCATGGGACGGCGCTGGGCGGCGGCCTGGAAGTCGCACTGGCCTGCCACTACCGGGTCGCGGTCCCTTCGGCGCGCTGCGGCCTGCCGGAAGTGGCCCTCGGCCTGCTCCCCGGCGCCGGAGGCACCCAGCGGCTGCCGCGTATCGTCGGCCCCGAAAAGGCTCTGGAGATGGTGACGTCCGGCCAGCATGTCCCGGCCAAACAGTGCCTGGCCATGGGCCTGGTCGATGAGATCGTCGAGGAGGGAAAGCTGCGAGACGGCGCCATCGCCTTCGCCCGAAAGGTCGTCGCCGAGGGTCGGCCGCTGAAGAGGGTCCGAGACTCCAACGACAAGGTCGAGGCCGCGCGCGGCCATCCGGAGATGTTCGCGAACTTTCGCAAGGCCAATGCCCGCAAGTTCCGGGGCTTCCTCGCGCCCGAATACAATATCCGCTGCATCGAGGCGGCGGTGAACGAGCCCTTCGAGGAGGGCCTCAAGACCGAGCGGCGCCTGTTCATGGAGCTGATGACCGGGCCGCAGAGCGCCGCCCAGCGCTACGCCTTCTTCGCCGAACGGCAGGCGGCCAAGATCCCCGATGTCCCCGACGACACGCCGATCATTCCGGTGATGAGCGTCGGCATCCTCGGCGCGGGCACCATGGGCGGCGGCATCGCCATGAACTTCGCCAGCGCCGGCATTCCGGTGACCATCGTCGAGGTCAAGCAGGACGCGCTCGACCGCGGGCTCGGCGTCATCCGCAAGAACTACGAGCGGACCGCCGCGCGCGGCGGCATCACCGCAGAAGATGTCGAGAAGCGCGTCGGTCTGATCAAGGGCTCCCTCGACATGAACGACCTGGCCCAGGTCGATATGGTCATCGAAGCGGTCTTCGAGCGCATGGACATCAAGAAGGACATTTTCGCCAGGCTCGACGCCATCTGCAAACCGGGCGCGATCCTCGCCACCAATACCTCGGCCCTGAACATCGACGAGATCGCCTCGGTCACCAGACGGCCGGAGGCGGTGATCGGCCTGCATTTCTTCTCGCCGGCCAACGTCATGAAGCTGCTGGAGATCGTCCGCGCCGACCACACGTCGAAGAGCGTCATCGCCACGTCGATGAAACTGGCCAAGAAAATCGGCAAGATCGCCGTTCTGGTCGGCGTCTGCCCTGGCTTCGTCGGCAATCGGATGCTGGCCCAGCGGCAGCGAGAGGCCCAGAAGCTGATGTTTGAAGGCGCCATGCCCTGGGACATCGACCGGGTGCTCTACGACTTCGGCTTCCCCATGGGACCCTTCGCCATGAGCGACCTGGCCGGTCTCGACATCGGCTGGGTGAAGGAGCAGTCCAAGGGCGAGACCATTCGCGACGTGCTGTGCGAAATGGATCGTCGGGGACAGAAGACAGAGGCGGGCTATTACGACTACGACGAGAACCGCGTGGCCCGTCCCTCGCCGGTGACCGAAAAGATCATCCAGGATTTCGTCGCCAAGTCGGGCGTCAATCCTCGCGAGATATCCGACGAGGAGATCCTTGAGCGCTGCCTCTATCCGATGATCAACGAGGGCGCCAGGATTCTCGCGGAGGGCAAGGCGATCCGGGCCTCGGACATCGATGTGGTCTGGGAGAACGGCTACGGCTGGCCGGTCTATCGCGGCGGCCCGATGTATTTCGGCGACCAGATCGGCCTGGGCAAGGTGCTGGCCAGGATGCGCGAGTTCGAAGCCCAGATGGGCGAGACGTTCAAGCCGGCGCCTCTGCTCGAAAAGCTGGCCGCCGAGGGCAAGCATTTCCAGGGCGCCTGAACAGTCCCGGGTCAGTGAAAGTCGCGGCTGCGGACGAGACGGGGACCGGATGAGGGCCGGCCGCCTGGGGACTCGCCTTCCATTCGCTTCATCTCAGCCAGCCGTCCGGAAAGGTCGGTGAAGCGCTCGGCCACGACGTGAAGCACCTCACCGGCCCGCTGCAGGCGACCGTGCACGATGAGGAAGGCGGCGCTCATCACCGTCCGGCGATTGGCGGTGAAGACATCCCGCCAGACCACCGCATTGGCCGAACCGGTCTCGTCCTCCAGAGTGACGAACACCACGCCCTTGGCCGTACCCGGGCGCTGGCGAATGAGCACCAGGCCGCCGACGGCCACGCGCCGGCCATCGGCCATCACCTTCAACTCCGCCGCCGTCACCGCGCCCAGGCTCACCAGCAGAGTCCGGAAAAACGCGCAGGGATGGGCCTTCAGGGAGAGGCTGGTAGTCCGATAGTCCTCGGCCACATGGGCGGGGAGCGGCATGGCCGGCAGCCGCGCCGGGCCTTCGGCGGGCGCGCCCAGAAGGGCGAGCAGAGGCGCCTCGGTCCCGACCCTGATCTCCAGCGCCAGTCCCTTCACCGCCCACAGGCCCGCGCGCCGATCCAGGCCCAGGGATCGCAGGGCGTCGGCTTCGGCCAGCAGTTCGAGACTCTGGCGTGAGAGGCCGGCGCGCACGGCGATCTCCAGCAGCGTCCGCGCGCCGGCCTGGCGAGCGGCGATCAGTTCCTTGACCTCATCCTTCTTGAGGCCGGTAATCTGGCGCAAGCCAAGGCGGACGGGATGGATAAGCGTCTGGTTTTTTCCGGAGTGCGGGCTTCCAGCCCGCCTTTTTTCCGTTGTGGCGTCGAGAGAACATCCTACCGATGACGTTGGACCATTGGCCCGGACCGGGAACAAGAGCGGGCTGGAAGCCCGCGCTCCGAAGGGGAGAGGGAATTCCAGCCTACTATCCCACTCACTCAGCAAAATGTCGGCGGCTCGCACCTCGACGCCGTGCTCGCGGGCGTCGCGGACGAGCTGGGCGGGCTGGTAGAAGCCCAGGGGCTGGCTGTTGAGCATGGCCGCGCAGAACACGTCCGGATGGCGGCATTTGATCCAGGCCGAGACATAGACCAGCTTGGCGAAACTGACCGCGTGGCTTTCCGGAAAGCCGTATGAGCCGAAACCCTCGATCTGACGGAAGCAGCGGTCGGCGAAGGCCGGGTCGTAGCCGCGCTCGACCATGCCCCGCACGAATTTCTCGCCATAGACGCCGACGTCGCCGTAGTGGCGAAAGGTGGCCATGGCCCGGCGAAGACCGTTGGCTTCCTCGGGCGTGAACCTGGCCGCCTCGATGGCCAGGCGCATGGCCTGTTCCTGGAACAGCGGCACGCCGAGGGTCTTGCCGAGCACCGCTTCCAGCTCGTCGGCCGGCCCGTGTTCCGGCGCGGGCGAGGGATAGCTCACCGCCTCCGCCCCTTCGCGCCGGCGAAGATAGGGGTGAACCATGTCGCCCTGGATCGGGCCAGGCCGCACGATGGCCACCTCGATGACCAGATCGTAGAACCTCCGCGGCTTCAGCCGGGGCAGCATCGACATCTGGGCGCGACTCTCGACCTGAAACACCCCCACGGAGTCGGCCTTGCAGAGCATGTCGTAGACCGCTCCGTCTTCGTGGGGGATGTCGGCCATGTCGGCGATGCCCAGCATGTCCATCGACCGCTTGATGGCGGTGAGCATGCCCAGAGCCAGGACATCGACCTTCATCAGGCCCAGGGCGTCGATGTCGTCCTTGTCCCACTCGATGAAGGTGCGGTCCTTCATGGCGGCGTTGCCGATCGGCACGGTCTCGTCCAGCCGTCTTTTGGTCAGCACGAAGCCGCCGACGTGCTGCGACAGGTGGCGGGGAAAGCCGAGGAGGCCGGTGGCCAGGGCCGTGGCCCGGCGGATATCGGGGCTTTCCGGATCGAGCCCGGCCTGGCGGATATGATCGTCAGGCAGGCCGTCGCCCCAGCTTCCCCAGACGGTATTGGCCAGGGCGGCGGTGACGTCCTCTGTCAAACCCAGCGCCTTGCCGACGTCGCGGATGGCGCTGCGCGGGCGATAGTGGATGACGGTGGCGCAGATGGCCGCGCGATCGCGGCCGTAGCGCCGATAGACATACTGCATGACCTCCTCGCGGCGTGCATGTTCGAAATCCACATCGATGTCGGGCGGCTCATCACGCTCCTTGGAGATGAAGCGCGCGAAGAGGAGATCGTGATCGGGCTGGGTGGGATCGACCGCGGTGACGCCCAGACAGAAACAGACCACGGAATTGGCCGCCGAGCCGCGTCCCTGGCAGAGGATGCCCTTGTCCCTGGCCCATTTGACGATGTCGTGGACGGTGAGGAAATAGTTCGGGTAGTCAAGCGCCTCGATCAGGACGAGTTCGTGCCGGAGGGTCGCCTTCACCTTGTCGGGCACGCCGTCCGGATAGCGCCAATCCGCTCCCGCCCAGGCCAGATCGGTGAGGTGCTGGATGGCGGTCTTGCCTGGCGGAACGGGCTCGTCGGGATATTCGCACTTCAATTGCGAGAGATCGAAACCGATGCGCGCCGCCACCTCGATGGTGCGTTCGATCGCCGGCGGCCACCTGGAAAACAGCCGCGCCATCTCGGCCGGTGACTTGAGATGGCGTTCGGCGTTGGCCTCCAGGCGAAGGCCGGCCTGCGTGATGGAGCATTTCTCCCGCACGCAGGTGAGGACGTCCTGCAGGGGGCGCCGTTCGGGACCGTGGTAGAGAACATCGTTGGTGGCGATCATCGGCGCGCCGCTCCGCTCGGCAAGGGCGGCGAGCGCGGAGAGCCGCCTGACGTCGCGCGCGCCGTAGGCTCTGGCGGCGGCGAGCCAGACGCGATCGCCAAACTCTCCCGCCAGACGTTCGAGGGCGGCCTCGAAGGCGGCGTCCGGGCGGGACGGGGGAACGACCAGGATCAGCTGGCCTTCGCCGTGATCGGAAAGATCGCGACCGGTGAGGCGGCATTCGCCCTTCTTCACCCGGCGCTTCCCTAAGGTGATGAGGCGGGTGAGCCGCCCCCACGCTTCGCGATCGGTGGGATAGCAGAGCACGCTGGGCGCCCCGTCGGCGAAGTCGAGGCGGCAGCCACAAATCACCCGCTGGCCGATTTCCCGCCCCTTGGCCCAGGCGCGGACCACTCCGGCCAGGGTGTTGCGGTCGGTGATACCGATGGCCGCCAAGCCCAGGGCCTTGGCCCCCAGCACCAGTTCTTCCGGATGCGAGGCGCCCCGAAGGAACCCGTAGTTGGTGGTGGTCTGAAGTTCCGCGTAAGTCATGGGGAGCACACGGCCAAGATGTCGCGCTTGCGGCTTTGCGCCCCCTTCGTCGATCCGCGAGAGAGCGGATCGCCACCTCCCCCGCAAGCGGACGGGGGAGGAATGAATTCGCGCAATCCGTCTCCTCCCTTGCGCCCCTTCGCGGGGGAGGTGGCGCGGCGCTCTCTCGCGCCGTGACGGAGGGGGCGCAAAGCGGCGCCCTCGCCCTTCGAGAAGTGGCCTCTATCCGAACAGGCCATGCAGCCACCATTTGGGATGGGCGTCGGCGCCGTAGAGGCCGGCGCGGAACAGCCAGAAACGGGCGCCGTCCTCGTCCTCGACGCGGTAGTAATCCCGCGCCCGCGCCGGATCGGCCGCCTCGAAGGGATGGCGCCACCATTCTTCGGCCAGACGCTCGGGACCCTCGGCGCGGCGCACGCGATGAGGGCGCCCGCGCCAGCGGAAGAAGATCGGCGGATCGTCGGGGACGGGGGCCACGGCCTCGATGGCCTGCGGATCGCGGAACAGGCGCAGGGGACGCGGGCGGCCTGGATCCCAGCCGGTCCCGCGGGGCGGCGACAAGGCTGGCCGGCGCGCCACGGCGCGTTCGGGGACGTGGCTCGGCCACGCTTCGGCCCGCCAGACGGCGTCTTCGCCCAGGCGGTTGGTCAGACGGTCGATGAACGGCGCAACCGTCTCTTGCACAGCTGTCGTCCGCGACCCGTCGAAGGCCGCCTGGCGCTGGATGATGGACTCCACGTCCTCGGCGGCGAGGGTGACGGTCTCGACGCCGAAACCGGGATCGACCCTTTCGAGCAGAGGCAGGAAGAGCCGGGTGATGGCGACCGCGTCCCGACCCGGCAGGCAGAGGCCTATGGCGAGGCTCTGGCTTCGTCCATCCAGGCGGTGGAAGACGAGGTCGAAACGCCGGGCGCCCTTGCCTTCGGCCTCCAGCCGACCGCTGAGTTCGAGCGCGATGTCCCTGGCCACGCGGGCCAGGTCTTCCGACGTGCTGATCGGCTCGGCGAAGACCAGGCGGGCGAACCAGGGATTGGGCGGATGGCGAAAGGTGAGCGCCTCCCGCGCCCGGCCCAGCGCCTGATCCAGGCGCAGAACGACGGCGGGACCGAAGCGGCGGGTGATCTGGTCCCGAGGGAGCGAGGCGAGGCGACCGACCGTGGTCAATCCAAGTCGCATGACCTGGGCGGCCGTCGCCGCTTCCAGCCGGAGCGCGTGGATCGGCAGGGGGGCCAGGCTCTCCGCTTCGGCGTCCGGCGCGATGATGGTCGCGCATGCGCCGAAATGCGCCGCCGCCCAGGCCGCGCCGGGCGTTCCGGCTATCGCCGCGCGGGCGAAAAGGCCGTTCACCGCCAGACGACCGACGAGATCGTCCATCATCGGCCTTTCGCCGCCCCACAGGTGATCGGCCCCGGTGATGTCCAGGAAGAGGCCGTCGGGCGGATCCATGGCCACGGCCGGCGAGAACCGCCGGCACCAGTCGCAGAGGACGGTGAGCGCGGTCCCGTCGGCGGCCGGGTCGGCATCGGCCGTGGCGAGTTCCGGAACCAGCGCGACCGCGTCGGTGGCCTTCTGGCCGACGTAGAGGCCGAACGCCGCCGCCCGTTCGTCCACCGCGAAAAGCCGCCGCGCGCCCCGCTCCAGGGCCACGAGTACGAACGGCTCAACCGGCGAGGCGGAGGGGTTGCGGCGTTTCCAATTGTCGATCGCCCAGGTCGGCGACCAGACGCAGACGATCCGCGCCATCGCTCTTCTCCATGATCCATGCGCCGGGCCTACCGCCCCGGCAACGCTCCAGCGTCACCCGCCAGCGAGGCGGACCGAGACCCGGCTCTCCCGGGGCCGGCTGGCTGGGTGCGGAGGCGACCTTCCAGCGCGTCGCCGCCGCCGAGCCCGCCGCGCCGCCGCCAGACCGGCCGCCGAAAGGCCGTCGGCGGATGATGAAACCGGCCCCGCCATGACGCTCGCAAGCCAGTTGAAGCCGCCGCCCGGCGGTCAGGCCGATCTCGTCCACCTCACCCACCGCGGCGGCGACTCCGGCGCATCCCAGGGCGTCTTCCAGGACGCCCTGGGCCTCGGCTTCGTCGCGGGCCATGACCTGGATCAGGCTCTCGGCCGGAAAGCCCAATCCGGACAATCCCGGCGCATAGAGGTCGTCGCGCCGCATCACCCAGACGATCTCTCCCCGCGCGGCCAGGGGGGCGATCAGGGCCGCGACGAAGGCCGCCGCCGCCACCGCGGTCTCGATCTCGAGCCCCTCCCCGGCCGCCTCATGCCAACGTCCCAGGGGCAGGCCTCCGGCTGGAAAAACGCCGTCGATCCTGGGATCGCCGAAAGCAAGCACGGCGCGCGCCGGCGCGCCGCCGGCCTCGATGGCGGCGATCTTCCGCCGCATTATCTCAAGGCGCGCCTCGCGAGACATGATCCCGATGAACCTCAAATGTTCTCTTTTTGTTCTAGGCGCGGCTCCCGGAGAGTCAAGGCGTGTCGACGAGACGAAAAACTTGATAAATTCGACAAAGTCGATTAGCCTTGCGTTGAGGTGCACCATGACCAACGTGAGCGTTTCGTCCGGCGAGTTTCTGAGGGCCTATGGGCGCGTCAGTGAAACCGCCCTGCGAGAGCCGGTCTCAATCACCAATCACGGCCGCGAACGGCTGGTGCTCATTTCAGCCGACGAGTATCGGCGCCTGAAGCAGAATGACCGGAAAGCGCTGTCAATCTGGGAATTGAGCGACGAGGACATCCGCGCCCTGGAAGTCTCGGAACCTCCCGCCGAATCCGAGCAGTTCAATCACGAATACCAGCCTTAAGTCAGCGCGCCCTTGGCGCTCCTACCCGACCCAAAGCCGGGCCTTGTCATAAGTTACGCTTATCTTTGGCGTGATGAGATGATGAGAGGCCGCGTGGAAGGCACGAAGGACCGACATTGCGTGATCGTATTGTCCGTCCGAAAGCAGGCCGACCTCACGATCGTAACCGTCGCGCCGATCACCCACTCAGAACCCGTATATCGTGAATTTGCCCTTGAAATACCCATCCCCGTCAAACGCCGTCTAAATCCGGATGACAAACGATCATGGATCATCCTGAACGACTTCAACCAATTTATCTGGCCAGGCCACGATCTCAGACCGATTGGCCAAGCCAACGATGGTTTTGTCTATGGAGGGCTGCCCGCGAATCTCTATCGCCGGCTCAGGGACCAGGTCCTGACGCTCCTGCGGGCGGGCAAGGTTGATATCACTCACCGCCAACCTTGACGCGGATGACAGCATGACTCGATGCCCTGGCCGATCCTATGGTGGCGAAGAAACTTCAAGCCGCTCACCTCGGAAAGACGACGATTGCCCTTCAAATCCATCCTGATCGCCAACCGGGGTGAAATCGCCATTCGCATTGCCCGGGCGGCGAGTGAGCTGAGCGTGGCTTCCGTCGCCGTCTATCCCGTCGATGACGCGGCTTCGCTTCACGTCAAAGCCGCCGACAAGGCTGTCGCGCTGCCGGGCGCCGGCGCGCGCGCCTATCTCGACATCGAGGCGATCATCGCCGCCGCCCGCGAAGCCGGCTGCGACGCCATCCATCCGGGCTATGGATTCCTGTCGGAAAACAGCGCCTTCGCCAGGGCCTGCGCCGGGGCCGGGATCGCCTTCATCGGCCCCTCGCCCGAAGCCCTCGACGCCTTCGGCGACAAGGCCGGGGCCAGAACGCTCGCCGCCAAGAAGGGCGTCCCGGTGATCGCGGGCACGAAGGGCGCCGCCAGCCTGGCGGACATCGCCGGCTTTTTCGCCACACTGCCCAAGGACGCGGCGATGATGATCAAGGCGGTGGCCGGCGGCGGCGGTCGCGGCCTGCGCGTCGTGCGCGACGCCGGCGAGATCGAGGCCGCCTTCGCCGCCGCCGCGCGGGAATCCCAGGCCGCGTTCGGCGACGGCGCGCTCTACGCCGAGCGACTGATCGAGCGCGCCCGTCACATCGAGGTCCAGGTCGCCGGGGACAGGGCCGGCGTCCTGGCCGTGGGCGATCGCGACTGCTCCCTCCAGCGCCGCCGGCAGAAGCTGATCGAGATCGCCCCGGCCCCCAATCTCGAACCGGCCCTGCGCGCCCGACTGCAAGAAGCCGCCGTCACCCTGGCCGCGGCGGTTCGCTATCGCACCCTGGGCACGGTCGAATTCCTCCTCGATCTGGACGCCGGGGACTTCGCCTTCATCGAGGCCAACGCCCGGCTTCAAGTGGAACACACCGTCACCGAGGAGGTCACGGGGATCGATCTGGTCCAGACCCAGATTCGCGTGGCGGCCGGCGAGAGCCTGGCGCAGGTCGGGCTGGCCGCCGCCCCCACTCCCGTCGGCTTCGCGATCGAAGCCCGCGTCAACCTGGAAACCCTCACGACCGACGGCGGCGCGGCGCCGGCCGGCGGTGTCCTGACGGCCTATGAACCCCCCTCCGGCCCGGGCGTGCGCGTCGATGGCTACGGCTACGCCGGCTATGGCGCCAATCCCAACTATGACTCCCTGATCGCCAAGGTGATCGTCCG
>Ga0209483_1002039_pt1 | contig 14597 bp, 14 predicted proteins | sample NGEPerA_FD_184508 | JGI IMG/M metagenome (GOLD analysis project Ga0209483, IMG submission 184508) | Arctic peat soil microbial communities from the Barrow Environmental Observatory site, Barrow, Alaska, USA - NGEE PermafrostL2-A... | ecosystem: Environmental > Terrestrial > Soil > Wetlands >... | reverse complement strand
CAGTCCCGGCGGGAGCGCTATCGAGCAATGTTACGGTCACCATCGGATTGGCGACTGGCGCTCCTTCCGGCATCGTCAGCCAGGCATACGAGATCGGTCCGACGGGCACGACGTTTGCAGTTCCGGCCACCCTGACGATGCCTTTAATCGGAGGGTTGACTGCCCTTCCTCTGGCCATTGCGACGATCGTGAACGGACAATGGTCGCCGCTTGCGACAGAGGTCGCTGACGACGTTCTGAGCGCGCAACTGGAACACTTGTCGCCATACGCCGTCATCCATGAATCGCTGACAGGGGCCGGAGGATCTGGCGGTGACGGGTCGGGTAAAGACAGCGGCGGCGACGGGGAGATGGCCGGAAGTAGTGGCGCGGCTGGTGCTGGGGCGACAGACTAAAACATCTGCCTAGGCGTACGTGCAGGTGGGAAGAGGCCTATCCCGTCGTCGGTGGAGGGCTGACCCGTCGCCAGTAGCGCCCCGGGGGACGATTGGCTGCTAGAGACCTGTCGGTCCATTGCCGACTCAGGGGAGGCACGTGAACGAGAGCCCCGATGGCAGCGCTGTCGGGGTGGGCGAGCGCAGGGTGACCGCCATTTGCATGCCGCCTTCCGGCTTCAGGCCCTCCAGCGTGAGCGTGCCGCCGCTCAGCGGAGCGGCGTCCGGGGACGGCACCGTCCCAATCGACAGCACGTAGGGCGTGCGGTCGACTAGGAACGTCAAGGCACCGTCGTAGCTGCTCAGGGTCTGCCAGAAATCGGTGATCGTGCGCTGGGCGACAGCGTTTGGTGGACCGTAGAAGACAGAGAGGCCGCCGTAGGTGGAGGTGGAATCGTAGCTCGAAGGGACTGTCGCCAGAACCACATCGCCATTCGCCACATCGCCGATGTAGTCGATCACATTGGTCGTGTTCACCACCGCCATCCCGGACACGGTAGCGGGGTCGACGAGGCTTAGCGACGTGACACCCGCGTCCGATTGCCCGAGGAAGGCTCTGGAGCCGGCCGGGCCGAGTGCCATCGCGCTCGCAGTGGCTCCCTGCGTCTCCACGAGCAGCGTCCGGGCCGACGACGCGTCACTCCCGGGAGACTCGAATGTGAAGATGAATTCGGTGGACCCCGACTGTCCGGTGCCGTTCACGTACTGCCGGATCAGCTCGCCATTGTCCGACACGAAGATACCGTTTGCGGAGTCAACGTAGAGGGTACCGGACTCATCCTGCCCGACTCCGACGATCGCTCCGAGTGTGATCGGTCTCGGCGCGAGTGGGTCGCATGCAACCTCGATCGCCATGTTCCCTGCACCCGAGTCGCCAGCAGACCCGTTGGAGGTCTTGCAGGCAATGAAGGGCACGATCAGGCCCAGGGCGACCAGGGCCGCGGCCCGGCAGAGCGAAGCGCCAAGTAACCTCATGCACCGAATCATCCGCTTTGATCCAGGCGCGGTAAAGGCTGATCCTACCCCAGTCGGTGGACGGTTTCGTTACGCTGCCTCTGGACGATGCCGCGATCGGCTGCGGCCTGAAGGAGCTCGATCCCGCCACTCCCATTCGGGGAGCAGCGTAGCCAGTTCCACCCGGATCTCTTCAGCCGGAATCCACTGCACGGGTCCTTTGCGCCAAACGGCCACCGGATGTCCATCTCGGAGGTGCTGCGCGAGCGCTTCGCGTATGGCCTGCCGCATCTCGAAGAGAATCCTGTCGACGTCGCTGACAGCACCCCCAGCTCGGTCGGGACCAGCGGCGGCCTGGAATGCTGCCCGGAAAGCATTTGCCGTATGCGACGGGCTCGACCTTGCTGGTCGCGCGCGCCGCTTCCAGCGCCTTCCATGCGGCTTCCCATTCTGGGATTCCGATCGGACCAGAGATACGGCGTTCCGATAGGCGCGAATCGAGTGGCGATCATCAGACGTCCGCCTCTCCAGGGTGGCACTCCTATTTTCCCGCTGGAAGGTCGATCCGATCCGCACATACACCAATTCGACGGGTGGACGCCATACCACCGCCCATACCACCCGCCCGTAACGGCCCGGACGTCCAGGTTGCGATCCAACGCGGTCAAGTCGTTGATTTCACACGGCCGTTACGGGCAGAAACGCCTCTCCGTCCTCTTGCCAAGGTGGACGTCGAGGGTTCGAACCCCTTCTCCCGCTCACTTTTCTAGCTGAAAAACACCAAAATCGCCACCGCCTCCACAATGCCTCCACGAACGGAGGGCAGGGCTGCTAGCGATTCAGCAGGGCGACGGCCTGCTCTAAGGTCGCGTCGCTGGTGTGCAGGTAGCGCTGGGTGACGGCCATCGTCGAGTGCCGGGCGAGCCGGCGGATGGCTTCGGGTGGAGCGCCCGCATCCGCCAGACGGCTACAGAAAGTATGCCGGAGTTTGTGTATTCCCTCGGTGGGAGGCAGACCCGCAAGCCTGGTGGCGGCCATCATGAGCAGGCCTACCTGCCGCGAAGTGACCGGCTGGCCGTTCTTCTCGATGACGCGGGGGCCGCGACGGGGTGCTGCCGTCAAGGCGGCAAGCAGCCGCGCCGTGAGCGGCACGGGTTTGGGCTTGCCCCCTTTGGGCACGTCCTCGACGCCCCGCCAGGTGTTGAGCGCCACGATCAGCGTTCCGCGGGCGAGGTCGACGGCCGACCAGCGTAGTGAGACGATCTCGCCGACACGCAGCCCGGCGTCGCCGGCAAGCAGGATCGCGAGATGCGCGCGGGGGTCGAATGCCTGCGCGGTATCGAGCAGCCGCGTGTATTCCTCCTCGGTGTAGCGGGCCATCTCGGGGGGCTTCAGCCGCGCAAGCCGAATCTCCGGCATGGCGGTGATGTGCCGGTGCTCGCGGGCGAGCTTGAGCAGGCCGCTCAGGACGGTCATGACGTTGTTGCGCGTCTTGGCGGTGAGCTTCTTGGCCAACAGCGCTGCCTGCAGAAGGCTAAGCGCTGCGGCGTCGATCGCGTCGAGCCGCTTGCCGCCCAGGACAGGCACGAGGTGCAAAGCGCTACCAAGAGTAGGGATGTCACATTGCTATTGTCTCACGAAGCGAGAGGTCGGAAAACTGACCGGAAATCCCCAACTGGAGATGAAGAATCTGCGGCACCCGGTTTGACGAGGACCCAGGCGCGAGCCCTGATCCGGGCGGTATCCGGCGAGGGCAAATCTCGACGTATACTCAAAACCGTGGAGGACGACCTCAAAAGAGCCTGGCTAGCGCACTACGGCGCGCCACTCTACGGTGAGAGCGCACTTTCGGGTCGGGCTGCGCCCGAACTGGAGAGACTCGTCGTCGATGCTCTTGGGCTCAGCCGTCGCGATCCGTCGATGACGCGTGCGCTTCCGGTCCTGCTATGGAGGCGTCGCGGGGACCTCGACATGGCGAAACTGGTCCGGCTCGCCCAAGCCAAGGGCCGCGAACGTACGTTGGGGTTCTTCTTAGACCTAGCCGCGCGGCTATCTGGCGATCGGCGGCTCCGCAGCGCGGCTGCAGCTTTGCGCCCGTCGTCGCAACCCGCCTCGACGAACTTTTTCACGAACCACCAGGGGCCGCTTGCCCTCGCCCTGGCCGACCAGAACACGCCGCCCGTGGCCCGCGCTTGGGGCTACCGCATGAACATGGGCATGGACGCGTTCGAGAGCATGTTCGCCAAAGCGAAGGCCACCGAGCGTGAAGCGTTACTCGCGAGCTGAGCTCGTCGCCTTCCTACGTCGTGTCGACGCGCTCCTGACCAAGCGAGAGGTGCTGGAGGTCGTGGGTGGTGCCGCGGCCGTGCTGAAGTACGGAGCGAGCGCCCCGACGAGGGACATCGACACATGGAACCGCGTGCCCAAGGCTGTCCAAGATGCTGTCGACGCCGTCGGAGCGATGGGGCAGGGCGTGCCGCTCGCGCCTGCCGGGGTCGCCGAGATCCCGAACGACGCCGAGCTGCGTTTCAAGACGGTCTCGATCGGGCTCAAGAAGCTCGTCGTCCGCGTGCCCGACCGCTACGACCTGGCGCTGTCGAAGACGATCCGTGGCTACGACAACGACCTCCAGGTCATCAAGGAGATGCACGAGAAGAAGCCGTTCTCGCTCAAGAGGCTCGTCGACCTCTTCGAGACCGAGATGGACGGCGCGGTCACCAAGGATAAGCGCGCCCTACGCCTCAACGTCGCTGTGCTCGTCGCCACCCTCTTCGGCGACGAGGAGGGCGAGAGGGTCGCTCTGCGCTGGGGCGTGGCCGTACCGAAAATCAAGAAGCGCTGAGGTGAACCCTTGGCCTGAGTCCCCGACGATCCGACCATCCGGAGCCTTGGCGAACTTCGTCAGCAGGTAATCGGCGACAGCCGATGGCGCGAGGGCATCATTGCCCGATGCAGTTTGTCTGCATGATGGACCAGATCGCGTCGGCGATGACGGTTGCGCCGGAGTCCGTCGGCACCGGCGGGCTCCCGGAGGTGTTGTAGGAGGAAGGGTCTGTCCAGATTGGCTGGAGATCGAGAAAGTGGCAGGGTACCGGGCTCTGGGTGCAGACCTGCTCCAGGAGAGGGCGCAACGCCGCCACGCCCGGGATGCTGGAGAGCTCCGGCATCAAGTAATAGATGACGTCCGTGACGGTCCCGTCGCTGGCCACGGTGGAGAGGAGCTGTTTGAAGCTGTCGGCGACGTCGGTCACCGTGGCGGAGCTGTTGTTCGTAATGGTATCCCAGGTCCCGCCGTCCATGATCAAGACCTTGACCTTGGTTGCGCCAGCCTCCTGCGACGAATACTGAGTTGGGATGGGAGCGGGGCCGCCATTCGTCGACGGCACGACCATCGGCGCGGCAGCCACGGCGTCGATCGTGTAGTCGTCGCTGGGGCCGATCGCTCCAGCGGCGCGGGCCAAATCCCGCACGCCCGTGTGCGGCTCACCGTTGGGGACAAGCACCCAGGAGTCGCCAATCCAGACGACCTGACTGGCGGGAACCTCGGCGTGGGGGCAGGTGCCGAGGCGGATCATCTGGCCGTCACAGCCGGCCGCGCCGGCGAGAGCCGCTAGGGTGCCGGCGATGCACGCGACAGGCGCCGAACGAGCCATGGGGCAATGCTACCATCGGCGCGATGACACCAGGCGCCGCCCTGCTGGTTGCGCTCTTCTCCCAGGCCGCGAGCGCCACTGATGCTGCGTCCGGGGCGGCGATCACCAAGCTGCGCTTGGAGGTTCACGCCCCGGCAGCGTGCACGTCCAGGCGCGATCTGGCGGCCCGGATCGCGGCCCGCTCGTCGCGTATCGAGGTCGTCGACGATGCGCCTCTCTCCGCCAACGTCTCGGTCGCCTCGCCGCACGCCGGGCGCGTGGTCGCAGATCTCGTCCTCCGGAGTCCCGGCGCCGATCAGACGCCACGGCGGGTCGTCGCGCGGTCGTGCGCGGAGGTGGCCGACGGCGCCGCGCTGATCATCGCGGTGACGCTCGATCCGAGCCTGCGGCGCAGTCCCGCGCCGGGCGCGGGCGAGGAGCGGGCGACTGCCAAGGACACCAGGGCGTCCGTGCGGCCTGGATCCGACGTGGCGCCCCCTGCCGGAGCGGCGAGGGAACCCGCGGCGGTTCCCTCCTCGCGGCCGGAGCAGAGGCTCGAACCACCACCCGCCGCAACGCGACCGACGGTCCCACCCTCCGGGGTACCGTCTGCGGCGAAGCCCGCGGACGCCCCGGCGGCAGCGACGAAGCGCGAGCTCGGGGCGACCCTGGCCGGACAGACGGTCTTCGGCGCCGCGCCCTCGGTCATGCCCGGCCTGGCGCTCTACGCTATGGCGGCGCTCGAACGCGACGGTCCATGGTCGCCCGCGCTGTTGTTGGGTGCGACGCACGTCTGGCGCAGCGATCTCGCCGAATCGGGTGGCGCAGCCTCGTTCACGCTCGATGCGGCCAGCCTCGATGCCTGTCCCCTCCGGCTGCGCCTATCGTCGCTGGTGGTCCGTCCCTGCGCCTCCGCGCTCTTCGGTCGCCTGGCGTCCCAGGGCAGCAACACCGGACGGGAACAACCGGGCAGCGCGGCCCGACCGTTTGGAGCCGCCGGCGCCGTCCTGACCGCCAGTTTCGGGTCGCCCCTGGTCGTCTCTGCGCGGCTCGGCGTCGGCGTGACGTTGCTTCGCGACTCGTACGAGTTCGCGACGAACGTCTTTTATCGAGCCGCTCCGCTGACGATCTCGGTCAGCTTGGGCGTCGGCCTCGGCGGGCCTTGATCGCGCTCCGTTAGGGAGCCGTCGGCGGTTCGACGAGCCCGACCAACTCAGCCACCCGCGTGGCCAGCAGGCTGCCGCGGTGATCGGCGACGAAGCGCGTGGCGAGGGCGCGTGCCTCGGCCTCGCGGCCGAGCTTGACGAGCGCCTCGATCCGGACCGCCGCGGCTTCCGGACGGAAGCTGCCGGAGGGATACCTCTCCTGATAGCGACGAAGGATATCGAGCGCGCGCGGGGCCGACCCTGCCGACAACGCGTCTCGAGCCGAGTCGACCAGCGCAATCTCGTCCCGCAGGTCTCCGCTCGTCGTCGCGACGCGTGTCCGGTGGAGCGGAGCGGCGGGGTTCGGAGTCCGCTCACCCCCCTCAGCGGACGACCCGTTCGCGCCCGGCGGCGTGGGGGCGTCCAGCGGTGCAGCTGGCGCTGGGGGTGCGGTCAATCGCGGAGACGCGGGCGACGAGCGATGCCAAACGCGCGCGCTCACCACTGCGGCCGCGACGACCAGACCGAGCGCCACGACCGAGGCCCAGGGCCAGGTGGCCGACGTGCCGGCGGTAGCAGTCGCCTTCGAGGCCGCCGCGTCGGCGGCCAGAGCTTTCGCTGCGGCCGCCGTGCCGATGCTGGTCACCGTCACCCCGAGCGCCTTGGCCATCCGTGCGGACGCCGCCGCGGAAGGCCGTTTTTCCAGGGCGGCGTCGATCACTCGTCGCTCGAAGTCGGTCGCGTCCCCGGTGAGGAGACGTTCCGGGATATCGGTCGGCGGGCGACTCATGGCTCCCCTTCCTTCCGTGAGCTTCGCTCGACCCGCTCAGCCGCGGAGCGAAACTGTTCACGCGCTCGACGCAGCCGCGAGGCGACGCTTCCCAAAGGGATCTCGAGCAGCGCCGCGATCTCCGGTGACGTCAGTTCCTCGATCTCGTACAGCACGAACACCTCGACCAGCTCGGGATCGACTTTCGAGAGCACCAGGTCGCAGAGCTGCACATCCGCGCGCGTGTCGCCGGTATCGCGAATGGTGGAGAAGCGCTGATCCATGTCTTCGTCCAACTCCCAACGCACCGTTTTGCGACCGAGCGTGTGCGCGAGGCGGACCGCCGCGCCGATCAGAAACGCTCGCTCCCTGTCGGGTTGGATGTCACTCAGTCGTTCAACGGCCAAGAGGAACGTCTCCTGCGTAGCATCCTCGGCGGCCTCCGGTGTCAGGCCACGCCGTCGCAGCGCGCGCCAAACCGCGGCGTGGTGGGCGTTGAAGATCCCTTCCAGCCGAGCGCGGTCCACCTCGGTCGGGACTAATCGCTTGGCGGACACGACCATCTTGAAACCGTTGCCGCTCCCGCTACCTGCGATGACCTTCTGCAATTGATTATGCAGCTTACGGGCGGATTCGATCACCGAAAGCGCATACGATCCGTCGGCACCCATGACGATTATGTGATCGAATCGCCGCACTTCCCGCATAGGTAGGTACAGGCGTCCGCCCAGAGGTTGCTCGAAGAGAGCTGTCTCGGGTGCCCCCGACGAGGCGTCGCTTTGCCCGTCGTACATCGCCAGCAGCGTCAGGGCGATAGCTCTGCCTGCAGAGCGGGCGAATGCTCCTGGATCGGTGGATCTTTTCTCCGCGTCGAGAGGTGACTCATGAGTTCGTCCCGCAACGCTTGTCTCGCCGCGGCGCGCTTGTTCGCCGTGGCAGCCGTTCTGCTCTGGCTGCCGTCCTGTGGATCCTCGGGTGGAGGCACCACCACCGGAAGCGGGGGTGATACCGGCAGCGGCGGATCGAGCAGCACCGGTGGCGCGAAAGGCACCGGGGGTGCGACGTCGACCGGCGGCACGCCCGGTACGGGCGGTATGCCAGCCACCGGAGGAACGATCGGCACCGGAGGAACGGCCGCCACCGGCGGAAGTAACGGGACTGGCGGTGTGAAAGGTACGGGCGGCACGCCAGCCACTGGTGGAACGATCGGCACCGGAGGAACGGCCGCCACCGGTGGGAGCGGAGGGACCAATGGTGTGAAGGGGACGGGCGGAACCCCCGCCACCGGCGGCGCTGGCGGCGCCGCCACTGGTGGGAGCCCCGGCACGGGCGGAAGCGCGACCGCGGGTTCTAGCGGAACCTGTCCAGCAACCAGCAGCCTCAAGGTGGGCGACAACAACGAGAGCATCACCTCAGGGGGGGAGTCCCGCACTTTCATCGTCCGTCTCCCCACGGGCTATACGGGGAAGTCGCCTGCTCCAGCCGTTATCGATTTTCACCCGCTCGGTGGCACGGGAAGCCAGCAGGAGGGCTCGTCGGGCTGGAAGGCGAAATGCGACAGCGTCGGGTGCATCTCCGTTTACCCCGACTCGTCGAAAAAGGCCGGCGACAGCTCCTGGAACGCAGGTTACTGCTGCGACAACGCCGAGAAGAATCAGATCGATGACGTTCAGTTCGCGCGGGACATCATCAAGTATCTCGGAGCCAATACCTGCGTCGATCCGAAACGCATCTATGCCAGCGGAGGCTCCAATGGCGGTGGCATGACCTATCGGATGGCCTGCGACGCCGCCGACGTGATCGCCGCCGTGGCCCCCGTCGACTTCCGCTGCGTCACAGGAAAGGACCCCCTGGCGAATGCTGGCCAGGTGACGGCCTCGAACAATACGGCGTGCCCATGCACGCTACCGCGACCGCTCTCCGTGATCGCGTTCGATGAGGGAGCGGATTCCACGATAGTCCCCTACGCTGGCGGCCAGACGCCGAGTTTGGCTACGGACTGCCCCCCGAGCGGAAGCTGCGTGGGAATCGGCTTCACAAGTGCGGTCGTGAACAATGCCACCTGGGCGAAATTCGATGGGTGCACCGGCTCGGCGACCACGGACCCGAACAATTCGCTGTGCAAGACGTACTCAGGGTGCGCGAACAGCACCCAGGTCACGCTATGCACGACGACCAGCGGAGGTCACCTCGCCGTATACTCGAACTCGTCGGCGAAGTTCACCGACACCGCTTGGGCCGGGTTGAGTACTCAATCGTTGCCGTAGGGGCGGCAACGGTCCTGCGAGGTACGCGTGCGCGAGTGCGAACGCCACGTGTCGATCTGCAGATCGACGAGTGCACGCGATGGATGTCGACTTTGATTGGCTGCTCGGCCTGCGGTTCGAGCGTCCCTTTCCCACCACTTTTCCCACCACTTTTCCCACCACCTCGGCGTAACGGGCTGGACGTCCAGGTTGCGCCTCGGTGTGTGTTTTCGGTCGGTTAGGACTGCCCGTTACGGTCGGTTACGCTCTCAGTCGACTTGCCAAGGTGGACGTCGAGGGTTCGAACCCCTTCTCCCGCTCAAGAAAACCCGGTAGTTTCGGGTCGTTAGGTAGGGTCGGGCGGCGGCCTATCGTTCCGCAGAGACTGCTGATGGAGCTTCAAAATAGGCGGGTTTCCGTCAGTACCGACACGGCCGCGGTGGTAACCGGATTGTCCGAGCACACAAGAGACATCAGAGGTCGATCGGCTATCGCCTTGACGGGCGGGCACCACGCCGGACAATCGCCAATGGAAAGGATGGGGTGCGAATCACAAGGGGAAGGGGTCCCAGACAGATTGACTTCTGGACGCGACGATGGGATACTCCCCGTAATTATTGAGGTTTTATGGCACGCCCGTTGAGTCTCGCCGATCTCCCCGACGACGTCGCCCGCCTCGCCGAGGCGCAGTTGGCGAGTGGTCGGTTTTCGACCCTCGAAGAGGTGATCCGAGCTGGAGCCGAGGCGCTACGCGAGCGCGAGGACGAGGCCAAGCTGGCGGCGTTGCGCGCGGCGCTGGAAGAAGGCGAGCGGAGCGGCCGGTCTGACTACAGCCTGGAGAAGGTGCTGGCCGAGCTCGACGCTGAGACGGCGCACTGACGCCGCGTATGGCCGGGTTCTTTCTTTCGGGGAAAGCGAAGGCCGACGTCAAGGAGATCGGCCGCTACACCCAGCAGCGCTGGGGCGTCGAGCAGCGGCATCGCTACCTCGGTGAACTGGACGCCTGCTTTCAAAAGATCGGCGCGAACCCGACCCTGGGCAATTCGGCGGAGGCGATCCGCGCGTGCTACCGGCGCATTTGCGAGGGCAGCCACGTGGTGTTTTTCCGCAAGACCGGGAACGAGGTTGAGATTGTCCGCGTGCTGCATGAGCGAATGCTGCCCGGAAAGCATTTGCCGTAGGCGACGGGCTCGACCTTGCTGCTCTCGCGCGCCGCTTTCGGTGCCTTCCATGCGGCTTCCCATTCCGGGGTTCCGATCGGACCCAGAGATACGGCGCTCCCTCTAGGCCGTTTTCACACTGAATTGATTGAGCGCGGGTCGGCTATCGGAGGCCACTCCGCCGTATCCGCGCGTCCGGCGAGCGCCACCAAGCGGAGGCTTGGGTACTTCGAGCCGCGGCATTCTTTCCGCGCGGTAGCCGGCAGCGACCTTTGCCAGACACGGACTGGCAGGAGGCGTCGCCCCAGGTTTCGTGCGGCTCGAACCGCGCGGCCCGAGTCACCGCCAACGGCCGCACGATGCGCTCGCCGGACGCGCGGATACGGCGGCCTCCGTCGTCTGCGAGATGGCGCGGACCATACCCTGACGTTGGCGGACCGGCCAACTAAGTTGCCCGTTGGTCCTCGCTCCCGCTCCGAGGTCCGCGTTCGTCGCGGTTCTGCCCGGGGATCGCCCCTTGCACGTCGCCCGCAATGAAATGCGGCGGCGGCGCGCGGCTCTGTGCACGGTCGGACTATCGGCGATCGCGGGTGCGGCATTCGCGGGGTGCGACGGCAGCCAGCCCGCGACGGCGGATTTCCCCACGCTGCTCGCGCCCTCTCAGGGACAAGCGACGGGCAGCGTCTGGTCGCCCCGTGCGGCGCCCAATCCCCTGCGCCCGCAGTTTCGTTGGAGCCCGGTGGCGGGCGCCGCCGGATACGAGATCCAGATCGACGACTCCTGCCTGAGCCCCGTGCCCGGCGGCTGCACGTTCCCGACGCCCGAGATCGACGCGCAGACCACCGACAGCGCGTTCGTCCCGTCCGCCGACCTTCCGGTCTCGATGACCCCACCGGTCGGCCGTCGCTATATGTGGCGCGTGCGGAGCTGCGATACTTCTGGCGCCTGCGGCCTGTGGTCACGCACCAACTACGTCGACGTCGGACGCCAGCGACAGGACTTCAACGGCGACGGTTATGCGGACCTGGCAGTGGCCGCCGGGGGCTCGAACCCCAACGCCGTGTTTGTCTATTTTGGCGGCCCCGCCCTTCCGGTCTCTCCCGGTTGGACCATTCGGGGAGACACGTCGGCGTCCCCCCTCGGGGGGTCCGGTTTCAGCCGGCTGCGGTGGCTGGGCGATCTGAACGGTGACGGATTCGCGGATCTGGCCGTCGGCGTGGAGCGCGAGAGCGGCGACAGCGTGCGGGTCTATTTCGGCGGCGCGTCGCCCGCCACCGATCCGGCGGTGGAGATCGCGGACTCGGCATCCACCGGAAGCTCTCTCTGGACGCTGCTGGCGAGCGATCTGAACGGCGACGGGGCAGCAGATCTCTTCCAGGCCTACTGGGGAGATCCGTCGGGCACCTACGTCGTGTCGTACGGACCGTTCCTCGGCGAGGGGAGCGCGCAGACGTTCATCAACGATCCCACCGTGGTGGCGACTTGCGACTTCGACTCCGACGGCTACGCCGATCTCGTCACCTCGAACGATCATCTGCTTCGCGGTGGCCCGAACGGCCCATTCGGCGGACGCGGGTCAGAGCCGATCTCCGCCGGCGGAGCCGAGGGCGCGATCGCCTGTGCCTGGAACGTCAACGGCCTTGGAGGGGCCAATCTCCTCGTCGACTTGGGGACCACGGCGGCGCGGCTCCAACTCCAGTCCAGCCCGACGAACCCGGGCGCGCAGGCCTGCGACGGTTCGCTTCCCGCGCTCTCGCCGGGCCCGAGCGGCTACGGCCAAGGCCACCCCAACGGAGATGCGGTCGCCGACGTGGGAGACGCGGACGGCGACGGTTACGATGATCTTTTGGTCGGCGATTTCCGCAACAATCGCGCGGCTCTGTTTTTCGGAGGCTGTCCGGCCACGCGGGTCAGCGAGCTCCCTGGCCTCCGCGATCTCGGCGGCAACCCGTCCGCGGGCAGCGCCGTGGCGGCGGCCGGAGATCTGGACGGCGACGGGTTCCCCGACCTCGCCGTCGCAAACGTCTACGGCAACTTCGATTCCATCTGCTCGGGCGAAGTCTATCTCTACCGTGGCGGCGTCGTTGTCGACACGACGCCGACGAGCGTGCTCCTCGATCCCGATTCTCCCCCGCCAGCGGGCGGCTGCCGCGGCGACGCATTCGGCCTGGCGCTCGACTGACCGTGGACGTCGCCGTGCTGTGGTCGAAACCGGTACGATGGATGCTGCTATCGCGGTCATCATGAATCCCTTGCTCGCTCTCTACACTGAATTCCGGGGGTCGAGCTGTCTCACTCACGTTGGCACAGAGGGCTGAACCTCTCGCGAGCCCGTCCCCAGGTTGCCGAGATGGTACACGGGACACTCGACCGGTGAGATCGTGAACGTCTCGAACTTCTCGTCGAGCAGTTTCTCGATCACACTGCCGTCCGAGTTCTCGAGACGACGTTCGGCGGTGGGACGTTCGATTTTGCGTATGTCGGGAGGAGCCGCGTGGCCACCCGAAGGCCTGCGAGTTGTGTTTCTCAGGACATTGTTCACGGGACCTGACTTGATGTGAGCCCCGTCGGCGACGGCGGGCGGGTTGCGTGAGGCCTTTAGGCCGATTCCAGTTCTGAGGTCCTGCGCTCCACGATCGTCTGGAGGCGCTTTAACGGAACCTTGCGCGTCCAGTTCCTCACCTTTCCGAAGTCGAAGTGGTCGGGCAGTTCGACCTCCGGCAGCGACGAGAAGGTGCGCGGCCTCGTCCGGGACAGGTAGAACACGTCGAAGAGGGCCTTCTCCGGCGAGGCGATGAGCGCGCCTTCGGGGGTCGCCACGAATCCTCCGAAGACCTCGGGCGCCACGGTGTGGAGGGAGAAGTCGCCCATCGACGTTTCGACCTCTTGGGGCCTTCCGAGCGTCACGACGTACGTCGAGCGCGGGATCTGCGAGATCATCCCGTGAAACCTCAGCGCCGACAGGAGAGAGACATAGCTCGGAGATGGCGCGGCCACGTAGCGCGACAGCACCTTCGGATCGAGGTCGCGGCCGAGGATCACGGCGCAGGCGGAATGGAGCATGCGCGCGAGCCCGGTGCCCGTCTTCGGCAACCCCCGCGGCGGGACGCCCCCATGGTGGCGGTGCGGCTATCCGCGCTCGATCTGCCGTTCAAGGCGCTGGCGTGGGAGGTGGCGACCCGTGATCGCCTCCAGACGAGATCGGTCTAGCGTCTCCGCGCGGCAGACGCGCGCTGGCGCCGGGTGCCGAGCAGTAGGCCCAACGCCAGGAGGATGGTCACGGCAAGCGTTCCGGTCGCATTGCGGAATCCCGAGGCGAGCTCGCACCCGCAGCCGCCGCTGCTGGGGTTGTTGGCGCTGCCTGCCAGCACCACCGGAATGCTGATCTGGGCGGTGTTGCCAACCGAATCGGTGACGAGAATGACATCGGTTCCGGCTCGGGGCCCCGCCGTATAGACGCCGGTTGCGGCGACGACGGTGCCGCCGGAGCCGGAGCTGACGACACTCCAGACGAATCCGGAGCCGCTGCCCCCGCTGGCATCGAGGGTCCTTTGCTGTGCCGTCTGGACAGGGCCGGCGACCGGCGCGATGGTGAGGCCGGAGCCGACCTGAACGGTGACGGTGACCGTGGCGCCGTTGGCATCGCGCACCGTGATGACGTCGGTGGTTTTCCCGAGGGCGCCGGCGGTGTAGACGCCGGTGGTCGCGTTGATGCTGCCGCCCGAGCCGTTGGTGGTGAGCGTATACATCAGAGGCGCCGCACCGCCCGAAACCCCGATGGTCAGCGTGCCGCGGGGCGGAGAGGTGGTGGTCGCGACCGGGGCCGTCAGGGCGGCCTCGACGTGGACCTGAGCCGTCGCCGTGTTGCCCAGCGAGTCGGTGACGGTCACGACGTCGGTCCCGCCACCCAGCGCGCCGACAGTGTAGGCGCCGGTATTCGCATCGATCGCGCCGTGCGAGGTATTGGTGGTCAGCGCGAAGCTGTAGCCGATACCGCTGCCGCCACCGACGGTGAACGTCATCTGCGCGAGCGGCGCGGTGTCGACCACCGCCGGGGTGAGGTGAAGGCCATCACCGACGCTAATGGTCACGTGCACCGAGTTGTGGAGTGTGTCGGTGACGGTCACGACGTCCTGGACGTTGCCCGTCGAACCGGCGGTATAGCTCCCCGTCGACGCCCCGACGGTCGCGCCGGAGGTGTTGGTCGTGAGGACGAAGGTGAAACCCGTCCCGCTGCCGCCGGCAGCCGTGAAGACG
>Ga0209483_1002038_pt1 | contig 14603 bp, 11 predicted proteins | sample NGEPerA_FD_184508 | JGI IMG/M metagenome (GOLD analysis project Ga0209483, IMG submission 184508) | Arctic peat soil microbial communities from the Barrow Environmental Observatory site, Barrow, Alaska, USA - NGEE PermafrostL2-A... | ecosystem: Environmental > Terrestrial > Soil > Wetlands >... | reverse complement strand
ATCAGCTCATGTGCCCGATCCATTTGCTTCCCCATTTCCCCGGTTTAGCCACCCGCGTTATTCCCGCAGGGTAATAACGGTCCCTGGCCGCGTGTCGGGCCATCCAACTTCATGGTGCCTAACAAGCGCTTGAGGGGCAAGTCCCGCCAGGAATGAAGATTCGCAGGCCTGGCCCCAACGCAATCCTAGCTTTGGCGCCCGCGGGCTTCGTTCGCAGGCGTTTTGCTGTTTCAGATGCGGGAGGAGCGGGAAAAGTCCCCGCTATTCGGCAACATGCGGGCCACGACTTCATCGCGCTTCACCAGATAGTGATAAAGCGCCGCCACCACGTGCACGGCAATAAAGCCCAACAGCACATAGACCAGTACATTGTGGATGTCGCCGGCTTCATGGCCCCAATGCGAGCCATTGGGCGCAATCGCCGGCAAGGTCACGACACCGAACAGATGCACGTCCCAGCCTCGCGCATTGGCCGCCGCCCATCCCAAAAGAGTCATCGTCAGGACCAGAAGATAAAGCGCCCAATGGACAAAGCCGGATAGCACCCGCTCCCATGCCGGCATGGTGGGAAGTTGCGGCACGGGATGAAACAATCGCCAGATCAGCCGCAGGACGATGAAAAACAGGATCGCCGCGCCCACCGAGAAATGCCACGCCACCCAACCCTGGTCCTGCGTGTGGCGGCCGATATGCGGCATGATCGAACCGATCGCGTATTGCACTGCCAGAAGCGCGAAGATCAGCCAGTGCAGGATTTTGGCGACCGCGCCGTAGCCGGGCGCCTGAGCGGGCGGCATGGCTTTGCTCCAATTGGGTGAAACGAGTGGTGATTGCCCCGGATGAGTTTCTTCATTTTACAATCCGCGACAAGGCCGCGGATGTTGAATTTTCTCAAGACTTGCGGGCGAAACGCCTTTTAAGGGCGAACCGGTTTCCAGCCGGAACCATTGGAAGTACGGCTTTTTCCCGCATACACCTCACCATTAAATGGGTTTTTCTTGACCTTTCCGCATCTCAACCCACACTCGGGTCGGGCTTCCGAAAGGGTTCCAATGGTCTGTCGAAATCTCGTGCGCAGCGCGCATGCCCGCTTCCTTACCCTAATCGTCCTGATGCTGGCAGCGATGCCGCTGATCCCGGTCAAGGCGGCGGACAAGGATGTGGTGCGCGCGACGCTCCCGAACGGTCTTCGCGTTGTCATCGTGCGCGACACGCTGGCGCCGGTGGTTTCGACTTCGGTGAATTATCTGGTGGGCTCCAATGAGGCTCCTGCCGGCTTTCCCGGCACGGCGCATGCGCAGGAGCACATGATGTTCCGCGGCAGCGCCGGCCTCAGCGCCGATCAGCTCGCCGACATCGGCAGCATCATGGGCGGCGACTTCAATGCCAATACCAGCGAAGGCATGACGCAATATCTCTTCACCGTGCCCTCGACCGATCTCGATATCGCGCTTCACATCGAAGCCTTGCGCATGGCCGACGTTACCGACAGCAAGGAAGGCTGGGACCAGGAGCGCGGCGCGATCGAGCAGGAAGTGGCCCAGGATATCTCCAGTCCCCGCTACACCATGTATGCGCGCCTACGCACTGCCATGTTCGGCGGCACGCCGTACGAGCACGATGCGCTGGGTTCGCGGCCCACCTTCGACAACACCAGCGCCGACATGCTCAAGAAATTCCATGACGCCTGGTACGCGCCCAACAATGCCGTGCTGGTGGTGGCGGGCGACGTCGAACCCGAGGCGGTTCTTGCGAAGATCAAGACTCTGTTCGACGCCATTCCGTCCAAAACTCTGCCGGGGCGTCCCGGCTTCGATTTCCGTCCCATGGACACCAAGCCGATCAATGTGGAGACGGACAGCCCCGTCGCCTCGAAAATGATCGCCATGCGCTTGCCGGGCTGGAACAGCCCGGACTTCCCCGCCCTGGAAGTGCTGTCGGATGTTCTTTCCAGCCGCCGCTTCCAACTCTATGCCCTGGTGGCGCAAGGCAAGGCCGTCAGCGCCCGCTTCTCGATGGACCCGCTGCGTGAAGCCAGTATCGCCTCGGCTTCGATTTCCGTGGCGCCCGGCTCCGACCTGGATGCAGCGGAAAAGACGTTGCGCGCCATCCTTGCCGATGTGGCCAAGAACGGTGTTCCCGCCGATCTGGTGGCTGCGGTCAAGACTCAAGAATATCGCTCGGCCCAGACCCGCAAGAATTCCATCCCCGAACTGGCCGCGGTCTGGTCGGATGCGGTGGCGCAGGAAGGACTTGAGAGTCCTGACGAAGATCTGGCTGAGATCGAGAAAGTCACGCCCGAAGACGTCAACCGGGTGGCGCGCAAATATCTCGATCTCGACCGCGCCATCACAGTGACGATGACGCCCAAGGAAGGCGCGCATGTGGCCGCCGAAGATCATGATTTCGGCGGTGGGGAATCCATCGCTTTGGGCGAAGCCAAGCCCGTAACGCTTCCGGATTGGGCAGAAAGCGCGCTCAGCCGCCTGGATGTGCCGCAATCCACGTTGCATCCCACCGTCACCACGCTGGCCAACGGCATCACCCTGATCGTTCAGCCTGAAAATGTCAGCGACACGGTGAGCGTCTATGGCCATATCGAGAACCGGCCGGAAACCGAAACCGCGACGGGCAAGGAAGGCGTGGCGGAAGTGGTCAACGCCCTGTTCAAATACGGTACCGAGCATCTCGACCGCATCGCCTTCCAGCAGGCGCTGGACGCGATCGGCGCCGGCGAGCGTGCGGGTCCGGATTTCCAGCTCCAGGCGATGGCCGGCGATTTCGACCGTGGCGTGGCGCTTCTGGCGGACAATGAGCTTCACCCGGCCTTCTCGCCGGCGGCGATGAAGTTGGTGCGTGATCAATATAGCCACATGATCGCGGCGCGCATGAACACGCCGGCCTTTCTCGCCAGCAGGTCAATGCGCGAATCGCTGTTCTCCAAGGGCGATCCATCGCTGCGCGAGCCGCTGCCGGAGAATATTGGCCGCCTCACCATGGACGATGTGCTTAATTACTATCACACCACCTTCCGGCCCGATCTCACCACCATCGTGGTGATCGGCAAGATCACGCCTGAACAAGCGCGCGCCGCGATCGAGAAATATTTCGGCGACTGGCGCGCGATCGGGCCGAAGCCGGATATCGATTTGCCGGCGGTGTCGGTCAATCATTCCGCCACCCTGATAATCGCCGATGACAGCAAGGTCCAGGACACGGTGGCCTTGGCCGAGAATGTACCGCTGGCGCGCAAGGATTCCGATTATTACGCGCTCACTTTGGGCAATGCGGTGCTGGCGGGAGGTTTCTATTCCTCGCGTCTCAGCAACGATCTCAGGAAAAAGACCGGCTTGGTCTATTCGGTGGATGCCGCCCTGGAGGCGGGCACCACGCGCAGCGTCTATATGATCAGCTACGCTTGCGATCCTAGCAATGTCGCCAAGGCCGCCGCCATCGTGAGCGACGAATTGAAGGATTTGCAGGCCAATCCGGTCTCGAATGACGAGCTCATCCGCGCCAAGGCCTATCTGCTGCGGCAGATGCCGCTGCGCGAGGCCAATTTCAGCGCCATTGCGCACCGCTTCAGCGCCTTGCGCGATATGGGGCTGCCGCTGGACGAGCCGTCTCTCGCGGCCGGCCGGTATGTGAGCCTCAATGCCGCCGATATTCAGCAAGCCTTCCGGAAATGGATGCGCCCGGGCGATCTGGTGCGGGTGAGCCAAGGTCCCGCGCCACAATAACTGGTTCCGAAAGCGGCCCCGAAGGGGGCCGCTTTTCTATCCGATTCAGCGCACGCGCAGCGCGTCGTCGATCAAGCCAAGAAGTTCTGCGTCGTTGAAAGGCTTCGAGAGGATAGCCAATACACTTTCACGCTTGAGCGCGGCATCCAGGACCGCATCGCTGCGGCCGCTGATCGCGATCACCGGAATCCGGTTGCCGCGCGCGCGCAGTAAACGGAGCAGCTCCAGGCCGCTCAATTCCGGCATGAAGAGATCCAGAATAAGGCAGCCTTGCGCCACATGGGCGCGCCGCGCAAGGAAATCCTTGGCGCTGGCGAAGCTGCGCACCGCGATGCCGTTGCTTGTGAGCAGCGATACCAGCGAGTCGCGCACGGCCCTGTTGTCGTCCACGACATAGACGAAGGAATCGGAATAGCCCGTCATCGTCTCAGGGCAGAGGCAGGCGGATCTGAAAGGCGGCGCCGGGTTCCCCCGGCGATGCTTTGATGGAGCCGCCATGGGCCTCGATGATGGATTGGCAGATCTTCAAGCCGATGCCCAATCCGTCCCGTTTCGTGGTGGCAAAGGCATGAAACAGCTTGCCCGCTATTTCGGGCAGAAAGCCGGGGCCGGTGTCGCGGATCGTGATTTCGGCATAGCGGTCGCCGGTGATGGCGGATGAAATACGTATCTCGCCATTTTCCGCGCCTGCCATCGCCTCCACGGCGTTGCGGATCAGATTCAGAAGCACTTGCTGGATCTGAATCTTGTCGATGACGAGTCGGGGAATGCGCGGCTCCAGATCCAGTTTCACTTTGATGTTGCTGTGCGCCGTGCCGACCAGGCCCAGCGCGACGGCTTCGCGGATCGCTTGGTTGATGTTCTCCGCCGCCTTCTCGCTTTCCCGTTTTTCCACAAAATCCCGGAGATAGCGGATGATGGTTCCAGCTCGGATGGTCTGGTCGGCGGCTTTTTCCACCGCGTCGCGGGCGCTCCGGATCTGCGCCGGCGATGGCTTGTCTGTGCTGAGGAAACGCTGCGCCGCCTTGACGTAATTGGTCACGGCGGTGAGCGGCTGGTTGAGTTCATGGGCGATGGCCGCGCTCATCTCGCCCATGGCGCTCAAGCGGCTCACATGGGCTAGGCCGGCTTCAAGCCTGGCCTCCTTCGTTTGCGCCGCGATGTCCCTGGCTGTGAACAGTACGCCGGCGGCCCGGCTTTCTCCGTTCCGGACTGAGGTGGCCGAAAGAGAGATGGGTATTTCGCTTCCGTCCTTGTGACGCCACATCGTCTCGACGCACGCGATGTTGTGTCCCGACAAGATTCTCTGGACCAGGGTTTCTTCTTCCTTGAGCCTGTCGGGTGGAAATAGCATCGAGATATTATTGCCGACGACATCCCGCGAGGCATAACCGAACAGCCGCTCGCATGCGGGACTGAAGATGAGGATGGCCTGGGCGGCGTCCGTGACGATGACGCCATCGGCCGAGGAGCCGATCAAAGCAGTGACAAGCCCGCTCCTCGGCAGGGATTGAAAATGACCGCTAGCTAATTCCGACATTCGATCCGTTTGCTCCAACCATGCGACATGTGGCTAACGCCCAAGATGAGCATCCGAGGCAGCGGCGCCAGCGCGGCGTCGGCCTGCGGTTTATGCGGCGTTAACGTTTGGTGCAAAATGCCGCCGATGTGAAAGCGGTCATGTCTGCATCTCGTGGCATGCCGCAGCGTTAAGCACCTACTTACGCACTAATACGTATTTCGACCAACGTTCGCCCCGCTTAGCTTTCGCCCGCCGCGCGGGGGCCGGCGGAGCGTGTGATGGTTAAAGTCAAAAAGCGTCAAATTTTTGTCGTCGAGGACGATGAGGCCGTGCGCGCTTCAACCAAGGCGCTCCTGGAAGCACAAGGCTTCTTGGTGCGCGATTTTGTGGACGCCGAAGCATTCCTTCAGGCCACGGAGGGACGCGACGGTGACTGCATCGTGCTCGATCACAATCTTTTGGGCATGTCCGGATTGGATTTGATCGCGCTATTACGGGCGCGGGGCGTCACAACGCCCGCCATCATCGTCTCTGGCCAAGGCAAGCCGCTGCTGGATCGCGCGGCCAGAGAGGGCGTTCATGCGGTGCTACGCAAACCGCTCGCAGCCGACGCGTTGCTCTGTTGGCTGGAGCAAATCTTCTCGGATGATGCGTGAGCGCGCCGCTTTGCGGCGTAATCACGGCACTTCTCAGGCGAAGGTATGGCGGGACCGTTTGGGGAACCTTTCACCGAATTGCTCCGCCTACGTAGTTTCGCGTATGCAAATTTGGGGCACGCGCGCGATCTCTTCCCACAATAAGTAGATGTCCGGGCTGGCGGCACGTGAATCTACCTACGCGGAATCCCCAACTATTGATTCGCTTAAATAACCCTCATGAATAGATCGGTACGCAAGAGCACAGGGCAGGGGTATGAGGCGGTTGATCGAGAGCGGCGCCCGAAGTATCGGCACACGGGCTGACTTGTTAACGTTAACGAATGCGTTCCGCGCGATCCGCGCGCCAAGGATCATGGGGTCCTGAACCGATGTCTCCATTTCTTTTCACTCCCTTCGGCGCTTTTGCGGCAATGATTGCGGTACCGGCCGGCACGCTCGCCGCATTTTCCCTGGCATCCTGTTTCATCGGCTTTCTCAGCACCGGATGGGCGCTCAGGCAGAGCATGTGCCTTAGCCATGCCCGGCGCGACACCGGAATGGAGCGCGCGCGCGCCGAAGCGCTGGCGGCGTTTCACAACGCGCTACTCGACAATGCGCCGCAGGGCGTGGTGGTGAGCCTGGGTCACGAACAACGTTATTTCGGCAACGGCAAGATGCTGTTCGAGCTTCTGATGGAAAGCCCGGATGCCCCACAAGCCATGCAGGCAATGGATCGGCTGGCGAAGGAGGGAACGCTATTCACTCTTTCCGCGCGGGTACCGGGAGGATTTCTGGCGCTGCGCGGCGCGCCGGTCGGGAAACACACGGCGCTCTATATCAACGAATTGTCGCGGGACGAGGACGGCGACGCGCGGATGATCGACCAATTGCCGATCGCGGTCGCCGCCTTCGACGCTTCCCGCAAGCTCACGCGATACAACTCGGCCTTCGCTCGGCTCTGGGACCTGCCGGACGCGTGGCTGGATGCTCATCCGTTGCTGGGCGATATCCTCAATCATCTGCGGGAGAAGCGCCTCATCCCCGAGCAACGCAATTTCGCGGAATGGCGCAAGAGCCGGGTCGAAGCTGCGCCCGCCGCCGGACAACCCATCGAGGAAACCTGGCATCTGCCATCGGGAAAGAGCATCCGCATCGTCACCCGGTCGCATTGGGACGGCGGCATATTCATTCTCTGTGAGGATATCAGCGAGAAATTGAAGCTGGAATCCGCCCTCAATCTTCTTACCCAGGTCCAGAAAGCCACGCTCGACACGCTGGATGAAGGCGTGGCGATCTTCGGCACCGATGGGCGGCTGGTGCTGCACAATGCGCTGTTCGCGAAAATGTGGCGGCTGACGGACAGCGATCTCACTGGCCAACCGCATCTGACCAAGATCGCGCAATTATGCTCGCGCCGCATCGGTCATGACAGCATCTGGAGCATCGTGGCGTCGGGCGTGAGCGCGGCCGCGCCGGAACGCTTCGGCGAATGGGGCAAGGCAAAGCGCGCCGATGGACGCATCATCTCTTTGGCGCTGTCGCGGCTGCCCAATGGCGCGACCATGGCCAGCTTCGCCGACCTCACCGATCTGGAAAAGTTCCATCAGTCGCAGCGCACCGCATCGCACAGCGTTGGGCCCATCGCCTTGAAATATCATCAATCGGCGTAAATTAGGCTTTGAGCCGGGGTTGGGTGTATCGTTTCGCGATTCACGCGGGGGGCGCGTCTTGGCCCTGGGACACCGGTTCGCCCCGGGCAATCCACGCGGTTGCGTTTCCATTATGCCAAGAAGGTGCATGATAGAAGAGCAACACGTATTCATTGTGGATGACGACGCGGAGATCCGCGACTCGCTCAAGCTTCTGCTTGAAAGCGCCGGACTCCACTCGCACCTCTACGGCTCCGCCAGGGAATTTCTCGCCGACGGCATGCCGAAATCAGGCTGCGTCGTTGCCGATGTGAGAATGCCGGACATGAGCGGCCTCGAGCTGCAGGAAGAGATCGTCAGGCGCGACGCGCATCTGCCCGTGATCATCATCACCGCCCATGCCGATGTGCCGTTGGCGGTCCGGGCGATGAAGGCCGGCGCCATCGACTTCATCGAGAAGCCGTTCGACGACGGTCAATTGATCGGCAGCATCCGCCATGCGTTTGAAGTGGGCATCCGAACGCGCAGCCGCTCGGCGGAAGCCAAGCTCGCAAGGGACCGGCTGTCGCGTCTCACCTCTCGCGAACGCAGTGTTCTCGATATCTTGGTCAAGGGGCGGTCGAACAAGGTCGCCGCCCACGAGCTCGGCATATCGCCGCGCACGGTCGAGATTCATCGCGCCCACATTATGGACAAGCTGCACGCGTCCAGCCTGTCGGATCTGGTGCGGATCGTGCTGGTGGCCGATGACGGGCAAGGACAGGCGATCGCCAAGCCAATTTTCCGCGATCGGCTTGAACGACCATGACTCGATCGGGCTATCGGATCAGTCTCCGGCTGAATTTTTGAGTCAAAGCGTCAACGCATCTCAATCAAGACCACGCCGCCGGTGATCAGGAGCGCGCCCACGCCCTTGCGGACAAGATTGCCCGCGGATAAATCCTCGCGGTCGAATTTTGGAAAGAACAGCGTGAGCAGGATGCCGAAGAAGAAGACGAAAAACGTGGTGGTGGAGGAGATCGCCGACACCAACGCCACCGGCGCCAGCAAGGACGCGTAACGCACGCTCAGCCCGCCGCCCAAATTGATCACTTCATTGGCGGTGTTCACGCCGATCACGGCGCCTGGATTCTGGCGGAACATGTCTGCGAACTGGTGGCGATAGCCGGGCATAAGCAGAAGCAGCACGCCGAACAGGCCTTCACCGACAAAAGTCCAGAAGGTGGTGGTCCAGAAATCATCGCGAATGGCGAAGAATTTGAACAATACCGTGGACAAGGACATCACGAAGGTGGCGCCCAGCATCAGGGCGATCAGGCTGCTCTTGAATTTCTTCGCCTTCGGCCCGCGGCGGAACGACAGGCTCAAGGCTCCGCATATGATCAGTCCCACGCCCAGGAGCTGGGCAATGGCGAGCCTTTCGTGCAGGAAAAGATAACCCAGCAGGAAAGTGAACAGGGTAGAGGCCTGGAACAGCGGCGCCACCACCGACGCTTCCTCGCTCTGGATGGCGCGCAGGTAAAACAGGATGGCGCCCATATAAAGCACGCCCGACACTGTCATCACGGCAATCGCCGTCAGCGAGGGCTTGAGGAGAGTGGGCTCGATCCACCAGATCAGAGGCAGCAGCGCCACCCCCAGAAAGGCGGTGAACAGCATCAGGACCGCCGTGTCGCTATCGTGGAAATAGCGGTCCACCAGATATTTATCGATGTGCGTGGAGACCGCCCAACAGACGGGCCCGCAGAACGCCAGGAGTAGCCACATGTGGCCGGATTTTAGCTATGCGCCACGAACTGGCAATCTTTTCCGCAAACCACACATTCATTCCAGCCGATGAAGCGGTGTCAGCCTGATCCATGCGGGCTTGGATCTGCTTGAAGGGCCGGTCGGCGCCGCCGAGGGAAGGACTTTGGTTGGCGATTTTTTCTCAAGTTCCCCGCTGGGCTTTCTGATCCGCATAGCAACCCGTCAGCGGCAGCAGCAACAGAAGAGTCACAAATGGTCGGATAGACATGAAACATCCAGAATTGCCTGGAATTCCTAGCCCGACGGGACCGCGGCAAAAGAGTTGCGGCCGAAAAACTTATATATTTTGGGGTCATTGAGTGCTTGGCGAAGCCTGATTTGATGTGGCTAAAATCGGTCATGCGGAAGCGCCAAATCACGGCAAACGCCACCGGCGGCGGGGGAAACCTGCATCTCACGCCCGACTGTGTGGAGAATGCCTATGAATATCTGCGCACCACGCCGCCTTTTCGCGGCATGAATCTTCCGCATGCGGATAATCTCGTGTTCCGGGTGATGGGCGCGCGCGACCGCTTCGGCCATTTTCGCGGCCGCTACAAATCGATCCCCGATTTGAACGAGATCGGCGTCTCGATTTGCTCCGTCAATTCCACCGATCTGCTGATGGCGACGATGGCCCATGAGATGATCCATCTCTACCAGCATGAGAAGGGCAGTGCGACGCGAAGCGCCCATAATGCCGAGTTCGAGCGCATCGCCTCCCGCGTCTGCCGCGTTCACGGCTTCGACCGCGAAACCTTCTGAACTTACGCCACCGCCTTGACGCGAACGGGCTGGGCCGCCGCTTCGGTGTCGCCGCGCGGATGGCTCATATAATCGCGGGTGAGCGGCAGAGAATCCACGCGCTTGGTGATCTGGATCTGGAACACCACCTGATGCTCGTGACGGAACGCCATCTCGGCGCCGGCGAGATAGAATTCCCACATCCGGCAGAAGCGCTCGTCATAGAGCGCCTTGATCTCGGCGCGGTTGGCTTGAAACCGCCGCTGCCATTCCGAGATCGTCTTGGCGTAATGCAGCCGGAGCACTTCGACGTCGGTGACGAACAGGCCGGCTTTTTCGATCACCGGGACAATTTCGGACAGAGCCGGAGCATAGCCGCCCGGAAAGATGTATTTGCGGATCCAGGCATTGGTGGCGCCCGGCCCGTCGGCGCGCCCGATCGTGTGCAGCAGCATCACGCCGTCATCGGCCAGCACCTCGCGCGCTTTGGCGAAGAATTGCGGGTAATAGCGCGCGCCCACATGCTCGAACATCCCGACCGAGACGATGCGGTCGAACTGCCCAGTGAGCGCGCGATAATCTTTAAGCTCGAATTTGGCGCGCTCGGCCAAGCCATTCTGCCGCGCCAATTCCTGCGCCGCCGCCAGCTGTTCGGTGGAAAGCGTGATGCCCAGCACATTGGCGGCGCGCTCGCGCGCCAGATCCATCGCCAGGCCGCCCCAGCCGCAGCCGATATCCAGCACCTTGAGACCAGGGCGGTCGAAATTGAGCTTGGCGGCGATGTGGCGCTTCTTTTCCGTCTGCGCCATTTCCAGCGTGTCGTCGTCTTGAGCAAAATAGGCGCAGGAATATTGCCGGCTCACATCCAGGAACAGGTCATAAAGGCGGCCGGAAAGGTCGTAATGATGATGGACATGGGCGCGCGAGGCCTGCACCGGATTCCATTGGGCAAAAGCCCGCAAAGCCCGCCGGAGCAGGCGCAGCGCATGGTGGGTGCCGCTGGCGCCCCCCGTGACCGCCATGTTGCCCATCAGGAGATCGAGAAGGTCCACCACACTGCCTTCCTCGATCTCGATGCGGCCGTCCATATAGAGCTCGCCCAGCTTTAGGTCGGGGTCCATCCCTAAGGAGATCAGCGCGGCCTTGTCCTTGATGGCGATGGCCACATAGGGCGGGCCTTCTCCGTAAGTCATTGTTTTCCCATTGGGAAGACGGACAGCAAAGGTCCCCCGGCGTACATAGCGGCGCAACAGAAAGTCCAGCATGCCAAGCCCCCAATCTTTCGAATGGTCCCAAGTCCGGTAAACTGTTTTTCTCCCAGAGAGTTGCCGATTTTTGGCCGGGAACGGCGCTTCTGCAAGTGGCTTTTCAGGAGGAGGGGAGACCGAATGCGGTCCAGGAAGCTCGCCACCTACCGCGCCAAACGCGACTTCGACCGCACCCGCGAACCCAGCGGGGCGGGAAAAGTGGCGGCCGGCCCCCGGCTGCGCTTCGTCATTCAAAAGCATGCGGCCACAAGGCTGCATTATGACTTCCGGCTGGAGTGGAAAGGCGTGTTCCTGTCCTGGGCGGTGACGCGCGGGCCCTCGCTGGACCCGGCCGAGAAGCGTCTGGCGGTCGAAGTCGAAGACCATCCGCTCGATTACGGGGATTTCGAAGGCACCATTCCCAAGGGCCAGTATGGCGGCGGCACGGTGATGCTGTGGGACCGGGGCATCTGGGCGCCGGAAGGCGATGCCGACGCGATGCTGAAGAAAGGCGATCTCAAATTCGTGCTGGAAGGCGGCAAGCTGCACGGCAGCTGGGTGCTGGTACGCATGCGCCACGACCGCAACGCGAAATATGGCAAGAGCAAGCGAAACAACTGGCTACTGATCAAACATCGCGACAAATATTCCAAGGACGGCGGCGGCGAAGGGATATTGGACAAGGATCGATCCATCGCCTCGGGCCGCGACTTGGATGCGATTGCGGCGGGCAAGGGGAAAAAACCCACCGCCTTCATGCGCAAGAAAATTTTCGCCGCCGACGCGATTTGGAACAGCCGCAAGAAAAGCGATCCCGCCGAGCCCAGCGAAAGCGAAGAGGAATCACGCGGCAAGACGGTGAAATCATTGCCGCGCTTCATCGCGCCGCAATTGTGCCGCTTGGAAGACCGGCCGCCGCCCGGCGCGGGCTGGGTGCATGAGATCAAGTTCGATGGCTATCGCATCCAGGCGCGCATCGAAAAAGGCAAGACAGCGCTCTTCACCCGCAAGGGCCTCGACTGGAGGGAGCGTTTTCCGGAAATCGCCCAGGTCTTGAAATCTCTTCCCGACGCCATCCTCGACGGTGAGGTTGTGGCGCTGGATCACGATGGCGCGCCGGATTTCTCCGGCCTTCAGGCAGCGTTGTCGGAGAAGAAGACCAAGAATTTGGTGTTCTTCGTCTTCGATCTTCTGTTCGAGGGACGCGAGGATTTGCGCGGGCTCCCGCTTACGGAGCGGAAAGCGCGTCTGGAAAAATTCCTCTCCCGCACCAAAAGCCCCTTGATCCGCTATGTGGAGCATCTCAGCGCGGGCGGCCACGCGGTCTGGGAATCCGCCTGCCGGATGAATCTGGAAGGCATTGTCTCCAAGCGCGCCAGCGCGCCCTATGACTCGGGACGCAGCGACAGCTGGATCAAATCCAAATGCCGGGCCGGGCACGAAGTGGTGATCGGCGGCTGGAGCACGACGGAAGGAAAATTCCGCTCGTTGCTGGTGGGCGTCCATAAAGGCAAAAACCTAGTCTATGTGGGACGCGTGGGCACCGGCTATGGCGGCAAGACCGTGTCGCAACTTTTGCCGCGCCTGAAGGAGCAGGAAAGCAACGCCAGCCCTTTCACCGGTGCCGGCGCCCCGCGTCACGAAGCGGGTGTTCATTGGGTCAAGCCCGAGCTGGTGGCGGAGATCGAATTCGCCGGCTTCAGCGCCGACGGCATGGTGCGTCAGGGATCCTTCAAGGGCTTACGCCAGGATAAGCCCGCGGACGAAGTGGAGGCCGAGATGCCCGCAAGCGCCAGGAAAACGAAATTGGCAAAGCCAATTGCCATCAAAGCGAAAGGCAGCCCAAGCGGCGGCAAAACCAGCGAGGGCATGGTGATGGGTGTCGCCATCTCCAAGCCGGACAAGGCGCTTTGGCCTGACGCGAGCGACGGCAAACCGGTGACCAAATTGGATCTCGCCCGCTATCTGGAGGCGGTGGGCAGTTGGATGTTGCCGCATATCAAGGGCCGGCCTTGCTCGATCGTGCGGGCGCCCGACGGCATTGCCGGCGAGCATTTCTTCCAGCGCCATGCCATGCGCGGCGGCTCAAAGCTTTTCCGCGAAGTGAAAGTCTCCGGCGACCGCCAGCCTTATCTTCAGTTCGATCAGGCCGAAGCCTTGATCGCGGCGGCCCAGGTGGCGGCGCTGGAATTCCATCCCTGGAACTGCGCACTGGATACGCCGGATGTGCCGGGCCGCTTTGTCTTCGATCTTGATCCCGCGCCCGATACGTCATTCGACCGCGTGGTCGCCGCCGCCAAGGAGATAAAAGAGCGGCTGGAAGCCCTAGGCCTTCCCGCCTTCTGCAAGACTACGGGCGGCAAAGGCCTGCATGTGGTGACGCCGTTCAAGGTGAAGGGCAAGGATCGCATCGGCTGGCCCGAAGCCAAGACCTTCGCCCGTGCGATTTGCGAAGCCATGGCCGCCGACAGTCCCGGCGATTATCTGGTCAACATGTCGAAGGCCAAGCGTACGGGGAAAATCTTTCTCGATTATTTGCGCAACGACCGCACGTCCACCGCAGTGGCGCCGCTCTCGCCCCGGGCGCGGGACGGCGCCACCGTCTCGATGCCGCTCAATTGGAGCCAGGTGAAGAAGGGACTGGATCCGAAAGCTTTCACCATCCGCACCGCGCCCGCGCTGCTCAAGCGGCATAAGCCCTGGACTGATTGGTGCGACAGCGAGCCGTCGCTGAAGGATGCGATCCTGCGTTTTACCAAAAGCCGGTAAATCAGCGCCCTCGCCATCCGCGACTCCGATTCGGACTCTCAACGACGTGGTTCTGGGTATTTTTGCGCCACGCCGCCTGCTTTATAGGCGACATGCCAAAACAAGTATCAGCGGGATGATCAGCACAGTCCAAACCCGTCGGACGGGCGGTAACCCAAGTCCGGGTTACACGGCCAGAAAGGCGCCGAACCCACGATCACAAGTATCAATAGGATCAACAGGATAAGCCGCAGCATAGCGTTTCCCGCAGGCTCCATCAGCACGACGGCGGGCGGGAAAATCGGTTCACAGGCGCGTAAAGCGCGCGGTTCGTCCTTGCTTGTCAGGGGACCGACCCCGCGCCAGTCTCGCCCGAAACGCGGTGGATCAGCCGCTGCGATCGATGGGGCGAGGAAAGTGATAAACGGATCCGATACTGCGTGGCTGATGATGGCCACCGTGCTGGTGCTGCTGATGACGCTGCCGGGGCTGGCGCTGTTCTATGGCGGCCTGGTTCAGGCCAAGAA
>Ga0209483_1002037_pt1 | contig 14604 bp, 12 predicted proteins | sample NGEPerA_FD_184508 | JGI IMG/M metagenome (GOLD analysis project Ga0209483, IMG submission 184508) | Arctic peat soil microbial communities from the Barrow Environmental Observatory site, Barrow, Alaska, USA - NGEE PermafrostL2-A... | ecosystem: Environmental > Terrestrial > Soil > Wetlands >... | reverse complement strand
TGTCGCTCTCCGACGAGGGCCGCCTCGCCCTGGATCGCACTGAAGATCTCGGACACCAGGATGTCCCTCGGGCCGCCTCCCGCAATGGGTAATGCCCGGGCTCCGGTCGGGGGAGGTGGGTTCGGGGCATCGCTCATGTCAGTGCGGGATCGGCCAATCCGGCCGACGCGAACCCCCGGGCCCGCAGGTGGCAGGCATCGCAGTGGCCGCACGGGACCATCCCGCCCCGGTAGCAGGACCAGGTGAGCTGCAACGGTGCCTCGTGCTCGACACCCAGACGGACGATCTGTTCCTTGGTGCACTCGATCAGCGGGGTCCGCAGTGCGATCGGATTCCCCTCCACGCCTCGCTTCTGTCCCGTACGTGCCACCCCGCGGAATGCCTCGATGAACTCGGGCCGGCAGTCCGGGTACCCCGAATAGTCGATGGCGTTGACCCCGATCCACACCGCGTCGAGGTCGCGGGCCTCGGCCACCCCGAGGGCCACGGCCAGGAAGATGCTGTTGCGGGCCGGTACGTAGGTGGCCGGGATCCCGTCGGCCGATCCGACCTCCGGCACGTCGATGGTCGGATCGGTGAGTGCGGAGCCCCCCCACGCCGCCGTGTCGAGGCGCACGACGAGGTGCTCGGACCGGTAGTGCCCGGCCACGCCGGCGGCGCGGTCGAGCTCGACGCGGTGGCGCTGGCCGTAGTCGAAGGTGAGGGCCAGGGGCGCCACCCCCGTCTCCTCGGCCGCCAGGGCCATGCACACGGTCGAGTCGAGACCGCCGGACAGCACCACCAGGTGGCCGCGCACGGTCAGGCCCCGGGGGTGGGAGCCAGGTCGACCCACGAGTCGGTGGTCTCCCACAGGCGCAGCGCGGCGAGCTCGAGCCCGGCGTCGGACAGCAGCTCCCAGGCCTGGTGGGCCAGGAGCTCGGCCGTCGGGTTTTCGAGGACCTCGTTGAGATCCCGGTGGTCCCAGACGTCGATCACCTCCGTGCGGACGACGTCCTGGAGGGTGTCGAAGTCGAGGACCACCCCGTTGGCGTCGAGTGGTCCCTCGACGGACACATCCAGGCGGTAGGAGTGGCCGTGTAGATTGCGGCACTTGCCGGGGTGCCAGGCCAGCCGGTGGGCGGCCTCGAAGGTGAACGTGCACGTGACTCGGGTGCGCGGCGTGGACATGCGCCCGACGCTACTCGGCGCTCTCGGACCCCTCTCCTCCCGCCAGCGCGCCCGGTGCCTCCCGGTAGGCTTGCCGCAAATGGGTAGCCCCGAAGATGGAGACGCGTCGATACAGGGTCAGGACGGACAGGCGGCCGCCGGCACCGGGGCGTTCGGTCCCAACGCCTGGCTGGTCGAGGACATGTACGAGCGATACCGGGCCGATCCGTCCTCGGTGTCCGCCTCGTGGCAGGAGTTCTTCGCCGACTACCGCCCATCGACCGGGTCGACGTCCGCCCCCACGCCCGCAGTGTCGGCCGCGGCACCCGTCACTCCTCCGGCCGCCCCACCGGCCACCGCACCGACGCCGGCCTCCGCCGCCGTCGAGGGAGCCACTCCGTTGCGGGGCGCCGCCGGCCGGATCGTGGTCAACATGGAGGCGTCCCTCGGGGTGCCCACGGCCACCAGCGTCCGGGTGGTGCCGGCCAAGCTCCTCGAAGTCAACCGCACCATCGTCAACGACCAACTGAAGCGCACCATCGGCGGCAAGGTGAGCTTCACCCATCTCATCGGTTACGCGGTGGTCAAGGGCCTGGCCGCGTTACCGGCCATGAATGCCGCCTTCGTGGCCGACGCCGACGGCAAGGGGACGCCCGGCGTCCTCCGGCACGAGCACGTCGGCCTCGGCCTGGCCGTCGATGTCGAGAAGAGCAGCGGCCGCACGCTGCTGGTGCCCTGCATCGCCGATGCCGACACCCGGGACTTCAAGAGCTTCGTCGGGGCGTACGAGGAGCTTGTCCGCAAGATCCACACCAACAAGATCACCCCGGACGACTTTGCCGGCACGACCGTCACCCTCACCAATCCGGGCACCTTGGGCACCGTCCAGTCGGTGCCCCGGTTGATGCCCGGCCAAGGCGTCATCGTGGGCGTGGGCGCACTCGGGGTCCCGTCCGGCTTCGAAGCGACCGACCCGCGGATGTTGGCCGAATTGGGCGTCGGCAAGACGGTGACCATCACGTCGACCTACGACCACCGGATCATCCAGGGCGCCGAGTCGGGCCTGTTCCTTGCCCACGTGTCCGAGTGCCTCATGGGCCGGCACGGGTTCTACGAGGAGGTGTTCGAGTCCCTCGACATCCCCTACCGGCCGATCGGCTGGCACCAGGACGACAACTCGGCGGTCGAGGACGCCGACGGGGGCAACGAGCGGCTCGTCAAGCAGAACCACGTGCAGACCCTGGTCAACATGTACCGGGTCCGCGGCCACCTGATCGCCCACCTCGATCCCCTCGATGCCGAGCCGGTCGACCTCCATCCCGAGCTCGACCCGCTCCACTACGGCCTGACCATCTGGGACCTCCCCCGCCAATTCGTGGCCGCCGGTCTCGGCGGCCGGCAGTTGGCCACCCTCGACGAGATCCTGTCGGTCCTGCGTGACGCCTACTGCCGCACCCTCGGGATCGAGTACATGCACATCCAGGACCCCGAGCAGAAGCGGTGGATCCAGCAGCACGTGGAGGGCGTGTCGGCCGCCACCGACACCGAGGAGCAGCGCCACATTCTCGACCGGCTGAATGCCGCCGAGGTCTTCGAGCGCTTCTTGCACACCAGGTACGTGGGGCAGAAGCGCTTCGGTCTGGAAGGGGCCGAGTCGGCCATCGTCGTCCTCGACGCCATCCTCAACGAGGCGGTCTCCGAAGGGCTCCACGAGTCGGTCATGGGGATGTCCCACCGGGGCCGGCTCAACGTACTGGCCAACATCGTGGGCAAGTCCTACGGCGAGATTTTCGAGGAGTTCGAGGGCAACCTCGATCCCGAGTCGGTCCAGGGCTCGGGCGATGTGAAGTACCACAAGGGCGCCACCGGTCTGTTTGTCGGCCGCACCGGTGACTCGATCCCGGTGACCATGGCCTCCAATCCCTCCCACCTCGAGGCGGTCGATCCGGTGGTGGTGGGCATGGCCCGCGCCCGTCAGGACGCACTCGGGGGCGAGCGGGGCAGCGGGCCCCGGCTGGTGGACGGTACGGGTGCGCCGTTCCCGGTCCTCCCGATCCTGCTGCACGGTGATGCCGCCTTTGCCGGTCAGGGCGTGGTGGCCGAGACCCTGAACCTGTCCGGCCTGGCCGGCTACCGCACCGGCGGGACCATCCACGTCGTGATCAACAATCAACTCGGCTTCACCACCGCTCCCGAGGCGGCTCGCAGCTCCGTCTACCCGACCGACGTGGCCAAGATGGTCCAGGCCCCGATCTTCCACGTGAACGGTGACGACCCCGAGGCGTGTGCCCGGGCCGCTCGCCTCGCCTTCGGATTCCGCCAGGCGTTCCACAAGGACGTCGTCATCGACATGGTCTGTTATCGCCGTCACGGCCACAACGAGGGTGACGACCCGAGCTACACCCAGCCGCTGATGTACGCCCTCATCGACGCCAAGCGCTCTGTGCGCAAGCTCTACACCGAGGCGCTGGTCCGCCGGGGCGACATCTCGCTGGAGGAGGCCGAGCAGGCCCTCGATGACTTCTCGGCCCGGCTCCAGACCGCGCTCGACGAGACGCGGGCCGAGGCGGAGGACGCGCCGGCCGCCCCGCTCACCCTTCCCGAGTACGTCCAGCCCGACCTGACGACCCCGCGGGTGATGACCGGCATCGACCCCGAGACGGTCGGCCGGCTGGCCACCGTGGTGCGGTCGGTGCCCGACGGATTCGTCCTCCACCCGAAGCTGGCCCGCCAATTCGAGCAGCGGGACAAGGTGGTGGCCAACGGCGAGATCGACTGGGCACTGGGCGAGGCGCTGGCCTTCGGCTCACTCCTGGTCGAGGGCACCAACGTCCGGGTGACGGGCCAGGACACCCGCCGTGGGACGTTCTCCCACCGCCATGCGGTGTTGGTCGATCACGAGACCGGGGTGGAGCACGTCCCCCTCGAGGGACTCGAGGGCGGGCGGTTCACCATCCGCGACTCGTTGTTGTCCGAGTACGCCTGCGTGGGCTTCGAGTACGGCTACTCGGTGGTGGCCCCGAACGACCTGGTGGCCTGGGAGGCTCAGTTCGGCGACTTCTGGAACGGCGCCGAGATCATCGTCGACAACTTCCTGGTGGCCGCCGAGGACAAGTGGGGTCAGAAGTCGGGCCTCGTGCTCCTGCTGCCCCACGGCTACGAAGGCCAGGGCCCCGAGCACTCGTCGGCCCGGATCGAGCGCTTCTTAACCCTGTGCGCCCGGGGGAACCTCCGGGTGACCGAGCCGACCACCGCGGCCCAGTACTTCCACCTGCTGCGCGCCCAGGTCCGCATCCCCGACCGCAAACCGCTGATCGTGTTCACTCCGAAGTCCCTCCTGCGGGCCCGCCAAGCGCGGTCCCCGGTCTCGGCGTTCACCTCCGGCTCGTTCGCCGAGGTGCTCGACGACCCGGTGGCCGATGCCGAGGGATTCGACCGGTCGGGGGTCGACCGGGTGGTGTTGTGTACCGGCAAGGTGGCCTTCGATGCCCTGGCCCGCCGGGATGACTTGGGCGACGCCGGTGCCCACGTGGCCGTGGTGCGCCTCGAGCAGCTCTACCCGTGGCCGAAGGACACGCTGGCCGAGGTGCTGCGCGGCTACCCGCAGGCCGAGGAGGTGGTGTGGCTGCAGGAGGAGCCCGAGAACATGGGCGCGTGGAACTTCGTCCACAGCCGGCTGCACCGCCTGCTCCGGACTTCGCACCTCCTGCGCCACGTGAGCCGGGCCGAGTCGGCCAGCCCGGCCTCGGGCAGCGCCGCGCTCCACCGGCTCGAACAGGAGGACCTCCTGGTCCGGGCGGTCGGCTGAGGCACCCCGCCGCTGGCGCCTTCCCCGATCAGACGAGGAAGTCGCGGGCCAGGCCCATCCACATCTCGGTCGACAGGCGCAGCGACTCGACATCGACCCGCTCGTCGATCCCGTGGAACATCGCCCCGTACTGCTCGAATCCGATGGCCGTGCTGTGGAGACCGAATCCGTAGGACACGGAGCCGAGGGTTCGGGTGTAGCGGGCGTCGGTGGCCCCGACGGTCAGGAACGGCACGGTGGACGCCCCGGGGTAGAAGACCTGGCTGACCCGCTGGATGGCGTCCCACAGCGGGGTGTCGATGGGGGAGGTGGACGCCGGCTCCTCGGCCTGGAAGGCGATCTCGACATCGTCGGCCAGGTCGCCTAGCACGTCTTCCAGCATGGCCCGCACGTCACCGGTCTCCCATCCCGGTAGTGCCCGGATGTCCACCTCGAGTTCCACGCGATCGGGGATGACGTTGGTCTTGGTGCCGGCCCGCATGATGGTGGGCGCCATGGTGGTATGGGTGCAGGCGTGGGCCTGGCGGGCGAGGCCCAGCAGCGGGAGTTCGTCGCAGAATGCGTCGATGCGTGCCGGGTCGAGCAGGGGCTCGGACAGGTCGGGAGGGAATCCCAACCCGGCGATGAACCGGGTCCAGGCCTCGTGCAGCTCGGCCTGGGGGCGGTACTCGTCGATGCGGCGCACCACTTCGGCCGCCTTGACCAGCGCATTGTCCGTGCGAAGGGGCTGGCTGGCGTGGCCCGGGGTGCCCGTGACGGTCAGGATGCACCAGTAGACCCCCTTTTCGCCCACGATGACCGGAAGGCGTGGCAGGCCGTCGGTCCCGAACATCGGGAAGCCGCCCGACTCCGTGATCACGTAGTCGGTGCGGATGTCGTCGGCCGCGTTGGCGCACAGCCACCTCGCCCCGTAGGTCGACAGGGCCTCCTCGTCGGCCACCGCGATGTAGGTCAGGTCCCCCTTGGGCCGGAAGCCGCTGAGGGCCAGATGGCGGATTCCCGTCGCCATGGTGGTGGTCAGATTCAGCATGTCGATGGCGCCTCGACCCCAGACCTCGCCGTCGATCAATTCGCCGCCGAACGGGTCATGGCTCCAGTCGGACGGGTTGGCCGGCACCACGTCGGTGTGGCCCAGGAGGGTCAGGGAGGGCGCCGACGGGTCGGTGCCGGCCAGCTTGGCCACCAACGACGTGCGGCCGGGGGCCGGTTCGTAGGTCTCGAGCTCGACGCCCGAACCCTCGAGGTAGTTCTGGAGGAGGTCGGCGCTGCGCTCCTCCTGACCGGAGTCGGGGGCGCCGTCGTTGACGCAGCCGTTCCGGATGAGATGCTGGAGGAGGTCGGTGGCCTCGGCGGCCCGCTGGGTGTCGGTCGTCACCAGGCCGATCCTACGGTCACCGGAGCGCCCTGACCCGGGGCATGGCCCGGGGGCATGGCCGGAGGCCCCGCGGGCAGGTGGTTGACTGGGCTCACCTATGGAATCCGAATCCCCGGCACGCCGGCGCATCGTCGTCGACGGGTCCAATATTGCAACCGAAGGTCGCACCCTACCCAGCCTCGCCCAGCTGAACGAGGCCATCGAGACGTTCCTGGAGGAGTACCGGGGGTTCACCCCCGAGGACGTGACCGTCGTGGTCGACGCCTCCTTCGGTCACCGGATCGACCCCTCCGAGGTGAAGGCGTTCGAGCAGGCCGTCGAGCATGGCGAAATGGTGGCCCCGCCCGCAGGGGCCGTCGGCCGCGGCGACGGGTTCATCCTGCGCATAGCCGAGAAATCGGGTGCCCTGGTCCTGTCCAACGACTCCTTCCAGGAGTTCCACGCCGAGCGCCCGTGGCTGTTCGAGCCCGGTCGCCTCATCGGCGGCAAGCCGGTGCCGGGTGTCGGCTGGGTCTTCACTCCTCGTACGCCTGTCCGGGGCCCCCGGAGCCGGTCGGTGACGGCCCAGTCCAAGCGCGAGGCCATGGCGGCCAACGGCGCCGTCGAGGCCATCGACAGCGACCAGCTCGACGAGAGCGCCGCTGAGGCGCCGGCACCGAAGCGTCGCCGGCGATCCACCAAGGCGGCCGCGCCGACCGAGTCGGTGGCCACGTCCTCGGACACCCGGGACTCCGATGACGCCTATGAGGATGTCGGTGGTCGGTCCACCAGGGCCTCCAAGGCGACGAAGGCCACCAAGGCCACGAAGAAGGCGGCCAAGGCGGCGCCCGCCACCAAGGCCGCCAAGGCCACGAAGGCGGTGAAAGCCACCAAAGCCACCAAAGCGACCCGGACGACCAAGGCGGGTGAGCCTGAATCCACTCCGGTGAAGGCCACCAAGAAGGCGGCCAAGGCGGTCAAGGCCACCACATCGGCCAAGAAGGCCACCAAGGCCGCCAAGGCTGCGGCGGTCGAGGTGTCGCCCGTCCCGGCGGCCGCCGGCCGTGGACGCGACGTGCCGGTGGGCGAGGCCCTCAACGACGCCATGACGTTCCTGACCTTCGTGGCCGAGCACCCGGTGGGGAGCACGTTCGATGGTGTCGTGGTCTCCTTCACCTCCCACGGCGCCCACGTCGACGTCGGCGGCATGCTCTGCCACATCCCACTGCGAAACCTCGGCGACCCGGCACCCCAGAAGGCCCGCACGGTGCTCGCCAAAGGGGAGACCCGGGAGTTCGCCCTGGTCTCGCTCGACGCGCCGCGTCGGCGGGCCGAGTTGTCGCTCCCCGGGCTCGCCGGTTGAGGCCCGGACCGGCCGTCGGGCTGCCGCCCCGGTAACCTCGCGCCTCGTGGAACCGACCGACTACCTGCCCCATCGCGACCCCTTCCTCTTCATCTCGGAGTTGCGATCGATCGAGGCCGGGAAGTCGGCCACCGGGGCCTGGCAGCTGACCGGTGACGAGGCCTTCTTCGCCGGGCACTTCCCCGGTCGCCCAACGCTGCCGGGGGTGCTCATGGTCGAGTCGCTCGCCCAACTGGGGGCGTGCGCCGTTCTGACTGACCCGGCGTTCGCCGGCAAGCTTCCTCTGTTCGGCGGGATCGAGCGGGCCCGCTTCCGTCGCCAGGTCGTCCCGGGCGACCTGCTCGAGCTCGAGGTCACACTCGGTCGGATGTCGGCGCGGGCCGGCAAGGGGTCCGGGCGCGCCACCGTGGGGGGCGAGCTGGCCTGCGAGGCCCAGTTGCTCTTCGTCCTGGTGGACGCGGCCCCGACGGTCGGGGACTGAGCCGGGTGCGCATCGCCACGTGGAACGTCAACTCCCTCACCGCCCGGCTGGCCCGGGTCGAGGAATGGATCGCCTACGCCCGTCCCGACGTCCTGTGCCTCCAGGAGACCAAGCAGGCCGACGCCGCCTTCCCCCACGGTGCCTTCGCCGCGCTCGGCTACGAATCGGCGCATCACGGTGACGGGCGCTGGAACGGTGTGGCCATCATCAGCAGGGTCGGCCTGGGTGACGTGGCCACCGGGCTCGGCTCCTCCGACGACGACGAGGGGACCCGGCTGATCGCCGCCGACTGCGGCGGTGTGCGGGTCCTGTCGGCCTACGTGCCGAACGGCCGCGCCCTCGACGACGAGCGCTACCCGGCCAAGTTGGCCTGGCTGGCCCGTCTCCGCGCCCTCCTCGACGAGACGTCCTCACCCGAGCGACCGGTGGCGGTCTGCGGCGACTTCAACGTGGCGCCCGAGGACCGTGACGTGTGGGACCCGTCCGAGTTCGAAGGCATGACCCATGTGAGCCAGCCCGAGCGCGACGCCCTCGCCGCCCTGGAGTCATGGGGTCTCGTCGATGCCTTCCGACGGTGCTACCCGGACGACAAGTTGTTCAGCTGGTGGGACTATCGCGGCGGCTCGTTCCACCGCCACCGCGGGATGCGGATCGACCTCATCCTGGTCACCGAGACGCTGGCCCGGAACACCTCGTTTGCCCTCATCGACCGCCAGGCCCGCAAGGGTGAGAAGCCGTCCGACCACACCCCGGTGTTCATCGACACCTCCGTCGACTGACCGAGTTCCGGGTATCCGGATCCGCGCCGCCGGTCAGCCCCGGAGATTGGCCCGGAGCCCGGCGAACCGTGCCGCCGCGGCCTCTGGCGTGGGCCGTTCGGGACCGTCGGTGGCTACCGTCAACACGTCGGCCAGCCACGGTGACGGACGCCGCTCCATGGACCGGCCGCTCCCTCCCATGGAGCGCGACCGGGCCCATGAGCACTCGAGCACCCGCCCGGCCCGGGTCAGGGCCACGTAGAGCAACCGACGTTCCTCGTCGAGGCCGGCCGGGGTGGTGGCGTGGATGATGGGGACGAAGCCCTCCTCGAGGCCGACGACGGCGACGGCTTCCCACTCCAGGCCCTTGGCCCGATGGAAGGTGGCGAGTTCGACGCCGCCACCGGGGTCGGTTCGCCCCGTTGATCGGGTGCGCGCCGCCGCACGTCCGGTCGCCGGAGCCGGCGCCTCGATGTCGGGGGACTCCGGGGCGGGGGCGAACCGGCACGGGATGCCCGCCTCGTCGAGCGCCCGCCGGATCCCGGCCAGCAGGTCATGGGTCCGGCCCAGGACCGCCTGGTCGGACCAGGCCATGCCGGCCTCGGCCCGGGCCAGGATCCTCGACGCCACCGCCTCGGCCTCGGCCCGGTCGTCGGCGAAAGCGGTCACCGTGGGCACCGGGCCATCGGGGGCAGCCGACCGGGGTGGTGCCACATCGGCGTTCCCCAGGGCCGCCGAGGCGACGGCCACCACCTGCGGCGTGCAGCGATGGTTCTGGTCCAGGTGGACGACCTCGAGGTCGTCGAACCGGTCGGGGAGGGTGGCCAGCAGTGTCGGGTCGGCGCCGTTCCACCCGTAGATGGCCTGGTTGGGGTCGCCCACCGCGCACAGGTCGCCCCGAAGCCCGAGCAGCGCCTCGAGCAGGCGGAATTGAGCCGGGTTCACGTCCTGGAACTCGTCGACGGCCACGTGCCGGTACCGCCAGTGGGCCTGGCTGGCGAAGGTGGCGTCCTGGAGCAGGAGATCGGCCGCATGCAACAGCACGTCGTCGAGGTCGAGCAGGCCCCGCCGTCCCAGGCGGTCCTGATAGTCGGCGAACACCTCGGCCACGCGGCCGGCCGGCAAGGCGGTGACGCGGCCGGCGGCCACCGCAGCCCCCTCGTAGTCCTGCGGGCTCAGGCATCGGGCCTTGGCCCAACCGACCTCGGTGTCGGCCGTCGAGGCGACGGTCCGGTCGCCGGTGAGATCCGCCAGCGTGCGCCAGCGGTGTTCGACGAGTGACGGTGGTGCCTGGCCGGTGTCGGCCGCCCGTCGGCGCAGGAGGGTCAGGGCGAGTTGGTGGAGCGTGCCGGCCCGCACGCCGGGGGAGGGGGCTCCGCCCGGGCCGGACGGGGTCGAGACAGGGACCCCGTAGTGACCGAGCCGGTCACGCAGTTCACGGGCCGCCTTGCGGGTGAAGGTGCACACGACCGTGTGGTCGGCCTCGGCCGAGCCGTCCCGGATCCGCCTGGCCACCCGCAGGGTGAGGACACGGGTCTTGCCCGATCCGGCTCCGGCCACGATGCACAGGGCGCCGGCCGTCGACTCCACGGCCCGACGCTGGGCCGGTGTCAGGTCGATGCAGCTCCGCTCGAAGCGGTCGGCGCCCCCGGTGGTTGACGTCGTCGGCTCGAGTGGTTCCACAGAGGCCGAGGCTACCGTCGAGGTGTGCCGCCGAGGTGAGGGACAGGCATCGGTAGATTGATCCGGTGCCTGTCCGCTGCCGCCCACCATTGACGACATCGGCCTGACGGGTGCCGGCACGCCCCCCGCTGTTGCCCGGCGAAGTGGTCCTGGTCGACATCCGGCCCCACTGGGTGTTCTTGACCGGCCCGTTGCTCGCCGCCCTGGTCGCGGTGGCCATCGGGGTCACCCTGGATGTGGTCTTCCCCCACACCTCGGTGCCACTCCACTGGGTCGAGGGTGCCGTGGTTGCCGTCCCCTGCGTCTGGCTCGGAGCCCGGTTCGTGCGGTGGCGCCGGTGTTGGCTGATGTTGACGTCCGACCGGCTCGTCGATCAGTGGGGCGCGGCCTCGGGTAATCAGGTCGACATCCCGCTCGACTCCATCGAACGGGTCGTCGCCGTCCAGACCCCGCTCCGACGGCTGGCAGGCACCGGCGGGATCGACGTGGCGGTGTGGGGCCAGGGCATGCTCCACCGGGTGGAGGACGCCCGCAAGCCGGCCGTATTGGTCCGGATCATCACCCGCCGACTGGGCCCGCCGCCCGAGGAGTGGCCGGACGAGGCGTGGGGCTGAGGACCGGCCGCCTCCGGTCGTTCGGGGACGGGCCACAGGTGTTGCTCCGCAGCGAGACGCGAACTTCCCGTTCGCGCCCTTGATCACCGGTGATGGATCCGTCAGGATGGCCATCCAGGGGTTGTCGACCGCGTGCCCGTGCCACGGGCAGGGTCGGTGCGGAAGGAGTGTCGGATGGTGGACGTGGCAGGTGTGCGCGCGCTCGGTGATCGAAGCGTCGACTGGGGGATGCGGTCCCTCCAGCCGTTCGAGGACCCGAAACGCCGCCTCGACCGCCTCGTGCCGCTGCTCCACGAGCTGTTGGCCTGGGACCTCGTCCAACGGGCCGAGGACGGGAGCTTCGTACTCCGCCAGGATGTCCAGGAGCGTCTCGCGGTGCTGACCGCCGATCGACCCCTCCGATCGGCCGAGGTCTTCGTCGGGCGCAAGTGCCAAAAATGCGGACTGGTTCGCCTCACCCGGATGGTGGACGGCGTCCGCACGTGCTCGCCCTGCTCCGTGACGACCCCGCTGGACGAGTCGGATGGCGCGGCCGACACGGGTCGGACAAAGGCTCACCGAAGCTTCTTCCACCGCCACCGCACGGCTAGCTGACCGGCGGGAACGCCCGGGGTCCCCGGCCGACACTCAGCCGTGAGCCCGGCGGGCGATCGTCCCGTCGGACGGGGTCACCCGCCAGGCCGGCGTGCCCAGCACTCCAGGAACGAGCGCACCGGGCTCGCCGAGAGCCACCACGCACCCACCGAAGCCGGCGCCGGTCACCCGCGCACCGTGGACGCCCGGCCGGACCCGCAGGTCGGCCACCAGCGCATCGAGCTCCGGGGTGGAGGCCTCGAACTCGTCGGCCAGGCTTCGGTGGCTCTCGTCCATCAGGCGGCCGGCCTGCACGAGGTCGGCGCGTGAGAGGGCGTCGGCGAAGGCGGTGACCCGCGCGCACTCGGTCATGACGTGGCGGGCCCGCCGACGCAAAAGCGAGTCCCGCAGGCCCAGCACATCGGCCTCGGTGGCGAGTCCCAGAGGACCGATGACCGCGGTGGCCGCCTCGCACTCCGCCACCCGGGTGCCGTAGGCCGAGGTGCGCAGATCGCGTCGCTGTCCCGAGTCGACCACTGTCCATTCGGCCCCCTGCGGGACGGGGACGTGGCGGACGGCGAGTGAGCTGAAGTCGATGAGCAGGGCGTTCCCGGCCCGGCCCCCGGCACACACCAGCGGGTCCATCAAGCCGACGGGCACCCCGATCCGGTGCTCGGCCGCCTGGCAGAGGCGCGCCAAGACCTGCGCATCCCCATCGACGCCGAAGACGTCGGCCAGAGCTACGGCCAGCGCCGCACTCGACGAAAGTCCCGAGCCCCGGGGCAGGGTGGAGGTCACGTGGACCAGACCGCCTGATTCGGGGCGGGCGAGCGAGACCACGGCGGCGGCCAGACGGGCCCATGCCGGCTCCACGTGGTCGATGGCGTCGACGTCGACGACCAACGGGATCGAGGCCCGTTCTCCCGGGTAGGCGTCCGACGTGATCTCGATCCGCTGGTCCGACCGGGGCTCGAACGTGACCGCCACCTCGAGCCCGATGGCCATGGGCAGGGCGAGGCCCTGGTTGTAGTCGGTGTGGTCGCCGATGAGGTTGACCCGGCCGGGACCGACGCCCCTCCTCCACACCCGCGCTTCGTTCCTGGCCACCAACTGGCTCCCGGGTCCGGTGCGGCGCCCCATCTGGCGCCCTGACGGGGGAACGCTACCCGGGCCCGCTCGGATGGCGGCACACGGTTCGCCGTGCACGGTTCGGAGCGCACGGTTTGTGGCGTTGTCGACCTACCATGCGTGTCGCATGCTCGACGACTTCCTTAACGCCAATGCCGACTACGCCGAGGGGTTCACCCTGCGGGGCATCCCGCCGGTGGCCGCCCGCGGGTTCGCCCTGGTCACCTGCATGGACAGCCGCATCGAGCCGCTGACCATGCTGGGACTGCGTCCGGGCGACGCCAAGATCCTGCGCAATGCCGGCGGCCGGGTGACCCCGGACGTCGTCCGGTCGCTCGTACTGGCCACCCGGTTCCTCGGGGTGACCGACATCGCGGTGATGCAGCACACCGACTGCGCACTGGCCGACCAGACCGACGACGAAGTGCGGAGCCGGCTGGGCGACGAGGGGACCGCCGGTGTGGAGTCGTGGCAGTTCCTGGCCATGCCCGACCCGGACGGTGCCCTGCGGGCTGACGTGGCCCTGCTGCAGGACTGCCCGCAGTTACCCGGGGGCACTCGGATCGAAGGATGGCGCTACGACGTCGCCACCGGTCGCATCCGGCGCGTCGAGCACTCCTGATCCCCCCGGCCGACCCGAGCCGGTTCGCAAGCCCGACGGAGCGCATTTGACCCCCGGGCGGCGGTGGGACACCATCCGGCCATGCTGTTTCCCCCATGCACCCATCCGGACCCCGTGTCGTTCCGCCCCGGGTCGGCCCCCGAGTCGTCCCTTGGCGACGGTGCGCGATGAGCGGGCCGCTCGACGGGGTGCGGATCATCGAGCTGGCGGGCCTCGGGCCCGCGCCCTTCGCCGGCATGATGCTGGCCGACGCCGGGGCGGACATCATCCGCATCGACCGGTCCGACCGGGCCACCTATCCGCCCCATACTGAGCCCCACGTCGACCTCATGAACCGGGGCCGCCGGTCGGTGGCCATCGATCTGAAGCACCCCGACGGGGTCGCCCTCGTCCTGCGCCTGGCCGAGGGCGCCGACGGGCTGATGGAGGGCTTCCGGCCCGGTGTGGCTGAGCGCCTCGGGCTCGGGCCCGACGTGTGCCTGGCCCGGAACCCGAAGCTGGTCTACGGCCGGATGACCGGGTACGGCCAGGACGGTCCCATGGCCCAGGCGGCCGGGCACGACATCGACTACATCGCCCTGTCGGGCGCCCTGGAGGCCATCGGCCGCGAAGGGGAGCGTCCGCTCCCGCCGCTCAACCTGGTCGGCGACTTCGGCGGCGGCGGCATGCTGCTCGCCTACGGCATGGTGGCGGCCATCCTCGGTGCCCGCACGACCGGCAAGGGCCAGGTGATCGACGCCGCCATGGTCGACGGTGCCGCCTCGCTCATGACCATGACCTACACCTTGCGGGCGGCCGGGATGTGGTCGGGCGGCCGGGGGACCAACCTGCTCGACACCGGAGCCCACTTCTACGAGGTCTACGAGACGGCGGACGGCGGCTACATGGGCGTCGGCGCCATCGAGCCCCAGTTCTATGCCGAGCTGATGCGCCTCCTCGGCCTGGGTGACGAGGACCTGGGCACCCAGATGGACCGGACCACCTGGCCGGCCATGAAGGAGCGGTTCACCGCCATCTTCGCCTCGAAGACCCGGGCGGAATGGGAGGAGGTGTTCGCCGGCTCCCATTCCGCCC
>Ga0209483_1002036_pt1 | contig 14606 bp, 12 predicted proteins | sample NGEPerA_FD_184508 | JGI IMG/M metagenome (GOLD analysis project Ga0209483, IMG submission 184508) | Arctic peat soil microbial communities from the Barrow Environmental Observatory site, Barrow, Alaska, USA - NGEE PermafrostL2-A... | ecosystem: Environmental > Terrestrial > Soil > Wetlands >... | reverse complement strand
GGCGAGCTGGTGCGCCAGGAGGTCGATGCGCGGATCAACCTGCACGGGCTGGTCAAGGAGGCCCAGGAGCGCGAGATGCGGGCCCTGGCCTCGGCCTGGGCGGTCCACTGCGAACTGGCGGCGAGCGAGGAGATCGGCACGCGCGGGCTGGAGACCCACGCCAGGCTCGACGCCATGATCGACCGGGCGGGAGACGAATTCGACCAGACCGTGGAGGCCGCCGTCGAGCGGGCGCGGGGCCTGACCTCACAGACCGCCCGCGAGAGCGCCGCCGACCGCATCGCGTTGCGCAAGGCTTGCCGAGCGGCGACCGAGCGGGCGGTGATGGAGGCCATCGAAGGCGTGATCCGGGCCTCGGCGCCGAAGCGCTGACGGCCGGCGTGAGGGCTAGACGATGATCGATCCGGCCTCGATGGCCTTCGTCTCGACCTTGCTGGCCTTGCCGGTGGCCTTCACCATCGACCCGGCCGCGCCCCTGCTGGTCTTCGGCCTCGCCCTGCGGGCCGGCGCGATCCACGACCCGATCCTGGCGGGCCCGCAATTCGCCGGCTTCGCCAGCGACGGCTTCACCGCCGCGGCGGCGGTGTTCTATTTCCTGCACGCGGCGGCCGACAAGATCCCCCTCTGCGCCCACCTTTTCGACGCCCTGGGCCTGATCGGCAAGCCGCTCGCCGTCGCGCTGCTGGGCTTCTGGGTCCAGGGCAAGCTGGGACCGGCGGCGCCGCTGCACTGGATCGCCCTGGCCGCGATCCTCGCCGGCGGCGTGCCCGCGACCCTGGCCCTGCAGACCCTGCGCGCCAAGGTCCGCCTGGGGGCCAGCGTGGCCAGCCTGGGAACCCTGCACCCGATGATCAGCACGATGGACAACGTGGCCGGCGCCGGCCTCTCCTGGCTCGCCTTCACCCACCCCGGGGCGGCGCTGGCGGTGATCGCGCCGGCGGCGGTGGTGCTATGGCTGGCGATGCGCGGCCTGGTGCGGCTGGCGCGCAGGGGCGCGGGCAGGATGGTTTCGCCGGCCCGGCGGAATCCATTACCTTGATCGAGAGCGAGCAAGCGCCCATATCTCGACGGCGCTGGACGTCCGCCAAGACATGCGGGCCAAAGCATACGGCGGATCCCCGCGGGGATCGGAGCCTAAGGGGGCCCCCAAAGTGGGGGCCCCCGCTATTTTGAACGGGGCGGCGATGGCCAAGTGCGCGATCTTCGTGGACGCGGGCTATCTCTTCGTCCAGGGCTCGGTGGCCCTGAATGGCCGGGCTTCGCGCCGTCAGGCTTTGAAGCTCGCGGTGCCGGCCGTGGTGAATGCCCTGACCGAGGCGGCTCGTGAGCGGGCGCCGGACGCCCGACTCCTTCGCATCTACTGGTACGACGCTGTGAGGGGCTGGAGACTCGACCATGTCCAGACCCAACTGGCGGACACCGACCGGGTGAAGCTGCGGCTGGGCCAACTGAACGCCGAGGGGCAACAAAAGGGCGTCGATTCGCTGATAGTCACCGATCTCATCGACCTGGCGCGCAACGGGGCGATCGACGAGGCCTGCTGCTGGCCGGCGACGAGGATCTGCGCGTGGGCGTTCAGGTGGCCCAGGGCCTGGGCGTCTGCGTTCACCTGCTGGGGATTTACCCGGCGCGGGGAAGCCAGTCCCCGTCGCTGCGGCAGGAGGCGGACACCACCGGAGAATGGGACGCCGCGACGATCGCGCGCTTCCTGTCCCTGGTGGAGGGGGATGTCGCCCCCTTGGCCCCGCCCGACGGGAGCGGCGAGACCGCCGACGCGAACGCGCGCATCGAACGCTTCGCCAGGGAGTTTGCCGACGGCCTTCGGCCCGATCAGGTCGCGCTCATGGACGCCGCCGCCCCGAACGACATTCCGGTCGAAATTCATGGCCGACTGCTGGCAGGTTGCGGCCGAAGGCTGGATCGCCGCCTGGTCGGCCGGGAAAAGAACATTCTGAAAACCACGTTTCTGGCCGCCTTCCACGGGCGCCAGCGGTCGTCGGAGCAGCCCCCGCCCGACCCGACTCAGGGCCTATAAGGCGCGATGGCGGCGTCCAGCGCCGCCTCGAAACTAGGGCAGGGGTGTTCTTTGCCGGCGGAATCGATCCAGGTGGGAGGCTGACCCGGCAGGGTGAAGGCGATGAACTTCAGGGTCGTGTCGCTCACCACGCGGCGCATTTCCGCGATCTTCTGGAACCACGGACGATCAACGCAATCGGTGTAGACCGGGGCGCAGACGTACATGTCGGCAAGCCGCGATCCGACCGTCTGCAAGTTGAGCAGGCGCGCCGTCAGATCCTTGGCGTCGCTCTCGAAACTCTTGCACTCGAGATTAAGGAGGACGCCGTTGGTGAGAACCAGCGTAACGTCCATATCAATCGAGGCGTTGGGCTTGGTCGCTCCAGCCGGCGCTGTCTTGCGCACCAACACGTTCTCCCAGGCCTCGATGATCGGCCTCCGGGGTTTAATGGTCAACCAAGCGCGCACGCGGCGGGCGGTCGCCCGCTCGAAGCGTGGTCCGATCCGCTCCCCTGGTCTGGCTGCCAGGAGTTCCGCCTGGCGCTCAGCCCGGCGCGCGAGATCGGCCGCCTTGTTGAAGGTCGCAGCCAGTTCGAGCCCGTCCAAGTTTCGACCGGCGTTCAGGAGATTTCGGATCCTGCGACCGAGGTTGATCACGGCCTCCCGCCAACCAGCCATCTCGGCCGGCGCCAGCGCGGCCGCTTCGCGATAGCGGGGCGGAGGCCTGGCCAAAGCCCTCTTGGCCGCGTCGTAGAGATCAAACTCGTCGTGCGCAGCAGCGGTGGGCTCGGGCGCCTCCCCGAAGGAATCCGTGGGCCAGTCCGCCAGGTCCGGCCAGAAACGCCGCGCCGCGCTCGGATTTTCAATCACGTTGCCAGTGAGGGTCAGGATTTCCGTCAGGCTAAGCGTCGCCTCGGCATACGGACGCCAGGTCCAGTCGGCAGCGGGCGATTCCTTGATCCACAGCCGGCACGGCTGGCCGTCGCCATAGACGACGCAGTGGTCGCGGTTGGCCAGGGCATCGGCCAGCCCGAGACCACCGAGCTTGGTGCCGCCGTTACCCACCAACACCGGTCGGAGGGCCGGATTGGCGCCCAGCCACTCGCGCAGGGCCTCGGCCAACTCGCCCGGGTGATCGCTCACTTCCAGAGGCTGGTGGTCGGCGAAGCCGCGCGCCTTCAGGACCTCGATCGAGGAGTGGGCGTAGCCGTACTCTTTCGCCTTGGCGCTCAGCAGCCAGAGGATCCCGTCCAGCCCCGGCTGGCCGTAGGCCAGGATCGGCGGCAGGTTGGCGACCGGCTGGCCGGTGGCGACGACGATGAAAACGCGGGGAGCGTCGGCGGTCACGGCCGGGCCGCAATCTTGCGCCGCCTGACCGGGAAAGCGCGGCGGGGCAATGTGGGCTTCGCAGGGAGAAACCCATGAGCCGCCATCGCATCGTCAAGCACCTGAGAGTGGTCAGCCTCGCCGGAGGAGCGGGCGTCCATTATGTCACCGTCCAGGATCGGCGGACCGGGCGCGCGCGGACCGGACGCGGCGGAAGCTTCGCCCAGGCCCGCGAGGCGGCGACTGAGCGGCTGGCGGAAGAGGTCCGCGACGCGAGCGACAGGCGCCATCGTTAGCCGATCTGGATGGCCTGGGTCGGGAAATGCCGCGACATGCCATACCGCGGCGGTCGCGTCCGCGTGCTTTCGGGCGCGATCATGGCGGCGGCGTCGGGACCGAAGGTCTCCACCAGCGTCGCGCCCAGGTTGGTGCGATTGGGGCCCAGCGTGTCTTCCGCGTGATCGATCTTCTCCTCCACGTCCTCGCCCGCATCGATGTGGTTCTGCGTGACGACCACCCCCTCGTGCCACTTCTCGAAGGCGGTTTCCTCTTCCGAACCCAACGGGTCGCTGTGGCGCTCCCTGCCGTCGGCGTCCATGGCCTCGCCGATGAATCGCTCCATCTTGACGGCGATCGCCTCTCCATCGGGGGCGGTGCCGGTGACGATGTGGCGGGTGGTGAGCCACCCGGCGAAGTCGGGACCCTCACCCTCCGGGCCGACACCGGGCCAGATTTCCCGGTAGGCCGTCGCCAGCAGGCGGAAGAACGGAAACTGCTTGTAGCCCAGCCGCCGCTCGACGCCGCCGACGGTGACGGTGTTGCAAGCGCTGTCGAAGCCGATCAGCGGATCGACCTCCAGGCGACGCGCGAGGTTGACCAGGCGGGCGGCCGCGGCCAGGTCGAGGTTCTCGAGCAGAGACACGTCCTTCACCCGGCGCCGCATCAGCGGCGTCTCGGTGACGACAAGGGCGACGCGCGCCGTGGCCGGATCGGCCGTCCCGCCGCCGAAGACCGGAATGGATCCGCCGCTCTGATCCGGATGCCAGAAGCGGGGGTTACCCTCGAATGGCGCGGAGACCAGCACGTGACTGGCCTCGTCGCGCACCGCCCGGCCGACCAGGGTCAGGGCCATCAGGGCGTGAGCGGACATGGTCTTGCGCCCGCCGGCCAGCGACAGGTGCAGTTCGCTGTCCCGGCGCTTCACCACCTCCACCACCCGGCGGAAGATCAGGTTGCCCATCAACAGGGCGTCTTCGCCGGTATCGACATCGGCGAGGAGCTCGCCGTCCTCCGTCCAGCCCGGCAGGCGCTCGCGGACGGGCTCGGCGCCGAAGTCCCGCCAGACCAGAGCGCCGCCGCCCCGGCAGGGCGCGTGGATGCTCACCGGCGGCGGGCCGCCCATCAACTCGGCCAGCGGGCCGGTCGGCGATTGCAGACTTTCACGGATCGCCTTCAGCGCGAATGTGGTGGTGACGATGACGATCTCGTCGGGGACCCACGGCGGGTCGCGCTTCCTCAGCGCCCACACCGTCTCGGTCGCCACCGCCGGCGATCCGCCGAGGGTACAGAGGAGCACGCGGTGGGTCATGGGGCGGGAACGAATGTGTCACATTCCATGGGCGCCTCCTTCCCAAGCCGGATTAACCACGCATTTCCCCGTCGGGGAAGCCGCTGCCGCCCGAACGGGCCGATCGCCGGTTTGAGCATCATCGAGATCAGTCGGCAGGCGCCGCTAGACTCTTCCGGGAGGCGTGATCCCGCCGCCAGGATCGCTCGCCCGCCAGGTCTGGCCTGCCATAGGGCGGGATCTGACCTTGACCAAGGACATCACGACTCCCATCGCGCGCCTCTTCTCGCGGACATCTCGTCCAAGCGAGGTCACATCCCATCGGCGCCATTGCGTGCAATTTCCACCTGTGACTTACTCGCGCGTGGGCGTTCGGCGGATAGCGGGGCGAAGCGGGGATGAAACGGGCCTATCTGTTCGAGGCCAAGGGCATCCAGCGCTGGGTGTTGGAGGGCGACAAGCTGCGCGACATCGCAGCTGCCAGCGCGCTTCTGGACTGGACGGCGCGAAGCGGCGGACGCGACGACCTGCTCGGCGAAGTCCTAGCGCGTACCGAATTCGCGCCCCGGATATCGCGACGCGCCGGTGGCGCGTTCATGCTGCACTTCGACGACGACGGCGAGACAGCATTCGCCCGCTTCCGGGTCCTGTGGCGCCTGGCGTTCATGCGGCTCCTGCCCGGCCTCGAATTCCAGGAGGCCCTGGCCGCCAGCGCCGACGACCGGGCCGCCGGCACCCTGGCCTATGCGCCGGCCAGTCGCCTCTCATTCGGCCGCGAGGGCGGGGCGGCCTCATTGCTTCCGCTGTCCCACCCGCTGGCGACCCTCTGCCAAAGGACGGGCGCCCCGGCGACGGCGACTTACAGCGGGGGTGAGGCAATAGATCAGGCCACCCTCGCCAAGCGGCGGGCGCGGCGCCTCTCCGACGGAGTCGCCGAACGTCTCGGGGAGGGTCTCGACGGCGCCGTGTGGCCGAACCAGATGGAAATCGACTCAGAGAATTCAGACGGGGGTGCTCTTTTCCCCTTTCGATCGCCCGAGGACAGGATCGCCGTCGTTCATGCCGACATCTCCGGCCTGGGCGCCTTCTATGTTGGCGTGCGTCAGGAAACGGCGAAGCTCCCTCAGGAACAGGCCCTGACGATGGCCAAGAAGGCCTCCGACAACATCGAGGCGGCGGTTCTGGCGGCCGGACAACAGGCGACCCGCGAGGTTCTCTGGGGCGAGAAGAGCAAAAATGGCGTCATCCCGGCCCGGCCCATCCTGGTCGGCGGCGACGACATAACCCTGATCGTCCGCGGCGACCTGGCGATGCGCTTCACCCGCTGCTTTCTGGAAGCGCTCGAAGCGGAAACCGAGAGAGTTGTGAAGCGACGGCTGACCGCCGCCGCCGGCATCGCTTTCGGCGGTCCCAAGCAGCCATTTTTTCGGCTTCTCCGGCTGGCTGAGGGTCTGTGCGGCTTCGCCAAGACCCGCGCCAAGGGCGCGGCCGGGGCCGGCGCCACGCCGCCCTCGGTCCTCGCGTTTCACCGCGTCACCGAATCGGCCCTTTCCACTGGCGCCGCGGAGATGCTCTCGCGACCGCCGGGCTCATGCCAGCCCTATCGCCTGGGCGCTATTCCGGCGACCGGACTAGCTGAGTTCACCGGCCTGATCGAGGTTTTGCGGGCGATGGAACAAGACGAGATCAAGCCTGGCGGCCTGCGCGCCATCAGGGGAATGGCGGCCGAAGACAGGTCCGAAGACGCCCGGGAAGCTTGGGCAGCCTGGCGTCGGGCAGCGGCGAGCCGTCCTGGCGGCCCGGCCGCCCTCAAGGCGCTCGATGCAGGCGTCGCCGCGACCCTGGGCCAGGGGATCGCCGCGGGAAGTTCGAACGATTTGTCGGCCGTGTTTGCCGGGCAGGAGTTCACCGGTGGCTCGCCACTTTTCGACGCTCTCGAGTGGCGCGCTGTCGCATGACCACTCTCGCACTCCCCATGGTCTTTTCCGGCTATTGGCTGCACGCCCACGGCGAAGGCGGTGGCGAGGATTTCGATCTCGTCATGGAGCGGGACGAAGACAACCTGCCGATGCTGGGCGGTCGTCACGTGACCGGGCTACTGCGCGTCGCGCTTCGGCGGGCGGAGGCTTGGAACTGGTTCGACAAGAAAAGCCGAGGTGTCGATGCTCTGCTTCTGGGTCAGCGATCAGGCGCGGGATCGCAGGACGGAACCGACACCGCTCCTGGCTGCCTTGCCGTGGGCAACGCGACGGTGTCAGAGGGGCTCAGAGCGGCCGTGGAGAAAGAGCCATCGCTGCGGAGCGAGTTTTTCTCGCGGGTGGCGTCCACCGCCATCGACGCACGCCGCGGCGTGGCCAAGCCCAAGCAGTTGCGCGCGATCGAGGCGGCAATGCCCCTCCGCCTGTACTCGTACCTGGATTTCGACGATGCGGCGCGACGCCTGTGGTGCGGGCGCGACACCATCGAACTCGCGCGGCTCGAGGAGGCGAAAAAGCTGTGGCGTGGATGGGTCGCGACGGCGTGGCCGGCCTTCGACGAGGCGGGGGCCAAGCGCACCCGGGGTTTTGGCCGACTCGCATACACCGCCCTTGACGATGGCAGGCATGGGCCGGCGGGGCGCGCGGCATGAAAGCGCTGCGCCTTCACAACCGAGAATCGGTGGTCTTCTCCGCCACCGCCGCCAGCACCGGCGGGCACCGGAGCCTCGCCTACGTGCCGGGCGCCACCCTGTGGGGAAGGGCCGCGGCACGCCTCTACGCCGACAGATCCCCAGATACCGTCGGCCAGCGGTTCGGAGAGGTCCACTCCGGCGCCTTGCGGTTCGGTCCCGGTTTTCCACTCAGCCCGTCCGGCCGCCCGGCCTTTCCAATGCCGCAGTCGCTTCAGCAGCCAAAGCATGATGCGTCGCTCCACGTCGGGGAACAGCTGAATATTGCGGTCTGGAACACGGCGCATCCCTCGGCTCAGGAGCGCCGTACGGAACTCGGCCAGGGCGAGGCGATCAAGGGCGCGTTCCTCTCCGCGGCCGGCGAGGTCGTGCGCCCGCGAAGAGCCGAGAGCGGAAAAACGGCCGTCATCGAGGACGCCCGACGGGCCGCCGAGGCTCAGTTCTTTCAGTACGAGCATCTGGCGCCCGGCCAGGACTGGCTTGCGTGGATCGATGGGGAAGCCGGCGCGGCCGGCCGCGCCGCTGACGCGCTCGCGGGCCAGGGGCGGCTCGGGCGCTCAAAGATGAAGGCGTTCGGCGGTGGTTTCATGGCGAAGGTCGAGGAGGCTGACGACCCGCGCACCGAGGGGTGGCCGGGACCGGCCGCGCCCGCAGGCGGCGACCTGGTTCTCTGGTGCCTCTCCGATCTGGCCATCGTCGATGTTTTCGGGTCACCGGATCTGGCGCCTTCGCTGGGCTCGCTACTGGGGCGAGCGGTCGCCGCGGAGCTCGACCTCGGCCGCAGCGCCGTGGGTACGCGCCGCTACGCGCCATACAATGGATGGCTGCACGCCCACGACCGCGAGCACGCGGTGATCGAGGGCGGGTCGGTGCTGGTGTACTGTCTGCGAGAGGCGGTGGCCCTGTCGGATTTTCGCGACGCCCTGGGGCTGTGGCGCGAGCGCGGACTGGGCATGGTCTGGCCCAATCCGCCCCTGTTGATGGCCCTTCACCCTGGCGAAGGCCTAGAGGCGCCGCCGAAGTCCGCGCGCGGACCAGCTGGGCAACCCACGCCATCGCTGGGCGCGGCGGACCAACGCCTGCTCGCGGTGCTGCGCGAACGGGCCAAGAGCCGGCTCGCTGCCAAGACGGTCGAGATCGAGGCAGCCAAACTCATCGTCGACTTGAAACGGGTTCTGGCTATCGCCAGGAAGCGCGGAGAGCGAGTGCCAACAGCCACGCAGTGGGCGCTGGTCGCGACGGCGGCGGATAGAGCCGCGAACATGTCCGCTCTGGCGCTCTCACTTCGCCACGCGAAGAACGGCCACTGCGCAGGCGAACGCAATCCCGAGTGGGGTCCCTTGACCGGGACGCTGGCGCGACTGCTGGGCCCCTATGCGGGCGAACCCGGGGGGGCGGTCATGCCGGCAGCGAGCGTCCCCCAACCGGCCATTTTCGCGCGCGCCGCCTGGCGCCTTCGCGCGACGGAGGGCGAGGGCGCGTGAGCAACCTCCTCGCCCCCATTCGCCACGTTCTTCGCGTCACCCTCGAGGCGAAGAGCCCGCTGTCGATCGCCTCGGGAGAGTCCGATGTGGACATCGACACACCGCTGTTCCGCGACTGGAACGGTCTTCCCTGCATCTCCGGCGCGTCGCTGGCCGGGGTGCTACGGAGCCTGCACGAAGACTATTTCAGCGACACTGCGGGCCTCTTCGGCTTCGAGGAGAGCGGGACCAAGGACGGCGTCGCCTCGCGGCTGCTAGTCTCCTTCGGACTGGCCCACAATAGATCCGATCGCGTCGTCGAGACCCTGCTCGACACCCGATCCATCGAGAATGACGAGGTGCTGCGGCGGCTCGCTTTGCCGGCCCCCGTGTTGCGCGATCATGTCGCCATCGACGCGGACACCGGAGCGGCGAGTCCATCGGGAAAGTTCGACCGGGCCGCCTGCCCCGCCGGAACGCGGTTCAGCCTGGAGCTGGCGATCGACGGGGACGACGGATCGAAGAAGGGGGACAGGGAGGCGATGGCCCAACTGGCCGGTCTCTTCGTCTGCCCCTACCTGCGACTCGGGGGCGCGGGCCGTCGCGGCTTCGGCGCCGTCCGTCTGGTCCGCGCGCGCTACCGCGCCCTGGATCGACGGGGAAGCAAGGGGCGCGAGGATCTGATCGCCTATCGTTCCGCGCCCTTGGACGACTTCCTCGGGAAATGGGATTCGTGGGACAGGCCGAATCTGACCGCGCACTCCCGACGCGGGCCGATTACCGGCAAGCTGGTCCTGGCGCCGAAGGGATTCTGGCGCATGGGTGAAGGGGACAAGCGCTGGCTGACCGCGCCGCCCGGCGAAAAGAAGCCGCCCGACAAGCTGCCACTCACCGAGCCGGTAATCGTCTGGACCAAAATCGGAAACACCGTGACGGGGTCCGTCGTGGAAAAGCCGCTCGCACCGTTCCCGGCCTCTGGCCTGAAGGGCGCCCTCGCCCATCGCGCCGAGTATCATCTGCGGCGCATCCGTGCCGCCTTCGCCGACGCATCGGCGGGGCCGGGGCCCGGCGGGCGCCTGATGGACACCGTATTCGGATCGGTGGCGGCCGCCGAGGGCGGCGAAGCGGGCGCGCTCCTCATCGACGACGCCTTTGTCGATTTCGACGGGATACCCATCTCCGGCGCCGCCGGTCGGAGACCGCGCAATTCCCTCGACCGCCAGACCAGCGGCGTGCGCGATGGCAAATTCTTCACCTTCGAGAGCCTCTGGAAGGGCCCCGCCATCAGGATCGACCTCGCCCTCCTCGCCAAGCCCCGAGGCGACGTCGAACTCCCCGACGATGTCCTAAGGGCGCTCGACTGGGCATTCGGCGACCTCCTCGCCGGCGGCTTGGCGGTGGGGGGCGGCGACGCGGTCGGCGACGGGGTCATGGCCGAGGGTTCGAGCATCTCGTGGAAGCGTGAAGGCGAACGTTCGACGAAATTCCTCGTCGCGCCGCCCGATCCCGGGGCGGTTGCGGCGTGAGCGCCATCGACACGCTTTCGACAGACTGGACCGCCTTATCTGAAGTGCTGGCGGCCTCTTTCGAGGTCCCGCCGCCAGGTCTGCTCCCGGCGCCGGGACTGACTGCGTGCAGGATTGAGCCGCGAGGTATCGACGCCACGTGGGAGTCGATCGAAACGATCCGCCCCCTGGCGGAGCGATGGTCGGGGTGGCTGCGCCGGGAATCCTGGGTCGGGCGCACCTGCCCGGAAAGCGGGAAGACAGATCCAGGTCGCGAAGCGGCCGGCGCCCCGCTCGATGGAGAGTGGGTGTCGCCAGACGGCGCCACCAGCGCCCGCCTGCTTCACCTCGGCGGTTCATGGCGGCTGATCGAGATCGAAGAGGGCGTCGATGAGCCGGTGCTCAGGGAGGAAACAACCTTGGTAGCGGCGGGCGGCGGACCCGCGCTCCGCTACGCCGTTTATTGGGGGCTTCGCACCACGGCCGGCGTTATCGCGCCGGCCGTGGTGCGCCGCGCGACGCGCTTTCTGGGCTTCGGGTCGGCCGATGCCTGAGGGACAGCCCGCCGCCGCGATGACCGCGCCCTATCGGATGATCCCGGTCTCGAAGTGGATTCATGTCCCGGGGTGGGCGCCGCAGGTCTCGAACGATCGCCCGCTCGCCGACGGCCTCTCCGGTTGGCTCGACTACCGCCTCGAAGCCCGGTCACCGCTGCTGATCGGCGGCGAGCGTCGAGAGGCCGCGCCGGTCCACATCGACTTCCATAAGACTCCGGACGGCAAGTTCGCCATTCCCGGATCGACCCTGCGGGGCATGCTGCGCTCGGTGATAGAGATTGCCGCTTTCGGGCGCGCCGCCTTCATCGACGACGAGATGATCCGGTTCCGCGATCTAGGTCGGGCGGTCGCCGCCGATATCTATCGTGGAAGGATGAGCGGGGTAAGGGCCGGCTGGCTGTTGCCACCGGACTCGCTCGGGGAGATCCGCATCCAGCCCTGCACGTGGGCGAAGATTCAGACCAAGGCTCTGGCCGGCCATCTGGAGCTTGACCCGGACCCCTGGGCGACGGCGCTGTCCGTGGAGGACCGTTACGGTGTCCTGGCAAAGGCGGCCAAGTCCCTGGCCCAATGTTTCCACGTCCAGCCCGGCGACGGTGCTATGGCGCGCCCGGCGGCCCCCGGCGAGACGAGTGTTCCTGGACTTCTGGTGTTCACCGCCAAGCCAACCGCGGGCCACGCGAAAAAGAACGAGTTCTTCTTTCACGGCGAAGAGGCCGATCGCCGCAAGTGGCTGGCCGTCGGCGCGGCGTGGAAGACATTTGTCGATATCAACAGTTGGGATGTCGGGCGCGCGCGGAATGACAAGCAGATGTTGCCCGGCTGGTCGCATTGGTCGTCGAAACACAAATTGGGGGAGAGGATTCCCGTTTTCTACCTGGTTGCAAAGGACGGCGGGATCGACGCAATCGGCACGGCGTCGATGTTTCCGATCGCCCACGCGCTCAGCCGCCGCGACGTGCTGGCGACAATCAACGCCGACCACAACGATCCGCGTCTCCTTGATCTTCCGGCGCTGTTGTTCGGGCCCGAATTGGGCGCAGGGAAGAATGGCATCGCCGCGGAGGCGCGCAAGGGACGGGTGAGCGTAGAGACCGCCCAATGGGTCAGCGGCAAACCCAAGGCGCTTGGCCCGGTGGTGCTGGCCTCTCCGCACGGCGGCTTCGAACCGACGATGCTGCGGCAACCCGGCGCCAATGGAAAACTTGATGCCTTTCCCTACGCCTCCTACTCGCCGCCGGCGGGCGCGGCGGGCGGACTGCGGAAATCGCCTCAGTCGGCGGGCCGAAAACGGTATCCCGCGCGCGATGAGATCGAGGCACACAACGTCGGCAGCGACGACATGCGCGTCATGCTACATCCGCTCGACGGGGGAGCGGTCTTCAAGGGACGCGTCCGTTTTCACAATCTCCTGCCGGCGGAATTGGGCGCCATCGTCTGGGCCTTGGAGTTGTGGGCGCCAGGCTGGGGCGATCGGCCCGTGACACAGCACAAACTCGGCATGGGCAAGCCCCTTGGTCTCGGCGAGGTGGACGCGCAGATCACCGAGGCAAGGATCGAACCCAATCGCCTCCTCTCCCCGAAGGCCCGCCCCGATGGCTCGACTACGCTCGAAGCGGTCCGCGCCTACGCAGATTGCTTCACCGCGCACATGACGGAGACCTTCGCGGCCGGAAAGGATGAAAACAGATCCCGAGGATGGCGGGCCAGCGACCAAGTCAACCTCTTGCTCGCCTACGGCGACCCGAAAGCGGTTTCGCCCAAGCTGTTGCCCTACATGACCCTCGAGCAACACGGCGAAGCCAGGCGCACCCGCCTTCTGCTTCCCGATCCACCCGATTGGCGCCCCTCAGAGGTCACCGCCGAGCCCGCGCCCGCACCCGAAGACCCAAATTTTCCGCAAGGGTCGGTATGGGCGGACGCGATCACCAAACAGCGGTATTCGGTTCGCGGCCCCGATCCGGATGACCCCGATCGCGTCATGGCTTCGCTCGCAAACCTGGGAGCGAACGCACCAGAAGTCAGTCTGGCCAAGTCATTGCTACGTGCTGTGTGAGAGCCGACACCGGCACTCCTGATCACCTCGCCCTCAAGGAAGCGACGACAAGATGATTCCTTGTCAGCGATCGGATGACCGCCATCGGCAAGCGCGTGCCGACGCCCTGGGGGGAGCCGATGATGGTGGGGGAGCCGCCCCAGCCGGGCTCGCGGCGGTTCAGGGCGCGGGTGAGGGCGGCGAGATCGGCGTGGCCGGGGGCGAACTGGGCGATGGTCACCTTTCGCGCGCCGCCGCGGCCGTCTGCGTCGCCGGTCCCAGCGCCGGGACCGGCGCCGGGGTTCTCGGCGATGACCACTGGCGCGAAACGGTAGCCGAGGGCGAGGCCGCCGAGGGCCGGCCCGCGGACGATGGCCAGGGGCGCGCCACGGGCGCGGGCGATGGCGAGGCCGCCTTCATTCCAGGCGCGCGCGAGGGCCTCGGCGGAGGCTTCGGCGGCGGCCCGCGCGGCCGGCGGAATCGCGCCGGTGGCGAGCCAGCGGCGGAAGGCGGCGACGCGCCCGTCGAGCGGGAGGGCCGGACTGGAGGCGACGGCGGCCATGGCGGCGTAGAGGGCCGGGAAGAGGCGGACGTCTTCCGTGCCGGCCGGGCGCGGCAGCGGCCCGCGGGCGGCGGCGAAATCGCGCCACGGTCCCTGGGCGAAGCCGTCCCACCGGGCGATGAGAGCGATGCGCGCGCGGGCTTCGTCGCCCAGGACGGCGCCGTCGGCGCGCAGGGCCAGGACGGCCATGGCCCCGACGGCGTCGGCGTCCGGACGGATGGTGACGAGGCGGGCGCCCGCCGGAGGAAGCGGCCAGTCGAGAGCGGCCTCGATGGCGGCGCCCTTTCCGGGGGCGGGTCCGTGCTGCGGGTCGATGACGCCCAGGCCGCAGCGCGCCGCCAGTTCCGGCTCGGTGACCTCGATCCCGAGGGTGTAGGGGCCGAGCAGGCCGGCGTTGGCGGCCTCGGCGCCGAGGGCCCGCGAGGGACGCAGGAGGGCGAAGGCATGGGTTGCTGAAGGCGACATGACGCGACCCTAGCCGATCTCCGCCGGTGGTGGCCCGGCCACAATCTTGCGGCCGCCGGCGGCCGGCGCGGCCGGGGCCCTCATACCAAACGGCCCTGACCCTAGCGTCCCCGTGAAAAAAGTGCGGGCTGGAAGCCCGCGCTACGAACCAAGGCGCAGAGACCGCCGACGTTGCACCGCAATCTTGTCCTCCGGCCCCCGCGGCGCCGGCCGTCTAGAAGGGCGGTCGAAGGAGGCGACGCATGAACGCCCGCTCGACGGAAACCATCCTCGGACTTCTCCCGGCCATCGAGCGGGCGGGCGGCGGCGAAGCCGCGCCTTGTCTTCGCCGCGCCCTGGCCGGCTTTCCGGCCGGACCCTCCGCGTCGTCGCATCCGGCGGCGCCCGACTTCGCCGGCCGGGCCTTCGAACTGCTGCCCGCGGGCGCGAGCCTGGTCCTTGC
>Ga0209483_1002034_pt1 | contig 14610 bp, 14 predicted proteins | sample NGEPerA_FD_184508 | JGI IMG/M metagenome (GOLD analysis project Ga0209483, IMG submission 184508) | Arctic peat soil microbial communities from the Barrow Environmental Observatory site, Barrow, Alaska, USA - NGEE PermafrostL2-A... | ecosystem: Environmental > Terrestrial > Soil > Wetlands >... | reverse complement strand
AGGGCGACGCCGCCGCATGCGCGCATGGAACCGCCGTCGCTGCGATCCCCTGCCTATTGTCCACGCTCTCCCTTGGCTCATTGGAACCCATTCGCGTAAACTTGCCATATCCCGGACGCCTGTGGCGTCCCGCCCGTGCGGAAGGCGAGGTGGTCGGGGAACTACGATACTGCCAATCTCACGCACCAGGCACCGGCGGGACGCCCGTGATACAATAAAGCAATTCGACTGCCGAATGCGTCAGTGCGCTATTGAAGGCGTGTTAAGGGTTGCGAATTTTCGGCCCGCTGGGCTCGTGGGAAGAATCCCGTCAACGTATCACGGGCGTCTCGCCCGTGCGGATGGCGAGGTGGTCAGGGAACTACGATACTGCCAATCTCAAGCACCAGGCACGGGCGGGACGCCCGTGATACGACGAAGCAATTCGACTACCGAACGCGTCAGTGCGCCATTGAAGGCGTGTTACCGGTTGCGAATATTCAGCGCGTGAGATTTGCAGGTTCCGCGATTTGATCCAATTATTCCTGAGTGACCCGCGCCTGGGGCTCGACGGTGGTTTCGCCGGATTGCGTGCGTACTTTGCCGCGAACCTGCGCGGTGGCGTCGATGTAGAGACGGCCGCCGAGGTTGGTGACGTCGCCAGCGACCGAGCCGCTGAGGATGACCTTGGTCTTTGGATGGACGGTCACGCTGCCGCTGATATTGCCGAAGACGTGAACGCGGCCGCCGGGGTCGATAATCAGATCGCCATAGATCGCGCCGCGCATGTAGAATTTGGAACCATTGCCGGCGGTGATATCGCCGGCAACCGAGCCCCAAAGGGTGTAGGGCTCCTTGATCTTCATGTCGCCGGCCAGGTTTCCCCGCTCTTCTCGCATGCTCAACTGGCCTCCTCTGTGTTTATCGGTTGTGCTTGAAGGCGGCTCAAGGCGGCACATTACCCTTAGCCGTCTGGTAACGGCTTAGGTTCACATTCATTCGTTGAAGATCCTTTGCACTTCGCCGGAACGCTCAAATGGCCCTGCGCGAACAATCCTTTAATGTGACACGGGCGTCCCGCCCGTGCCGACGGCGGTAGTGTACGGAAATCGAGGTATTCTGAGTTCCATGCAACACGCACGGGCGGGACGCCCGTGTCACGATTGAGCTTGCATATCCCGGCCTGAAACTCTTCTGGTTATGCCACGGAGAATAGCGCGTCGTCGCGTACGGCTAGTGCATTGTCATGCTTCCAAATGCGGGTAAAACTCTAGTGATTTACCCCAAAATCATTGCGTGACAATGCACTAGTCAGTAGCTCGGATTCGCCAGATTGCCCGGCGCCACGACATCCACCGGCACGTCCGCCTCCCCAAGCGCAAACCGCAGGCCCCGGCCGCTGCGCCCATGGATCATCAGCAGGATGATGAGCGCGACGACCGGAAAGGCCACGAACCGCGCCCACTTCAGGATTGCGTATTGTATTGGGTTGTTGGGAAAATCATAATCGCGCCGCAGTTCCGGATAGGTGTACAACACGCCGGGGATGCGCACGTCGGGCGCGTCGCTGACGGCCGCCGGTGAAGCCGAAGACGAGGCGGACGGCGAAGTGCTCATCAGCCTCTGGTATTGGCCATTGAGCAGCGACTGCCAGGGAAAGAGCATCACGATAAACACAACCGACCAGCAGAACGCGCCGGTCACATGGGCCACGCCCACCAATCGGCCCACCAGCATGATCGTGATCACCAGCAGCAGAACCACCGCCAGCACGATCGACAGCAGCACCCCAAGGTAATCTGTGAGGGCGCTCAGGTACTCGAACAGCGGCGCGGAAAGCCGGGATGGGCCGCTTGCCGTTGGCTGGCGCTCGACGACGTTGACGGTGCTGCCGTGGGTTTCAGTTCCGGTCCCCGCCTGCACGTTGGTGGTCGTCACCTCCGTGCGAAACTTCATGCTCGGCACATAGCGGGCGACGAAGAACATCGCCAATTGAATTAACAGCACCAGCGCCAGCAACAGAAACAGCACGTTCTTAGCCCTTCGGCCGACGAGCATCGCATCCGCGTAATCCGCCGCCACTGCCTGAGTCATTGGGGTCCGGGTCATCGAATCTCCTTCATTTCCGCATCGGGGCTCCCGCCTGACGCGCCAAAGCTAGTCGTACCGTAAAGTGGGCAAGAGAGCAACGGATTGTTCGCTTACGCGGTCATTGGCGGCACTGGCCAGGTCTATTAACGTGACACGGGCGTCTCGCCCGTGCATGGTGCTTTGGGATTGGACAACCGTGATTGTTTGACCGCCGCACCATCCGCACGGGCGGGACGCCCGTGTCACGATTCAGAACGCCTGTTCTTGGCATCTCGCGCCGTGACTCCCTCGCGGTTTTGCCATCCATAAAAGATGTGCCTATTCCAAGGATATCCGGGTTCTCAATCCGGCCGTCTCACCACCAACGCGCTGTTCTTGCTTCCGAAGGCGATGCAGTTGCACAGGGCCAGATCGGCGGTGTGCCTGCGGGCTTGATTGGGGATGTAATCCAGATCACACAGAGGGTCTGGCGTGTCGAGGTTGATGGTCGGATGAAACGTGTTGGCGCGCATTGCGAGTACCGTGGCCGCCAGCCCTGCCGCTCCGCAGGCGCCCTGGGGGTGGCCGATCATCGACTTGGTTGAACTCATCGGAATATTGTCGGCGCGCGATCCAAAACATTTCCGCACGGCGGCGGTTTCCAGGCGGTCGTTGAGATCCGTGCCGGTGCCGTGGAGATTGATGTAGCCGATTTCGCCCTTGGCCGCCCCGGCGTCGGCCAGCGCCATTTCCATCGCCCGCACCGGCTCAAGCACATCGGGCGCGATCTGCACGCGATGATATGCATCGCAGGTCGAGCCGTAGCCGGCTACTTCCGCCAAAGCCTGCGCGCCGCGCGCGGCGGCGTGGTCGGCATCCTCCAGCACGAACATCCACGCCCCCTCCCCCAGAATAAATCCATCGCGATCCTTCGAAAACGGCCGGCAGGCGCGCGACGGCTTGTCCCATCGGCGCGTCGAGATCACCCGCATCCGCTCGAACGCCACCAAAATGCCGCGCGAAATTGGTGAGTCCGCTCCGCCGGCGAGCATGGCGCGGATCGTGCCGTTGCGGATCAGCATCGACGCGTATCCGATCGCATCGGTGCTGCTCGTGCAGCCGGTGGACAGCACATGCGACGGCCCGCGCAAACCCAAGGCGATGGATAATTCGCTGGAAAGATTGCCGTGTGTGCCGGCGGTGATTGAATAAAGCGACGGCGTTCCGCGCTCAAAGAGCACCCGGCACTGCTCTTCGACAAACACCAGTCCCCCGCCCCCGCTGCCCAGCGCCACGCCGATGGATCGCTGCCGGGCCAGGGGATCGCCGTTGGCGGTCGCAAGCCAGGAATCCATGCCCGCCTGCGCCAGCGCTTCGCGCGAAGCCGCGATCGCCAGGGGCACAAGCCGGGGCACGCGCCGCAGTTCGGGCGGCTCCATCACGGATGTCAGATCGAAATTTCTAACCTGCGCCGCCGCGCTGGATTTGATGCCCGCGGTGTCGAACCCTTCGATCCATTCGATCCCGCTGCGCCCCTGGCAAAGCGCCGCCGCGTAGTTTTCGCGCCCAACGCCATTGGGGCTGACGACACCGATGCCGGTGATCACAACTTTACGACGAAATGGGTCCGGCAAAACGAAACTCCGGGAATTTTCCGCTATGGCTCTCCAACTTCAGTGATTCTAGGTCGCACAGGCAGCCAAAGGGAACGCCGGAAAATTCCAGAGAACCAACATGTAATGCCATCGGCGCGTTTCCTCCCACCAGAAGAAATCCAACCACGGAGGCACGGAAACACGAAGGCGCGCTCGATTGATCCGCGCAGTTTGCTGATCCTGGGAAAAGCACCGTGCGCGGGCGAGACGCGCGCTGCTCCGCGATCGCGCGAGGTGTCGTTTGGAAAACAAACGATCGCTTCCGCTTGTCGCGCCAGATGGCGTCGCGCCTCGAATGCGCCTCGGTGCTTCCGTGCCTCCGTGGTTGTCTTCCTTTGCGGTAAGAGTGTCCGGCTTACGACAGCTTCTTCTTTGCCTCGGCGGGGACTTCGACTTTGGCCGAGCCGACATCGGAGATGGTGGTCTCGGTGGCGCGGTCTACTTCGCGCTCGTTGCCGTCCTGGCCGGTGACGGTGCCGGTGACGTGCAACTCGTATTTGGCGAGCATTCCATCCTTGACGAGGATTTTCACCGTTGCTTTGGCGTTGGTGATTTTGGGTCCGGTGGCTGGCGCGGCGGCGTCGGCATTGGCGCGGCGTCGGCCTCGGCCGAACGTCATCATTTCCTTGGCCGCGTCTTCAGTCAACTCGCCTTCGTAGGAGTCCCCGGTCTTCTTGAGTTCCTTGGTCTTCCCGGACAAATCCGCGACCTGCGCGGCCGGGGGCTTCATGCGCTTAATCATGTTGACCAGGAAGCGGGCGCGGTTGGGCTGCCCGCTGCCATCGTCCTTGGCCAGTTCCTCGGAAGTCTGCCAGCCATCATCGCCGTTCACGACAAACTTGTCGCCCTTCATGACAACTTCGCGGGTGGAGTTGTTGGGGCCCGGCAAGGTGAGCAGGGTATAGCCGTCCTTTTGGGTTTTGCCTTCGGTGGTGCGATCGTTGTTTCCGAAATGAGAGGTGGTGGACCACGCATAGCTGGGTGCATCGGCCAGTTTCGCGGCCGCCGCCTGAACCTGGGTTTGCCCGCTATCCGCCGCCACCGCACACGTCGCCGTCAATGCAAGAGCCGCGCAAAAAATCGTCCGCAACATACAATTCTCCTTCAGAAAGGGTTTGAGGGACTAACAGCCAGTAGACCATACAGATTGTTGTGTCGCGCGGGAAGGGGGAAATTGTTACGATTCCAGGGGCATCTTTATGAATACCATTTCCCAGTTTTTCGCGGTTCTGTTTACGCTCGGCTTGTGCACGCTCGCCATCGCGGACCAGCCGCCGGCGACGCAGCGTTATTACGACGACAACGTGGCGGCCTCCAATCCGCTACGCACCGAGCAGGCGAGGGAATTGGATGCCTACATCCTGGTGCAAAAAAGCGATGACCGCCGGCTGCATGCGCTGTTTAAGCCGGACTATTCCTCGCCGCGTGCATTTGAGAAGTCGGCCCAGCCTTTACGCAAGGCATTTTGCGAGAGCATCGGCTATCCACCGCCGGGAGATGTGCCCGACGAGCCGACGACGTTTGCACAAATCGGCCAGGACAGCATCGCGACGTATTACCGGGCGTCAATTCCGATCCTGCCCAAGGTGCATGCCGAGGGAATCTATATCGTGCCGCGCGGGATCAAGGGGAGGGCACCGCTGGTGATTTCAATGCATGGCGGCGGCGGATCGCCGGAAGTCGCCCTCTTCCACGGCGGCGCCAACTACCACGACATGGTGCGCGGCGGCGCCAAGCGCGGCTACATCGTCTTCGCCCCGCAACACCTGTTCAACGCCGACGGATATCCGCGCGACATCCGCAATAAAGTCGATGAACGCATGCGCCTCATCGGCACGAGCCTGACGGCGGTGGAAATCGCCAAGATCAGCCGAAGCATCGATGTGCTCATCAAACGGCCCGAAGTCGATCCGGCGCGCATCGCGATGGTTGGCCTCTCATACGGCGGCTATTACGCGCTGGTGACGCCGGCGCTGGATACGCGGATCAAGGTCTCGGTCTCCAGTTGTTACTTTGGCGTGCAGGAAGGCCGCTACGAAAAGGATGAACTCTCGGTCCCCAGCGATTTCCGCTTCAATGACCGTTTCACGCTCTTCCGCGACCCCCAAATCACCGCGCTCATTTGCCCCCGCGCCCTGGAAATCCAGGCCGGCAGCAAGGACGAAGCGGATCACCGCGAGCCCGGAAAACTGCTTGCTCCACAATCGGCGGCTTATTACGCGAAGCTCGGAGTGCCGGGGCAATTCCGATTTGTCGTTTTCAACGGGCGTCATGAGTTCAATGACGAATCGGCGTGGGAGTTTGTGAAGAAGCACCTCTAAGCCTCGGCGACAAGGCTGCATCACGAGAAATTTGAAAACAAACCACAGAAACAAGCCGCGACCGCAACCAGGTGAATCAGAATAATCAATAGAAACGTCACCAAAAAACATTTGAAGCTTATCCCCGTGGACCAAGCGAGAAATCCGATATATATGGAAAACTGCGTCAGCGCCAGAATGATCGACGGCAGGCCAATTGTGCCCCCGGTGGCCGCGGAGAGGAGCATCGGCAGCGGAAAGGCGGCGCGGGCAAAAACATAATGTCCATGCCCAAGACCGCCGGACATGATAGATCCGATCAGCATTGGAACTGTAATCATTGCGCCGGCGATTACGCCGCCGATGACAGGCGATCTCTGCCACTTTTCCGGCGGCTTGTCCGGCGTGCGATAGTCGAGGGGTTGGTTTGACATCGTGGCATCGTGGCATCGCAACCGAGCGCCGTTACGCATGCGACGGACTCATTGGCATAATGTCCGCGCCCATTCCTGATCCGCCGGATCCAGCGGCGGCTCGGGCGGCTCACCGTAATTAAGTCGCCGCGCGTAGCGCCCGTTGGCGTACGCCTGATTCACCAACGGCTGTAGATCCAAATGAACAATCGGGTCTTTGTGCCGCAATGGAATTGCAATTTTCGGCAGCGGCTCGCGCAGTCCGATCGGATACAAACCCACCGCCCCCGGATCGCTGGGCATGCGCACGGTTGCGCGAAAGAGGGTAATCCATTTCGCGGGACAACGATGCGGGCGAAGCAGGGCCTTCCAATCCCCCTCGCGGACCAGATCGACTTCGACGAAATTCACGCCCGCCGCGAGAAGCTCGGCACGTTTCGAGCGGAATTCCACCAGTCTCTGGCCGCGCTTATTTGACGGGCTGATGAACTCGATAACGGTAATCACGCGTTCAGTCCCAGTCTCCACGATGGGGATGAAACGCTCTGTAATCGGCTCGACCTGCGCAAACAGCCGAAAGGGTGCAACGGCCGCGCCCACTCCCTGGACAGTCGCAACCGCCGTCGCGCTGTCGGCCAATTCAAATAGTCTCACATCCGGCTTAAATTCCTTGCGCCATTCCTCCCCCGCCTCGGCTTCAACCGCGACCCGTTCCTCCGAGCTGGCCGCAAGGTCGTCGGGAAGCATCTGGTTCAACGCATTTCGCGCATCGGAAATGAGCGAGGTATGCACATCGAGCCAGTGCGACTCAAGATAAGGGTCCATTCCTGGGAAGGGACTGGTTTTCATGCCGGAATTATACCAATGAAGGGCATGTGATTCAGCAACGACGGCTTGTTTTAGCATGTTGGCCCATCGTGTAAAAACATCGGCACAACCCTCAAAACCGCAATTCCAGCCCTCCATGGATATACGGCACATCGCTAAAGTCGATCAGGCTGTTGGCACCGCGATAATCCCACCCGTTGCGGAAGCCGCCGTTGAACCCGTAGCCGGCGCCGAGCTTAAAAGTGAGCCGGTCGCAGGGTGAATAGCGCACGCCCATCTCCACACGCCGCTGGCTGAACAGCAGCCGGCGATTGCCGCGCAGTTCGCTCACGCGGAAGGCGTCGAGCAGGGTATCGAAACTGCCGTATGCCCACCAATGGTCCACCACGTTGTACGCCGCGCTCAGGTGCAGGTCCGAGAGCAGGTAGTATTCTCCTTCGATGTCCCATCGGTCGCCCGGCTTCCAACTCAGCGAGTCATACGGCAGGCCGACCACCGCCTGCAAAGTGGGATCAAAGCGATGGCTGAAGCCGATGCCAGGGATCGGCGTGTCGGGCATGAAAGTGCGATGGCCATCGTAGTCGATGATGAACGCCAGGTAATCGTCCTTGTTCAATTGGTCGGCGACGATCACGTCGGCCTTTCCGTACCACCCCTTGCCTTCGCCAAACGCGTTATTGCCCGCGTAGCCCAGGCCGACAGAGACGCCGGCCACCCATGTGTCCCACTTGGCCACGCCGCTGCCCAGCGAAATCGAGGCGTCGGTGAGTTGGCGGTTCAAATGCGGCGCATCGGTGTGCGAATCGAGAAACAGAAAATCATATCCGATGCGCGGGCTGATCTCATTGCCGGGGATCAGCCGGAAGCGGCCCTCGGATTGATAGGCATCCAGTCGGAAGGAATCGTTGTAATCCTTGACGTGCCCCGAGCCAAAGAAATACGCATCGGCGCGGCCATCGAGCGCATCATCCGTCTGCGGCCAAGGCTTGGCCAGCAAGCCCGGGCCGCTTTGGGCCTTCGCGGGCAATGTGAAACACAACGACGCCGCGACGCAAAGAAGAATTGCGATACCCAGCCGGGAAGGGAAGTGGACGTTACGCATTGTGATGTAATATGGCCGGGCGCGGACGCGGGTGCAAACGAGCGGACGTCCCGTGACGACGGCTCGGACTCCGCCCGTGCGGAGGAATTTATTTCGGTGGCACCCCACTGACGCCGACCATGCTTGCTTTCGCTTGCATCTGCCGGCAAGGTCGTGCAAAGTCATTGCATGGTCGAAACCGGCGATCCCATTCAACTGTTGAAGACCGCCGTACAAAACGGCGATGCCGCCACGGGCAGAATCGCAAGACCGGGGATTATGCGGCCGCCGCTGATTTGCTCTGTGCCGCCGGCGCGAAAGTTCCAAAAGAATTGATGGGCGCCGAACCGGTAAGACAGGTGCTCGGGCGATATCAAGAGGCCGCGGGCTGATCTCGTTGCCAACTTGACAACATTGGCAACGGGCATATCCTAATGCCGCTCACGCGCCATTAGCTCAATTGGCAGAGCAGCTGACTCTTAATCAGCGGGTTCCAGGTTCAAGTCCTGGATGGCGCAATTCTTCTGTCGCATCCTGCGTAATGTGGTACAACCATTGCCGATGAACGACCGAATTGTCATCGATCCCGAGATTTGTCACGGCAAGCCCGTCATCAGCAACACCCGAACGCCCGTGTCTGTAGTACTCGATCATCTCGCCGGCGGTGACAGCTTCGACACCCTTCGCCGCGAATATGACCTCACGGACGAGGATATCCGCGCCGCCATTGCATTCGCCAACGCCGAATTGTCGCGGCTTACGTTCGCGCCCACCCCGCGGCGAAAAGGCGCCTGAGCGATGCGGTTTTTGGTCGATGCGAGCCTTCCCCGGTTATGTGCGGCGTTGATGCGCCGGCATGGGCACGATGCCGATGACGTCCGCGACATTGGCTTGCGCTGCGCGGCCGATCCCGTTATCGCGCGACATGCAAAGGAAAATCGAGTCTCGCTGGTCAGCGCGGATTTTGATTTTGCCGACATTCGTGTTTACCCGCCGTCGGAATACCACGGAATCGTGGTGATCAACCGCCCGCCCAACGCGAACGTCGCCGAAGTCCTGGCGATGCTCGATGGACTGCTGGGCAAGCCCGCCATTCTGGCCGCATTGCCCGGACGCCTTGCGATCGTCGATGCCAAACGCATTCGCCTTCAGCCACCGTTGCCCAGGGGAACGCAATGATTGCCGCCTCTCGCGCTGCCCTGCCGTGGCGGCTATACGCAATTGAGGCCCTGACCGCGACGGGGACCAGCCTGATGGTGGCGGGGATTTTTTTCTATACGTTGCACCAATATGGCTGGGGATTGAAGCAGAATTTCACGCTGGCCGCCGGTCAGGGGGCGGTTTACATCGTGGGGGCGATGGCCGCCGGCGCGCTGACCCGGCGGCTGGGCCAAGCGCGGCTGCTGGCGATCGTGTACCTCATCATGGCGCTGCTTCCGCTGGCGGCGCTGGGGCCGCGGCATGCCGGGCCGGTGGCCGTGCTGCTGCTGGCGTACAGCGGGGTGAGCGCGGTGGGATGGCCGATCATTGAAAGCATGGTTTCAACCGGCGTATCACCGGGGGAACTATCACGCCGGCAATCCATGTACAATTTGATCTGGTCCATCGTCGGCGTCGGGGCGATGGCCATCGACGGAAGCCTGATCGAATACTGGCCCGCCGGGGTATTCGTCGTGCCAGGCCTCGTCCATGCGATGGCGGCGGCAATGCTGTGGAGGGGACGCAAACTTGAAGAGGCGGCGCAACGATCAACCGTCGGCCCGGAAGGCGAGCGGCGCGGCCGGATCACGAGCGCCGTTGAGACCAACGTCCGACACGATCGCATCGACCCCAATTGCTTCGCGCCGGCGCGGTCGTCCGCCCCGGCGGCGTCCGTATCCTCGCGGGCGTCCGCAAGCGCCCCGGGCGCACCGTCAACATCGGCGATTGATCCGCCATCGCAGCTTTTGCGCGTGCGCGTTCTCGCATTGTGGCTTTCGCGTGTCGCGTTGCCGGCGACGTATATCGTGATCTTCAGCCTGATGGCGCTCATGCCCTCGCTGCCGGTGATGCAGAAACTGGGCGCGGCGCGGCAAACCCTGGTTTGCAGCGCATGGATGGCCTCGCGCACGCTCATCTTTGTGATATTGGGGATGACGATCTGGTGGCATTCGCGCCCCCGGTTGCTCGTGCTTGCCGCCGTGATAATGCTGGCGGCATACTTCGGCGTCACCGTCCGCCCGTCCGATCTGGTGGGCCACGGCTCGCCGGCCATCGACCTGGCATCAATGCTCGCATGGCAGCTTGTGCTCGGCGCCGCCCTGGGCCTGGTCTACTCCGCGAGCCTCTATTTCGGCATGGTCCTCAGCGAAGGCAGCACCGACCACGGCGGCTACCACGAAGCCCTCATCGGCGTCGGCTTCGTCCTGGGCCCGGGCATCGGCGCCCTGGCGCAAACCCTGCGGCCCGGCAGCATGTACGCCGGGATCGTCGCGGTCGGAGCCTTGGTGGGATTGAGCGTGATCGCGGTTGCCATCACGTCCATTATTGGGGCACGGGTGAATCGGCGCAGGGAATGAGGGGCGCTGCGACGACGTTTTACCCCGCGCGCGGCGGCGGATCTAACGATTGTGGAATCCCAGAAGCCTTTTCACAGGAGCCATACTGGATTGACCACGTTCTTTCCAAATCGACGGTGAAGACGGCCACGAATGAACGCGAATGGGCACGAATAATTCGTTTTCATTCGTGTGCATTCGTGACCATTCGTGGTTTCCCTCTTTCTTTGGCTGCGGGTCACCCTTGCGTATTCAAGCGTGTTGTTGCCGCAGCTTGACATTGCATCCAATGACCGTACGATACCGCCGGTTTCCCGACGCGAGGGCAGGAATGCCGGCGTTTTGGGCATTCGTCGAGAGGCCCGGCCTTGGTGGCCGGGAGGGTAGGCGAGACGGGCCGGATTCGCGGTTTGAATCGGCTCGGGCCCGGCGGGAATCTGTGCCGCGATCGGACGCGCCCCGAAACGAATCTCTCGTTTTTCTTACGAAGATTCAGGCGCTGCCCCTCGCTATTAAAACTGATCTGCCACCCTCACCCCTCCCGGCAGATTGGCCCGTAGTGTAACGGTAGCACACCAGGTTTTGGTCCTGGGCGTCAAGGTTCGAATCCTTGCGGGCCAGTTCGCCTATGACAACGACCGCCATCATACTCGCCGCCGGCAAAAGCACGCGGATGAAATCCCGGCGGGCCAAGCCGTTGCATGAAATCTGCGGCAAGCCGATGCTCGATTACGTCTTGCAGGCCTGCTACGGAGCGGGATGCGAGAATGTCATGGTCGTGGTCGGGCACGGCAAGGACGAGGTCATCGGGCAGTACGGGCACGATTCGCGCATCATCTGGATCGAGCAGACCGAGCAACTTGGCACCGGCCATGCCGCCCGGATGTGCGAACCCTGGCTGCGCGAGCATGCAAAAGGCGATGTGTTTATCCTGGCCGGTGATGGGCCGCTCATTCGGGCGCAAGTCCTGCGCACGCTTCAGCAGGCGCATCGCGATGACCGCGCCGCGGCCAGCATGGCGACTGCGGAGCTCGATGATCCAACCGGCTATGGCCGCATCGTTCGCGACAGTGACGGCAACTTCATCGAGATCGTCGAGCAAATCGACTGCACGCCCGAGCAGCGCGAAATCCGCGAGGTGTTTCCCAGCTACTATTGCCTCAAGACCGAGGAACTGCTGTTCGCGCTGGCGCGATTGAAGAACGAAAACAAGAAGAGCGAGTTCTACCTGACCGACATCTACGGCATTCTCCGCAACGCCGGCAAAAAAGTGCTGGCGGTGCAGGCCGTCACGGCGGAAGACGTGCTGGCGGTGAACAGCCGGGACCAGCAAATGGAAGTCGATGCGATCATGCAGGCACGCATCCAACGCGAGTTGCTGCTGGCGGGCGTAACAATCGTCAGTGCCGCCAATACTTATGTCGAAGCCGGCACAACCATCGGCCCCGACACGATCATTCGGCCCTTCACGTTCATCGGGCGCGATTCGAGCGTCGGCGCCGATTGCACGATCGGGCCGTTCGCTTCGATCCCTCCGCAAAGCGTGGTGCCGGAACGGACGACGGTGGCGGGAGTGGTGTCGAATGAAGTGATTCACGCGAAGCGTGAAACGGCGGTGATGTGATGCGCGCCATGAAGGCGGCGTCAGCGAACATGGCCATGATCAGGCGCGGGCGGCCTAAATGTAAAGGTGGGGCAGGCATTCTTGCCTGCGTTGCCGTTTACGGTAGTGAAGATCGCGGTTATTTGAAATCGAAAAATGTCGCACGTTGACGCGGACAAACTCAAGCTTTTCGCCTGCCGGGCCAACCCGCAGTTGGCGCAGCGCATCTGCGATTATCTGCAAATCCCCATGGGCCGAGGGCGCACGGAGCTGTTTCCCGATGGCGAGTTGATGGTGAAGGTCGAGGAGGACGTGCGCGGCCGCGATTGCTATATCGTGCAGCCCACCTGCCATCCGGTGAACGCGCATTTGATGGAGTTGATGATCTGGATCGACTGCCTCCGCCGCGCCAGCGCGAAGCGCGTGACGGCGGTGATCCCTTACTTCGGCTACGCGCGGCAGGATCGTAAGGACGAGGGCCGCACGCCGATCACCGCGAAACTGGTGGCTAATCTGCTGGAGCGATCCGGCGTGGACCGCGTGGTGTCGGTCGATCTGCACGCGGCTCAGGTGCAGGGATTCTTCGATATTCCGGTGGATCATCTGAGCGCGTCGCCGGTGTTGGTGAAGTGGTTTAAGAGCCTGAAGATCACCAACCGCGTGTTTGTTTCGCCTGATGTGGGGAACGTGAAGCGGGCGCAGGTTTATGCGAAGATTCTGGGAGGCGAGATCTGCATCGTGGACAAGCGACGCAAGAGCGGCTCGGAGGCCACCGCCGCCCATATCATCGGCGACGTCGCCGACAAGAACGTGCTGATGGTGGACGACATGATCACCACCGCCGGCACGATCACCGAGGCGGTGCGGATCGTCCGCGAGAACGGCGCCAAGGACATCTATATCGGCGCCACGCACGCCGTCTTCGCCCCGCCGGCGATGGAACGGCTGGCCGCCTGCCCGTTCACGAAAATCGCCGTCACTGACACCATCCCCATCGGCAATCGCTGCGACACCATCAAGGACCGCCTGGAAATTCTGAGCGTCGCCGACTTACTGGGCGAGGCGATCCATCGCATCCATCACAACGAATCCGTAAGCGCCCTGTTCCGGCATGACGGTGGGGCGAGGGATTGAAAGATGTCAGTGGTCAGTTGCTTTGAAGAGTCAGTTGTCAGTTGTCAGTGGTCAGTTGCAGGAAGAGAAAGTCAGACGCCATTGAACTACCAACCAACAACTTACAAGTGACCACTGACAACCAACAACCAACAACTGACAACTGACAACTGACAACTGACAACTGACAAACAATAAGGAGTTTATTATGGCACAAACCGTACAAGTTACCGCCGAGCCGCGCAGCGAGATGGGCTCGCGCGCCAACAAGCGATTGCGCGAGAAGGGCATCGTGCCCGGCGTCATTTATGGCCACAAGCAAAACGTGGTTGCCGTCAAGCTGCCCCGCAAAGAGCTGACCAATCACCTGAGCCGCGGCACCCATCTGTTCTCGCTCTCCTTCGCCGGGCAGAGCGAAACGGTGTTGGTGAAGGAAGTGCAGTACGATCACCTGGGCATGGAAATCCTGCATGTCGATTTTGCCCGCGTTGATCTCAATGAGCGCGTGACCGTGACGGTGCCGCTGGAGCTGCGCGGCACGCCCAAGGGCGAAGCCGACGGCGGCGTGTTGCAGCAGATCATCAGCGACCTGGAAGTCGAGTGCCTGGTCACCGATATCCCCGATGCGATCCGCCAGAACGTCAGCGAGATGGCGCTCAACAGCGTCCTGCATGTGAAGGATTTGCAGTTGCCGCCGAACGTGAAGACCACCCGCGACGCCGAGGCGATCGTGGCGACGGTTAAGGAAATCGTCGAGCAGGCCGCCGCGGCCGAAACCGAGATTGCCGAGCCCGAAGTCATCGGCCGCAAGGCCGAGGAACCCGCCGAGGAGGCCGAGGCCGGGAAGAAGGACGCGGCAAAGAAGTAGGAACGAGCGCGCCCAAGCCAAAGGTAAGGATATGCTTAGAGCATTTATCACATTGATGTATCGCTTCGATCGTCATTCCGATTTCGGTGCCACAGGTCGCGGTACCCCGAGACCTGTGCGGTGAGCGAAGAGGCACAGGTCTGCGAGTACGCCGACCTGTGGC
>Ga0209483_1002033_pt1 | contig 14611 bp, 13 predicted proteins | sample NGEPerA_FD_184508 | JGI IMG/M metagenome (GOLD analysis project Ga0209483, IMG submission 184508) | Arctic peat soil microbial communities from the Barrow Environmental Observatory site, Barrow, Alaska, USA - NGEE PermafrostL2-A... | ecosystem: Environmental > Terrestrial > Soil > Wetlands >... | reverse complement strand
CGCGTCCTTCGCCTTCATCCAGGCGGCCTTGGCCTCGCTGCCCTTGGCCTTCGGCCCGCCCCGGGCGCCGCCCTTGGGGGCGGGCGTCCGCGACCGCTTGCCCCGTCCTCCGCTGGCTGGTGCCGGGCTCATCAGACCCCTCCGTCCCCGCGGGCCGGGCCCCCGGCCTCGTCACCACCGGTCAGCAGCACCACGGCAGTGCAGGCGATCCCCTCGGACCGGCCCAGTGCACCGAGCCCCTCGGCCCGGGTGGCCTTCACGTTCACCGGAGCGCCCAGGGCGCCGGACAGGAGCTCCGCCATCCGATCGACGTGGGGTGCGAGCCGGGGGCGTTCGGCCACCACGGTGCAGTCGGCGTTGACCGGCACCCATCCGGCATCGGCCGCCAGGGCGACCACCCGTCGCAGGAGATCGAGTGAGTCGGCGCCCTGCCACTGCGGATCGTCGTCGGGCATGTGGCGCCCGAGGTCGCCGAGCCCGGCGGCGCCCAACACGGCGTCGGCGACGGCGTGAGCCACCGCGTCGGCATCGCTGTGGCCGGCGAGGCCGCGTTCGCCGTCGCCCGACAGGTCCACCCCGCCGAGCACCAGCCGGCGGGACGGGTCGTCACTGAAGGCGTGGACGTCGTACCCCTGGCCTACCCGCAGGCCCGGTGGGGACGTCACGTACGTGCCCCGGCCAGCAGTGCCTCGGCCAGGGCCAGGTCCTCGGGTCTCGTCAGCTTCACGTTGCGGGGGTCACCGGCGACGGCGGCCACGGTGCGTCCGACCGCCTCCAGCAGCCCGGCATCGTCGGTGGCCTCGCCACCGTCGGCGTGGGCGGCCCGCAGCGCCTCGGCGGCGAACGCCTGGGGGGTCTGGGCGGCGCGCAGGCCGTCGCGGTCGACGGTGGCCACCACCCGGTCGGCTTCGACCCGCTTGAGCGTGTCGGACACCGGCAGGACCGGGACGGCACCGTCGACATGGCCGGTCAACACCGCGTCGATCACCGCCGTGAACAGGTCGGGTCGGGCCAGGGGCCGGGCCGCGTCGTGGACCACGATGACGGCGGCGTCGGCCGGCACGGCGGCCAGGCCGGCCCGGACCGAGTCGGCGCGGGTCGCCCCCCCGGGCACCACGCACGTGGCGCCGAAGGCGTCCTCTCCGGTGGACCCGGGTGCCGGCACCAGCGTGTCGTCGCCGAGACCGGGGGCGGGCACCACCAGGACGACCCCGTCAGCCACCACCTGCGCGGCGCGCACCGACCAGGAGGCGACCGGATGACCGGCCAAGGGGAGGAATTGCTTTCGGCCGCCGAACCGTCGACCAGAGCCGCCGGCCACCACGATGGCCCAGACGGGCCCCGTTCGGCTCAGGGCAGCGCCTCGTTGAGCCGGACCTCGGCGGTCTCTTCGTCGACTCCGAGGGCGAACGTGAGCTCGGACACCAGGATCTGGCGGGCCCGGCTGAGCATGCGCTTCTCGCCGGCCGACAGGCCCTTGTCCTTATCGCGGATCGAGAGGTTCCGAACGACTTCGGCCACCTGGTAGATGTCGCCCGACCGCAGCTTCTCGGAGTGGTTCTTGTAGCGACGGGACCAGTTGGTCGGCATCCGTGCCTCCTTCTTGCGGAGGACGGCGAAGACCTCTTCGACCTCTTCGTCGTTGATCACCTCGCGGAGGCCGACACCGTCCGTGTTGTCGGCCGGCACCATGAGGGTGAGATCGCCGTAGGCGAGCCGGAGCACGAGGTACTCCTGCTTCTTGCCGAAGGCCTCTTTGGTCTCGCGTCGTTCGACTACTGCCGCGCCGTGGTGCGGGTAGACGACCTTGTCACCGATGTCGAACACCGTTCCTCCTGGCGTTGCGATGCGGAACCGGGGCTGGTGAGCGACATCCGGTCTGCTGGGGAGAGCACGCCATTCTACCAGGCCTGGGCTGGGTCCTCCGTCGGGCCCGTCCGGCCCCCGGCCCTACTGGTAGCGCTCGAAGATGCTGGCCTCGGCCAGGCGGGCCAGACCCTCCTTGATCGAGGTGGCCCGGGCCTGGCCGACCCCCTCCACCTGCTCGAGTTCGGCCAGGGACGCCCGCATGATCTGCTGGAGCGTGACGAACCGGTCGACGATGCGCTCGATGATGGCCTCGGACAGCCTGGGTAGGTGATGGAGCAGTCGATAGCCGCGGGCCTCGATGCCCGATTCCGTGTCGTGGATCGCCACCGGCAGCCGCAGCATCGACGCGACCCGGTTCGGGTTGCGCAACTCGTCCGACGAGAGGTTGGCCAACTGCTCGACGACCCACTCCTCGAACGCCGGGCGGTCGCTGCTCTCTTCGGGGCTCATCACCCCGTAGTCACGCACGACCAGGTCGAGGGCCCGGGCCACGCCGTCGACCAGCTCGGCCGACTGCAACCCCACCAGGCGACCGTCCTCGCCCAGCTCGACCAGGTAGCCGTCGACCTCCTCGCCGATGCGGAGGACCATCTCGGCGGCCTGGATCACGTGGACGACGTCACCCACCGACACGGTGTCCTCGACCTCGAGGATGGAGAGGTTGCCGAGCGCCGCGTCGAACCGGCTGCGGAAGCGTTGCATGGTGGCGAGCGCCTGGTCAGTCCGGTCGTGGAGCCACCCGGTGGGCTGGACCGTGTGCTTGATGTCGTTGCGGTAGACGGCGATGACCGACATGGCGGCCGATACCGACAGCACCGGCACGTCGATGGAGCGGGCGACCCGCTCCGCAGTGCGGTGGCGGGTGCCGGTCTCGGTCGTGGGAATGGCTGCGTCGGGCATGAGGTGCACGTTGGCCCGGGCGATGCGGGAGGCGTCGGAGGCCACGATGATCGCCCCGTCCATCTTGGCCAGCTCGCTCAGGCGCTGGGGACTGAACTCCGAGTCGAGCAGGAAGCCGCCCGAGCAGATCGAGAGCACGTCAGGACCGTCGCCGATCACCACCAGACCGCCGCGCTTGGCCCGCAGGATGCGATCGAGGCCGTCGCGCAAGGGCCGACCCGGAGCCACCATGCCCAGTGCCTCGCTCATGGCCGCATTCTGGCGTGTGATCACCAGGGAATCGTACCTGGCACCGCCCGGGCGCACCGGGGGGCGACGGTCACCGACCGGGAGCGTCGAGGCAGCCGAATCGGCCGACCGCCTGGGCCACCGTATCGGCGCGGATCAACTCCACACCGGGTGGGCCCTCCGGGGCCGACGCCGGAACCACCACCCGGGTGAATCCGAGTCGGGCGGCCTCGTCGAGGCGCCGGGGGAGGTTGGTGACCTGGCGTACCTCACCGGCCAGTCCGACCTCGCCCACCGCCGCCAGGTCGGCGGGCAGCGCCACTCCGGTGGAGGCGGAGGCCACGGCGAGGGCCAGCGCCAGATCGGCGGCCGGCTCCGTGACCCGGATGCCACCGGCCACCGACGCGAAGACGTCGACCCCGTGCATGGGGAGCCCGGCATGGCGGGCCAGTACGGCCAGGGTCATCACCAGCCGACCGCTGTCGAGACCGACCACGGACCGTTTGGCCTGGGCCTGGGCCATCGGGGCGACCAGGGCCTGGAGTTCGACCATCAAGGTCCGTCGGCCCTGGAGTGCAGGAAGTACCACCCCACCGGGCACCCCGGTCAGCCGGTCGCCGAGGAGCAGGCGCCCCGGATCGTCGACCCGGTTGAGTCCCTCCTCCCCCATCTCGAACAGTCCGAGCTCGCCGGTCGGCCCGAAACGGTGCTTGACGGCCAGGAGGAGGCGGAGGGCGTGGTGGCGGTCACCCTCGAAGCTCAGCACCGTGTCGACCATGTGCTCGAGCGCCCGCGGACCGGCCAGGGAGCCGTCTTTGGTGACGTGGCCGACCAGCACGGTGGCCACCTGGCGGGCCTTGGCCAAGCCGACGAGCTGGTCGGCACACTCCCGAACCTGGCCGATCGACCCCGGCACCCCGATGGCGCGTCGCTCGCCCGGCGTGGCCGGGCCGACGGCCACCGCCTGGATGGAGTCGATCACGAGGAGGCCGGGGTCGGACTCGACCACGGCGTTGATGACCTGGCCGACGTCGGTGGCTGAGAGGATCAGCAATCCGGGCGGGACGGGGCCGAGCCGCTCGGCACGCAGGCGGACCTGATGGGCCGACTCCTCGGCCGACACCAGCAGGACCCGGTGGCCCGCGGCGGCGCGAGCGGCCAGTACCTGGAGCAGGAGGGTGGACTTGCCGATGCCCGGCTCACCACCGAGGAGGGTGACCGACCCCGGCACCAGCCCCCCGGAGAGCACCCGGTCGAACTCCTCGACCCCGGTGGGGACGGCCGCTGCCTCGGACACGTCGACCGACGACAAGGGCACCGGCATGCCCGACAGGTCGAGTTCGTCCACCGCCCGGACCAGGGGCCCGAGAGCCGCCTCTTCGACCAGGGTGTTCCACTCCCCGCACGTGGGGCAGCGGCCCACCCAACGGGCGGTGGTGGAGCCGCAATCGATGCAGCGGTGGCGCTTGGCCGTCTTTGCCATGCCCCGATGGTAGGGATCGGGTGTGCCATCCGGTGCGACCGCACGCCCACGAAACCCGCCGGCGCGTGGAGCGCCACTCCGGAGGGGGGTTCGGAGTGGCGTTCACGCTGCCCGGGGGCGGTCCACCGATCGGGCCGCTCGGGCGCAGGGGCACCATCCGTTGCCGAGCGGGACTGGCCGCAGGACTCGAGGGTGACGTCCGTGTCCCCACTACCCCCAGTAGAACCCGCCGGGTGGGTACCCGGTCAGGGGCGAAGGTCACATCTGGGGCCGGCGGCCGGGGCCGGCGAAGCGTCAATCGGCCAAGGAATCAGCTCCGGCCAGCTCCATCGGCGGGGGCTCGAGGCCCTCGATGGCCGTGAAGGTCAGCTGTTGCTCTCCGGCCACCAGGGGTGGTGCGCCCTTGACGTCGAAGGCCTCGGCCATCTCGGGTGTGATGGTCTCGACATCGACGACGATCGTCTGGCCGACCCGGAACTCCTTCCACAGGATCCGCTCCGAGAGCGGGTCCTCGACCATCTGCTGGATGGCCCGGCGGAGCGGCCGGGCGCCCAGTTGCGGGTCGTAGCCCTTGTCGGCCAGCAGAATTTTGGCCTCGGGAGTGAGAGCCAGGCTGAGGCCCTGCAGCTCGAGCTGGTTCGACACGCGCTGGATCATCAGATCGACGATCTCGATGACCTCCACCTTGGACAGCTCGTGGAAGACCACGACCTCGTCGATGCGATTGAGGAACTCGGGGCGGAAGTGCGCCTTCAGCGCCTCGTTGACCTTGGCCTTCATCCGCTCGTAGGTCACGGCACCCGACGACTGGGCGAACCCGACCGACGTCTTGCGCAGATCCGCGGTGCCCAGGTTGGACGTCATGATCAGGACGGTGTTCTTGAAGTCCACCGAACGGCCCTGGGCGTCGGTCAGTCGACCGTCCTCCAGGATCTGGAGCAACGTGTTGAACACGTCGGGATGGGCCTTCTCGACTTCGTCGAACAGGACCACCGAGAACGGCTTACGCCGGACGGCCTCCGTCAGCTGTCCACCCTCTTCGTACCCGACGTACCCGGGGGGTGAGCCGACCAGTCGGCTCACCGTGTGCTTCTCCATGTACTCGGACATGTCCAGCTGAATGAGCGCGTCCTCGTCGTCGAACAGGAATTCGGCCAGCGTTTTGGCGAGCTCGGTCTTCCCCACGCCGGTCGGGCCGAGGAAGATGAACGATCCACTCGGACGCTTGGGGTCCTTGAGTCCGGCACGGGTGCGTCGGATCGACCGGGCCAGCGCGGCGATGGCCGGCTCCTGGCCGATGACCCGCTTGTGGAGCTCGTCCTCCATCCGCAGGAGCTTGGCCGTCTCCTCCTCGGTGAGGCGGTAGACGGGGATACCGGTCCAGTTGGCCAGAACCTCGGCGATGACCTCCTCGTCGACGACGTCGAACAGGTCGACGCCCTCGGCACGCCACTCGGCCTCCATGGCCTCCTTGGAGTCCAGCCGGTCCTTCTCCTGCTCGGCCAGCTTCTTGGCCTGGTCGAACGCCTGCTTCTCGATGGCGGCCTCTTTGTCGGCACGGAGGCGGGTGATCTCCTCCTCCAGCTTCTTGTAGGCCGGCGGGGTCGTCATGCGTCGGATGCGCAACCGGCTGCCGGCCTCGTCGATGAGGTCGATGGCCTTGTCCGGCAGGTACCGGTCGGCCAGGTAGCGGTCGGCCAGGTTGGCCGCGGCCACCAGGGCCTGATCCGTGATGGTCACGGCATGGTGCGACTCGTAGCGGTCGCGCAGGCCCTTCAGGATCTCGATGGTCAGCGCGACATTCGGCTGCTCGACCTTGATGGGCTGGAAGCGGCGCTCGAGGGCCGCGTCCTTCTCGAGGTGCTTGCGGTACTCGTCGATCGTGGTGGCACCGATGGTTTGGAGTTCGCCCCGGGCCAGCATGGGCTTGAGGATCGAGGCGGCATCGATGGCGCCCTCCGCGGCACCCGCACCGACGAGGGTGTGGAGCTCGTCGATGAACAGCACGATGTCACCGCGGGTGCGGATCTCCTTCAGGACCTTCTTCAGCCGCTCCTCGAAGTCGCCGCGGTAGCGGCTGCCGGCCACGAGTGCGCCGAGGTCGAGGGTGTAGAGCTGCTTGCCGGTCAAGGTCTCGGGGACCTCGTCGGCCACGATCCGTTGGGCCAGGCCCTCGACGATGGCCGTCTTGCCCACACCGGGCTCGCCGATGAGGACCGGGTTGTTTTTGGTGCGTCGCGACAGCACCTGCATGACCCGCTCGATCTCCTTCTCGCGCCCGATGACCGGGTCGAGCTTGTGATCGCGGGCGAGGGCGGTGAGATTCCGTCCGAACTGATCCAGCACGGCGGAGCCGGTGGGTGCGTCGGCCTGCTGGTTGCCGGGCTGGCCGCCACCGACGGCCTCCTTGCCCTGGTAGCCCGACAGGAGCTGGATGACCTGCTGGCGCACCCGGGGCAGGTCGGCCCCGAGGCTCTGGAGCACCTGGGCGGCGACACCCTCGCCCTCGCGCACCAGCCCGAGCAGCATGTGCTCGGTGCCGATGTAGCTGTGACCGAGCTGCAGTGCCTCGCGGAGCGACAGCTCCAGCACCTTTTTGGCCCGCGGCGTGAACGGTGGCGATCCGGTGGGCGCAGTGCCGGCCAGACCGATCGTCTCCTCGACCTTCTCGCGGACGGCCTCCAACGAGACCCCGAGGGACTCCAGTGCCTTGGCCGCGACCCCCTCGCCCTCGTGGATCAGGCCCAGGAGGATGTGCTCAGTGCCGATAAAACTGTGGTTGAGCAGGCGCGCCTCCTCCTGCGCCAACACCAGGACTCGTCGAGCTCGGTCTGTGAATCGTTCGAACACTCCACCGCCTCCATCCGCGGTCAGTAACTGAAACCCGAGTCTACAGGTGCAGGTGTGACCCGCACCCGCAGCCCCGGAAGCCGGCGGCCATGCACCGCTCATCGGCAGTCTGCCCTATCGTCTGTAGCCAGTGAACGTCGTCGACCTCCTGGGACTCCCCGCACTCGAAGATCAGTTGACCCGCCTCGAGCCCCTGCTCGTGGAGTCTGTCGTCACCGGGGACGCCTTCCTCGACGAAGTGACCACCCACCTGCTGGCTGCCGGGGGCAAACGGCTCCGGCCTGTCCTGGCGCTGGCCACCTCGACCTCGGGCGCACAGGATGCCACCCGTGAGGACCTCCTCGGCGCCGTCGCCGTGGAGTTGGTCCACCTGGCCTCGCTCTACCACGACGACGTGATGGACGAGGCGACCATGCGCCGCAATGTGGAGAGCGTGAACTCCCGATTCGGGAACCTTGTGGCCATCGTGGCCGGCGACTTCCTCCTGGCCCGCTCGGCCGAGATCGCCGCCGGGCTCGGCGTGGAGATCGCCGCCCTGCTGGCTGCCACCCTCGGTGAACTTTGCCAGGGCCAGGTGGCCGAGGTGCGGACCGCCTTCCGGGTCGACCGGAGCCGGGACGACTACTCGATGGCCATCGCCGGGAAGACCGCGTCGCTAATGGCCACGTCGTGTCGCATCGGCGCACTCACCGGCGGCTTGACCCGTCCCGAGGTCGACGCCTTCACCGACTTCGGCCGATGCTTCGGGATGATCTTCCAGGTCCGGGACGACATCCTGGACGTCGTCGGATCCGCCGCCGAGCTGGGCAAGCCGGCCGGCCAGGACCTGGCCGAAGGCATCTATACCCTTCCGGTCCTCCTCACCCTGGCCGACCCGGTCCACGGTCCGGAGTTGCGGGACCTGCTCGGCCAGCCCCTCGGCCTGCCCGAACAGGAGAAGGCCCGCTCGATCGTGGCCGGCTCGGGCGCCATCGCCGAGTCGGTCCAGGTCGCACGAGGCTACGCCGACGACGCGGCCGCAGCGGCACTGGCGGGACCGTCGAAGGAGCTGGCCGCAGCGTTCGCCCGCCTGGCCCACTCACTGGTCGACGGACTCCCCATCGCCTGAGTTGCTGCCTCGGGCGCCGGCCCACCTGCCTCGGGCCCCCGCCACTGCGCCATCCGAAACCGATACCGCGACCGTACTTGTCGGCAATCGCACGATCGGCCCGCCGAAGGGTTCCTCATCCTGTGGTGGCCTGGGGTCCCGGGTACCCGTGGCCCGTTCGGGGAACACCACGTCGGGGTGTGCCACCGACCCCACGTGCACCCGCGGGGCGGTGGTTGGAGCGGTTCAGGCTGGGGGTACCACTACGGCGTGGTGGCCGGAGCGCTGACGTTGCACTTGGCTTCGATGGCCGTCGCCAGCTTCTGAAGCCGTGCCGCCTCGCCGGGCCGACCGAGCCGGCTGATCACCTTCTGGATACGGGCAGCCCTCCTGGTCCTCCCGGCCGCCGTCGCCTTCGACTCGGCGGCATGCAGCTTGGGGAGCCCGGCGGCAACCCTGGCTTCCGCCTTCTGGATGCGGGCGAGGGCCTTCCCGGCCCGGGCACACGAGAAGTGGCTCAGTCGACCGTTACCACCCGTGACGTGCGGCGCAGTCGCTGCCGGAGCGTTCGAACTCGCCGCCAGCGTCGGGGCCGAGGCCCCGGCCACGCCGGCAGTGCCGAGGGCCAGTGCCCCGGTGGCCACCGTGGCCACCAGCAACTTCCTGATCGAAGGGATCGTGCGTCCCATGGTCCGGCCACCTCCTGGTACGAGCCGGGCAATCCGGCACTACCCGCACCTTCGCCCTGCAGGGTGTGGGTTCCGTGACGGGAATGTTAGGAGAGTGTGAGGGCCACCGGACGTCGGGTTGGACGTCGACCCGGTCGAGGTGCCTACCCGGTCAGGAGGTCATGCCTCCGAGGCCGACCAGACCCCGGGCCAGCTCAATCTCGCCCATGTGACGCAGGCCGTGCTGGTAGATCCAGCACTCGGTGGCATCCAGCAGGGTGATGCCGTCGGGGCCGGCCACCCGGGCGCTGTAGGTGCTGGCGATCTGGTCCGGGAAGGGTCGGGCGATCACCAGGCGGTCGAGATCTGCCGGGTCGAGGCCGGCCAGCCAGTCCTCCACCCGGTCGAATACGGCCCGCATGTACTCCTGGAACGCCGCGTAGTCGCCGATCCGTTGATCGACCATTTCCTCCACCGTGCGGTGCTTGCCGTGGTCGGCGATGGCGGGATTGACCCGCGCCTCCCATTCGGCGTCCCAGATCGGCGGCGTCCCGGTCATGAGCAGGAACGACGCGTCGATCATGTTCACGATGTGGAACAGGCTGAAGGCGATGGGCAGCACGCCTTCGCGCTCGAAGTGGTTGACCTGGTCGACGTCCATGGTCGCCACGGCGTCGTAGTAGAGGGAGAAGAGGGCCCGCATGCGCCGCTGCAGGGAGTCGAGCACCAGGGTCTCCGACCCGGCACCGCCGTCCGCACTCGTCACTCGAGACTCATGCGCATCCGGCACGGTGGCTCCCTCCCGTCGGCCCGACCACCGGGCCGCCCGGCCATGTAAACACTTGTCACAATTACTGTCAACTGTTATCCTGACCACCTGCACCCGGTCCGGGTGCGCAGCGGGCGGACCCCTCCGGGCGTGCCGGAACCGACGCACCCATCCGTTGCTCGGTCCCGTCCCGGACGGGGGCGCGACGCCCACCGGGCCGGCCGAGGGAAGCGAGTGCACATGCAGCTCGAAGTCGACCGGTCCGACCTCCACCACGTCCGAGCCGTGTCCCACCCATCGCTTCCGCTCGCATCGGGCGAGTCGCGCCTCCGGGTCGACGCCTTCGGAATGACGGCCAACAACATCACCTATGCCGTGTACGGCGACCTCATGCGGTACTGGGAGTGCTTCCCGGGACCAGAGGAGGACGGGGTCCACTGGGGCCGGGTCCCGGTGTGGGGCTTCGGGGACGTCGTCGAATCTACCGTTGCCGGGGTGGACGAGGGCACCCGCGTGTACGGGTACTTTCCGCTGGCCGACGAGCTCGTGGTGGCACCCGGGCGCACCGACGACCGGGGGTTCTCCGATCTCGCCCCCACCCGCGAGGCGGTGCCCACGGTGTACAGCCGCTACTCGGTGACCAGGTCCGATCCGGTGTACCACCCGGAACGCGAGGACCAGCAGATGCTGCTGTGGCCCTTGTTCGTCACGTCCTTCGTGGTCGACGACTTCCTCGGCGACCACGACCTCTTCGGCGCACGCAACGTCGTCGTGTCGAGCGCCTCGTCCAAGACGGCCATTGGGGCGGCCTTCCTGCTCGCCGAGCGGGAGGGGGTGGAGGTGGTCGGCCTGACGTCGCCGGGCAACCTGGAATTCGTCCGGTCGCTGGGCTGCTACGACACCGTCCTCCCCTATGAGGGACTGGAAGAACTCGGCCAGGCCCCGTCCTGCTCCATCGATGTGGCCGGACGCAAGGACGTGACCTACGCCATCCACACCCACCTCGGAGACGGACTCCGCTACTCGATGGTGGTGGGCGACACCCACTGGGACGACACCACCACGTCCGAGGGCGCGTTGCCGGGCCCCCGCCCCGAGTTCCTCTTCGCACCCGTTCAGATCACCAAGCGGCGCACCGACTGGGGACGCGACGGGTTCGAGACGGCGGTCGCCCAAGCCTGGGACCGGTTCATCCCCTGGACCGACGGGTGGTTGGCCATCCGGCACGCAGCCGGAGCCGCGGCCACCGAGGCCGTCTACCGGGACGTGCTCGACGGCCGGGTCGACCCCCGGACGGGCGACATCTGCACGTTGTCCGGATCGTAGGATCCGGGGATGACCGAAACCCGCCCCCGCCGCGTCCGGCCCCGGACGTCCGGTCATGACGCGCCGGACGCCGTCTGGCCGGCCGATCCAGGCGCGCTGGACGCCCCGACGGGCGAGGCCGACGCGCCGCGGGAGACCGACGGACGCCGCCTGCGACGGGCCCTGAACCGCGAGGCCGTGGTCGACGCCCTGCTCGACCTGTACACCGAGGGCAATCTCCGACCGAGCACCGACGAGATCGCCGAACGGGCAGGCATCTCCCCCAGATCCCTGTTCCGCTATTTCGAGGACGCCGATGACCTGGCCGGCGAGGCGGTCACCCGCCAGCTCGGCCGGGCCATGCCCTTCCTGCCCATCGGTGCCGGCCCCGACGACCCCTTCGACGCCCGTGTGGAGGCGTTGGTGGACCAGCGGCTCCGGCTCTTCTCCACCGTCGGCCAGGCCGCCCACGTGTCACGCCTTCGGGCGCCCTTCCAGCCCCGATTGGCGAAGGGCCTGGCCGAAGGACGCCGGTTCCTGCGGGGCCAGGTGCGCTCACTCTTCGCCGCCGAGCTGTCGTCCATGGCGGAAGCCGACGCCGAGGCCGCACTTGTTGCCGCCGACATCCTGAGCAGCTTCGAGTCGTACCAGCTCCTCACCGGGGACCAGGACCTCGCCCTGGCCGCGGCGCGTTCCGTCCTCGTCGCCACCTTGACCATCCTGCTCACCCCTGGAAGCGGCCGGTGACCGCCAGACGGGGCAGCATCCGCCACTCGATCCGACTCGACTGCGCAGCCGATGTGGTCTGGGACGTCGTCGGCGCGCCCGAGCGCCTGCCCGAGTGGTGGCTGGGAGTCGAGTCGTGCGAGGTCGACGGCGACAACCGGATCATCCAGACCCGCTCCGGTCTGCCCATGCCCGAAAAGCTGCTCACGATCGACCACAACCAGCGGCGCTTCCAGTACCGGATCATCGCCCCGCTGTTCGTCGAGCACCTCAGCACCATCGACGTGCACGACCTGAACGACGGCACCTGCCTGACCGTCTACAGCGTCGACGCCGAGCCGGCGGTGCTGGCCCTGGTCATCGGGGGCGCCGCCCGGGCCGCCCTCGGCCACCTGCCCGAGTTGCTGGGCACATCGGGCCACCGGTGACGCCCGGCGCACGGCCCACTCCGTCCCGACCCCCACGCCGGGGATCCCCTCGCCCGTTCCACTCGAAAGGAGCCCACCGATGGGCCGCAAGATCCTCCTGGTGACCACCGACCAGCAACGCTACGACACGCTGGCCTGCAACGGCGGCACGCTGTCGCGCACCCCGGTCGTCGACGGACTGGCCGCCGAGGGCATCCGCTTCGAGCGGGCCCACCCGCAGTCGGTGGTGTGCATGCCCTCTCGTTCCACCATCCTGACCGGCCAGCACCCGAGCACCCACGGGGTGTGGATGAACGGGGTGCCGCTCCCCCCGGACGCCCCATCGGTGGCCGAGGTGCTGCGGAACACGGGCTACCGCACCGCCCTGGTCGGCAAAGCCCACTTCGAGCCCTACTTCGACCCGTTCCTGCGCTTCGAGGAGAACGCGCTGTCGACCAACGGCACCACTCCCCACGGCGGCTCGCGTCGCGGGTTCGAGCACCTCGAGACGGCCGCCCACGGGGCGATGGGACCGCTCCACTACTCGCAATGGTTGATCCGGAACCATCCCGAGGCGCTCGGCATGTACTGCCGGGCCATCGACGACTCACTGCAGGTGAGCGCCGAGCCGGGCGGCGACAACGGCGCGCCCCAGGTCAAGGTCAACCCGATCGACCGGGGGATCTACCACACCGACTGGGTGGCCGACCGGACGATCGCCTGGCTCGACTCGCTCGATGCCGACGATGACTGGTTCTGCTGGATGAGCTTCCCCGACCCCCACCACCCGTGGGATCCACCGGAGTCGGAGGTGGGTCGTGTCGACTGGCGCGAGGTGCCGTTGCCGGACGGCTACCCGGAGGACCGGGTCACCCGGGAGGCCATCATCGACGACAAGCCCCGGCACTGGCGGGCCTGGTACGACGGCACGCTGGTGTCCAACTACGAAGCGCCGGCGGACTGGGTGCCGGCCACCCTGACCCCTAATCAGGTGCGCGAGGTCAACGCCCGCAACGCCGTCGAGGTGGAACTCATCGACGAGGCGCTGGGCCGGGTGCTGGGCCGGGTGGCCGAGCGCGGCTGGAGCGACGACGTCGACGTAGTGGTGACCACCGACCACGGCGAACTGCAGGGCGACTTCGGCTTCCTGTTCAAGGGTCCGTACCACGTCGACGGCCTCATGCGCCTGCCGTTGGTGTGGCGTCCGGCACCGTCGGCCCGGGCCGGGGAGTCGATCGCCCCATCGGTCGTCACCCGACCGGTCGGCCTCGTGGACCTGGCCCCCACCTTCTGCGCCATCGCCGGGATCGACCCGCCGGAGTGGATGCAGGGCTGGGCGCTGCCGGTGGACGACGACGACGCCGCGTCGCGGGGCTTCGACAGGGTCCTGACCGAATGGGACAGCGAGCTGTTCGGCACCGATGTCCACCTCCGCACCATGATGCGCGACCGGTGGGTGGTCACCACCTACCTGCCCGGCACCAGCCACGACGGCACCGAGGGCGAGTTCTACGACCTGGTGGACGATCCGCTGCAGCAGGTCAACCGGTGGGATGATGCCTCGGTCCGGACACTCCGTGACGACCTGGTGGCCGACCTGTGGGACGCACAACCCGAGGTTCGGACCGAGCGGCTGGTCCTCGAGGCCCCCGTGTGAGCGACGCCGCCGACGCCGGCTACTGGTCCGGCCCCTGGCCCGGCGAAGACGGCGGCCCCCGCCGGCTGGGCATCCCGGCGGACGACAGCCCGGTACCCACCATCACACCCGGCTCGACCGTCGACGTGCGGTCGCGGACCGATCCGCTGGTCACCATGGTCGTCACCCGGGAGCCAGGCGAGGTCTTCCTCCTCCGCACCGGCATGGGCCCCGACGTGGCCTGCGCGGTTGAACGGATCGATCCCGACACGCTCGAGACGTTGGCCGATTCGGGGCCACTGGCCGGCGGCCCGATGTGGCCGGGCGGTCTCGCCGCCCACGCCAACGGCTCCCTGTACGTGGTGTTCGGCAACCATGCCCACCGCCTGTCCCCGGACCTCGCCGTCCTGGCCGCCGTCGAGCTCCCCCGCCGTCGGCCCTACAACAGCTTCGTGATCCTGCCCGACGGGACGCTCGTGACCAAGGACTTCGCCGGCTCGCTGCCCTCGGGGCCCGTCGCGCCCGATGAGCGGGTCCCGTGCGAGCTGGTGGCCCTGGAGCCGGACGGGCTCACCGTCGTCGACCGGATCGAACTCCCCGAGGCGTCCATCGCCCGGGTCTCGTCGGACGGCACCCACGTCTACGTGGTGGGCGACACCAGCCTGATGCGGGTCGGGTGGGAC
>Ga0209483_1002032_pt1 | contig 14612 bp, 15 predicted proteins | sample NGEPerA_FD_184508 | JGI IMG/M metagenome (GOLD analysis project Ga0209483, IMG submission 184508) | Arctic peat soil microbial communities from the Barrow Environmental Observatory site, Barrow, Alaska, USA - NGEE PermafrostL2-A... | ecosystem: Environmental > Terrestrial > Soil > Wetlands >... | reverse complement strand
CCTCGCCCCGCACCACCTCCGTGACGCCCTGCAGGGCGTCGTCGATCACGACCGACAGATGATAGCTGGTCGGCGTCTCCTTGCGTGCCAGGATGACGTCGCCCCAGGTTTGCGGCCGGGCCGCAACCGCACCGGTCTCGCCGTCCGGCCCGCAGCCGTGCTCGATCCAGCCGAGATCGGGGACTGCCGCGCAGGCTGCCGCCATGTCGAGCCCCAGCGCGTAAGGCGCACCCGATTCGAAGAGCCGCGCCCGCGCTTCGGTCGACAGCGATTTCGCGTCGCCCGGATAAAGCGGCGCGCCGTCGGGGTCGCGCGGCCAGGGCGCTTGCGCCTCCCGCTCCACCACCAGCCTTGCAATCTCGGCACGGCTCTCAAAACCCGGATAGACGAGGCCCCGGACGGAGAGATTTTCGAGCGCTGCGCGATAATCGGAGAGATGTTCGGATTGCCGCCGCACCGGTTCTTCCCAGCCGATGCCGAGCCAGGCGAGATCCTCATAGATTGCGGCCTCGAATTCGGGGCGGCAGCGCGTCGCATCGATATCCTCGATGCGCAGCAGAAAGCTCCCGCCGCTTTGGCGCGCGGCATCGAAATTCAGCAGCGCCGAAAAGGCGTGGCCGAGATGCAGGTAGCCGTTCGGGCTCGGCGCGAAGCGGAAAACGGGTGGCATTGTTGTCGATACTCGTCATTGCCGGGCTTGACCCGGCAATCCATCCCTTACGAGACTCTGTTACGATAGGAGATGGATGCGCGGGTCAAGCCCGCATGACGACCAAGGCAGATTACGGACTTCGCAATGCCCCTCCACCTCAACACCCAGGCCGATCTCGAAACCGCCATCCACGCGCTGCTCCGGCAGGACCCGCGGCTGAAGCCGGTGTTCGCGATCGCGGGCATGCCGGCGCTGCGGCGGCGCGAGCCGGGTTTTGCCGGACTTGCGCATATCGTCTGCGGCCAGCAATTGTCGACGGCGAGTGCGGCTGCGATCTGGGGCCGGATCAGCGCCGCGTTCGATCCATTCCACCATGACGCCTTGCGCAAGGCGCGCGCCGATCGCCTCGGCCGGCTCGGCCTGTCGGCGGCGAAGATCAAGACGCTGAAAAGTCTCGCGCGCGAGATCGCGGCCAAGCGCGTCAACCTCGATGTGCTCGCCAACGCGGACGCCGACGCCGCGCACAATGCGCTGACCGCGCTGCACGGTATCGGCCCATGGACCGCCGACGTCTATCTGCTGTTCTGCCTCGGTCATGGCGACGCCTGGCCGACCGGCGATCTCGCCGTGCAGGAGGCTGTGAAAATCGGATTAGGCCTGAAGACGCGCCCGACCGCCAAAGAGATGGCGCCGCTGGCCGAGCCATGGCGCCCGATGCGCGGCGCCGCGGCGCATCTGTGGTGGAGCTATTACCGCGCGCTCAGGAAGCGCGAGGGCGTGATCGGCGAAAGCGACCAGCGGCGCTGAGGCATGGCTGCCGCGCCCTTTCTGCGAAGGCGCAAACGGTATAGGTTTTTGGCTGCAGGAAACGTCTGCGAAGACGGACGCCAACGAGAACCGCCGATGCTGGACCGAGCCGACGACATTGCGATAGCAGCGGAAAACTGGCTGGCGCAATTCGAAACCGCGCTTGCCGCGCCCGACGGCGCGCTGCTGAAATCCCTGTTCCATCCCGACAGCTACTGGCGCGACGTGCTGGCGCTGAGCTGGAACCTGCAGACGCTGAACGGCGCAGACGCGATCCTGAATGAGCTGAAAGCGCGCGCCGCCTGTGCCGCGCCCTCCGGCTTCCGGATCGATCCCGATCGCGCCGCGCCGCGCCGGGTGACCCGCGCCGGCACCAACGCGATCGAGGCGATCTTCAAGTTCGAAACCGCTTTGGGACGCGGCAGCGGAATCCTGCGCCTGATCGCGGACACCGCCGACGGCCACCGGCCAAAAGCCTGGACGCTCCTCACCGCGCTCGACGAATTGAAAGGGCATGAGGAGCAACTGGGCTTCTCGCGGCCGCGCGGCCAATCCTATTCCCGCGATTTCCGCGGGCCGAACTGGCTCGATCTGCGAAAGAAAGCCGCCGAATATGCCGACCGCGATCCCGACGTGCTGGTGGTCGGCGGCGGCCATGCCGGGCTTTCGATCGCCGTGCGCCTGAAACAGTTGCAGATCGACGCGCTGATCGTCGACCGCTGGCCGCGGATCGGCGACAACTGGCGCCAGCGCTATCATGCGCTGACGCTGCATAACCAGGTGCAGGTCAATCACCTGCCCTACATGCCGTTCCCGCCGAACTGGCCGGTCTATATTCCCAAGGACAAGCTCGCCAACTGGTTCGAATCCTACGTCGAGGCCATGGAGCTGAACTACTGGACCGGCACCGAATTCGATAGCGGACGCTACGACGAGGCGGCGGGACGCTGGTCGGTGACGCTGCGCCGCGCCGATGGCTCGACGCAACAGATGCATCCGCGCCATGTCGTGATGGCAACCGGCGTCAGCGGCATTCCCAATCTGCCCGATATTCCCGCGCTGAAAAACTTTGCCGGAGAGATCCGGCATTCCAGCCAGTATGAGGACGGCGAGACGTGGAAGGGCAAACGCGCGATCGTGATCGGCACCGGCAACAGCGGCCATGACATCGCGCAGGATCTGCACTCGAGCGGCGCCCAGGTGACGCTGGTGCAGCGCAGCCCGACCCTGATCACCAATATCGAGCCCTCGGCGCAGCTCGCCTATGCCGCCTATAACGAGGGCACGCTGGAGGACAACGACCTGATCGCGACCTCGATGCCGCTCGCTCTCGCGCGGCAAAGCCACGTCATGATCACCGAGCAGTCGAAGAAGCTCGACGGGGAATTACTCGACCGGCTCACGCGCAAGGGTTTCAAACTCGACTACGGCGAAGGCAATACCGGCTGGCAGTTCAAATACCTCACCCGCGGCGGCGGCTATTATTTCAATGTCGGCTGTTCCGATCTGGTCGCGTCAGGCGAGATCGCGCTGCGACAATTTTCCGACATCGAGACCTTCGCCCCCGAGGGCGCGCGGATGAAGGACGGCGAGCGGCTGGACGCCGGGCTGATCGTGCTCGCGACCGGCTACAAGCCCTGGGAATATCTGGTGCGAAAACTGTTCGGCGACGAGGTCACCGCGCGCATCGGCCCGATCTGGGGTTTTGGCGACGGCCAGGAATTGCGCAACATGTATACCCGTACGCCGCAGCCCGGCCTCTGGTTCATCGCCGGAAGCCTCGCGCAATGCCGCATCAATTCGAAGTATCTGGCGCTGCAGATCAAGGCGATCGAGGCAGGGCTGTTGCCGCGGGGCGGCCAAACCACAAAAGCGGACGCGGCGCTTGCAACAAAATAATCGTCATTCCGGGGCGATGCGAAGCATCGAACCCGGAAATCTCGAGATTCCGGGCCTGGTCCTTCGGACCATCCCGGAATGACGGACAAAAACAATGGGGAGAAAGCACAATGCCAACCATTCTCGGCTCGGGCGAGCATCGCTATCGCGTGGTGGAAAACTGGGCGAAACTGCCGGACGGCTGGAATCTCACCGACGTCGCTTCCGTCGCGGTCGATAGCAAGGATCGCATCTATGTCTTCAACCGCGGCGCCCATCCGATGGTGGTGCTGGACCGATCAGGCAATTTCATCAAAAGTTTTGGCGAAGGGCTGTTCAAGCGCGCGCATGGGCTGCACATCGATGCCGACGACCATCTCTATTGCACCGATGACGGCGACCACACGGTCCGCAAATGCACCAATGACGGCAAGGTGCTGCTCACCATCGGCATTCCAAACAAGCCGGCGCCGTTCATGAGCGGCGAGCCGTTCCACCGCTGCACCCATACCGCGCTGTCGCCGAAGGGCGAGATCTACGTCTCCGACGGCTACGGCAACGCCCGCGTGCACAAATATACGCCCGACGGAAAGCTGATGAAGAGCTGGGGCGAGTCCGGCACCGATCCCGGTCAGTTCAACATCGTGCACAATATCGCGACCGACGCCGAGGGGTGGGTCTATGTCGCCGACCGCGAGAACCACCGCGTCCAGGTGTTCGACGGCAACGGCAAATACGAGACGCAGTGGAACAATCTGCACCGGCCCTGCGCGCTGTGTTGCTGCGGCGGCAAGCAGCCGACCTTCGTCATCGGCGAGCTAGGTCCGGGCATGCCGGTCAACCTCAAGGCGCCCAATCTCGGCCCGCGCCTCTCCATCGTCGACGCCAAGGGCAAACGCATCGCGCGGCTCGGCGGCGAGAGTGGCCCGGGCCTCGAGACCGGAAAATTCCTGGCGCCGCACGGCATCGCGCTGGATTCCAAAGGCGATATCTATGTCGGCGAAGTCGGCGTCACCAACTGGAAGACCAGCTTTCCGGACACGCCGATGCCGGCGGAGGTCAAGGTAACGCGCTGCCTGCAGAAGCTGGAGCGGATCTGAACCCAGCCGTCAGCAACGGCGCGTCGGGATGCTCACCCCGTCATTGCTGCCAACGGTCGCGCGAACGCGCGCGCGATGACAGGCTCTGCGAAGGCAACCCATTCCCGCAACAGAAAGAGCGATGGATTGCTTCGCTCCGCTCGCAATGACGAATTGAGAGACAAACATTCCACGCAACGGTTTCACTCGCCCTTGAGGCCGGACGCCTTGATGATCGGCCACCAGCGGTCCATCTCGGCCTTCTGGAAACTGCGCAGGGCCTCCGGCGATTGCCGGTCGAGCGGCGTGATCTGAATGCCGAGTTCGGCAAAACGCTCTTTCACCGCGGGGCTCGCGAGCAGTTGGCTCATGGTGGCGTTGAGCCTGGCGACGATGTCCTTCGGCGTATTCTTCGGCACCCAGAGCCCGTACCAAAGCGAGGCGAAGAATCCGGGCAGACCGGCCTCGTCCGCGGTCGGAATTTTCGGCGACGACGGCAGGCGCGTTTTTCCCGTGATCGCGAACGGCTTGACGCTGCCGGCTGCGATCAGCGACTTGAAGTTCGACGCCGGTTCGATCATGAAATCGATCTGGCCCGCCAGCAGATCCTGCATGGCTGGTGCGTTGCCGCGATAGGGCACGAACTGGAATGTGGTCCCGGTCGTCTTCTGGAACGAAATCCCGGTAAGCTGACCGGTCGCGCCGACGCCGGCGATGCCGACCGACGCCTTGTCGGGGTTGGCCTTCAGCCAGGCGATCAGCCCTTTCAGGTCGTCGGCGGGGAAATCCTTCTTGCCGACGATCAACAGCGGTTCGCTGCCGATCTCGATCACCGGCTGCAGATCCTTCAACAGGTCAAAGGGCAACGTGTAGAGCCCGCCGGTCAGCATGTGCGTGGTCGAGGTGCCGATGGAGAGCGTGTAGCCGTCGGCGGGCGAACGCACGGCGCGGCCGACGCCGATGGTGCCGGCGGCGCCACCGACATTCTCGATGATGATGGGCTGGCCCAGAATGGCGCGCATCTGCTCGCCGAGATAGCGCGCCAGCGTGTCGGTCGCCCCTCCTGCCGGGAACGGCACGATCATGGTGATCGGATGGGTCGGATAGTCCTGTGCGGGGGCCGGTCCGCTCGCGCCCAGGGCAAGCAGGCTCGCAGCCAGCAACGTCAACCATTTTCGCATGTGTTTCCCCCGGGATTCTTGTTGCTGCCTGCTTGTCGCGGGCATTTTTGCCATTCCGCAGCTTCGGTCAAACCTCGCCCAGCACCTCGCGCCGCCGCTGTTCCGATTGCTCGGCATAACGTTTCACCGCATGGGCCTCGGTCAGCGTTCCGATCGGCCGGTGCAGCCCGTCGGTATCGACCACCGCCAGCGATTCGGCTTCAGCGGCGTCGAATACCGCGATCGCCTCCTGGATGTTCATGCCGGGATGCAGCACGACATCCCGGAAATGCAAGAGGCCGACCAGGCCATCGGCGGTGTCGAGATCGGGCGCATGCGCATCCGCCACCAGCGCCAGCCCGGCATAGCGGCCGCTGCCGTCGACCGCGACCACCTGGGTCTTCGACCCCAGCGGAAACTCTTCGCGGAATTTCTCGATCGGCATACTGGCGTCCACGGTGGCAACATCCTGCCGCATCAGGCTGCGCACCGTGAGGTCGCGGATCCAGCCGACATCGGCGGCGCTGCGGATGGTCTCGCCGCGCAGATGCAGGCGCCAGGTGGCAAAGGAGTAGCCGAACAATTCGCGGGTGATCTGGGTCGAGATGATGACGGCGAGCAGCACGGCGGTGGTGAGCCAGAGATTGCCGGTCGATTCCAGCGCGATGAACGACATTGTCAGCGGGCCGCCGATCACCGAGGCCGACAGCGCGCTCATGCCGATGATGGCATAGACGTTGGGGTTGAGCTTGAGCTCCGGCCAGATCGCATCGATGCCGCCGGCGAACAAATGGCCGCCGATCGCACCCATGAACAGGGTTGCGAAGAACAATCCGCCGCGAAAGCCCGAACCCAGCGAGAACACCGACGCCATCGCCTTCAGGATGAAGATGGTCGCGAGCACCGAGAGCGGGATCGAGACGAATCCGGCGAAGTGCAGCGCGCCGTGGCCGGACGACATCACCTGCGGCGTGATCAGAGCGAGCAGCCCGACGCAGAGGCCGCCGAGCGCCGGACGCAGCGGCGGCCAGAGCCGGGTTTTTGCAAGCAGCGTCTCGCACAGCGCGACGCCGCGCATGATGGCGATGCCGACCAATGCCGCGAGGATGCCGAGCAGTGCCGCGATGGCGAGGTCGCGTCCCAAGACGTCGCCGACCGGACCGACGCCGACGCCGAGCGAGAGCACGGTGAAGGCGTGCGCAACGAAATAGCCCGCGACCGCGGCGACGCCGACCGGCGTCAGGCTGGCCGGCGTATAGCCCCCGATCACCAGTTCGAAGGCATAGAAGGCGCCGGCGAGCGGCGCCCCAAACGCGCCCGCGATCGCCGCCGCGGCACCGCAGCCAACCATGATGCGCTGATCGACGCGGCGCAAATGAAAGCCACGGCCCAACGAGGCGGCGATGCCGCTGGTGAGTTGGGTGTAGCCGGCCTCCAATCCGACCGAGGCGCCAACGCCGGAGGACCACACCGTCTGCAAGGCGACGATCACGCTGCCGCGAAACGACATCCGGCCGCCATGCAGCGCGTTGGCCTCGATCGGATCGATTTCCCGCGCCGGCCGGAAGCGCTGCAGCACCAGGAACGCCAGCCCAAGGGCGAAACCGCCGAGGCTCGGCACCAAAAGCGCCCGCCACGTCTCGATCCTGAACTGGCTGGAGAGCCGATCGCCCATTTCGAGGTTGAACAGCACCACGTGCAGTGCCTCGACGGCCGCGCTCATCGCGGCCACCACCAGGCCGCCGATGGTTCCAACCAGCGCCGCGAGGACGACCAGGCTCGTCTCATGGGCGCGAACGAACGCCCTTAAGCGGCGCGGCGCCTCAAGATAACGCGAGGAGGTAACCATACTGACTCTGGTCCGTCTGCGGCCGAAATGTGTCGTCCACCTCGTTTAGCGGTCTTGACGCCGACCTTGCAAGGCAGGCCCGGGCGGGGGCGGATAAGGCCGCCAACGCTCTTCACAATCCCGTCACGCTGCCTGTAGTATGTCAACTCACGCTGCTTCGCAGCTTATGAGGGGGCCAGGAGCGTTACTTGAACGCACATGTCTCGCAAGGCGGTTGGCCGGTACTGGTGCTGAATGCGGATTTCCGGCCGCTCAGTTATTATCCGTTGTCGCTCTGGTCGTGGCAGGACGCGATCAAGGCGGTGTTTCTCGACCGCGTCAACATCGTCGAACATTACGACCGCGCGGTCCGCAGCCCCTCCTTCGAGATCCAGCTGCCGAGCGTGGTGTCGCTGAAATCCTTCGTCAAGCCGACCACGCACCCCGCCTTCACCCGGTTCAACGTGTTCCTGCGCGACCGCTTTGTCTGCCAATACTGCTCGGCCAGCGACGATCTGACCTTCGACCACATCATCCCGCGCAGCAAGGGCGGCCAGACCACCTGGGAAAACGTGGTCGCCGCCTGTTCGCCGTGCAATCTGCGCAAGGGCAATCTGACGCCGCAGCAGGCGCGGATGTTTCCAAGGCAATTCCCGTTCGCGCCGACGGTGCACCAGTTGCACCGGAACGGGCGGCTGTTCCCGCCGAACTATCTGCACGACAGCTGGCTGGATTATTTATACTGGGATACCGAGCTCGATCCGTAGGATCACCTCGGCGGCGGCCTCGCTGCGGCCGCTGAAAATGCATCAAGACGTTCAATCCGCCGCTCCTTCCGGAGCCCTCATGCGCACCTCGTACGCTCTCAGCGTTCGTTGTCAGGCCGGTCGCGCCTGACAGCGAGCGAAATAATCCTTCAGCGCCGGAAAGCGCTCGATCAAATCCGTCTTGCGGATTTCTCGCAGGACCGTCGTCATCATGACATCCGCGACTGTGAAGTCTTTACCCGCAAGATAGGGCCCGTTCGACAGCTCCTCCAGCACGGCAAATTTTTCTCTCGCCCGGTCAACAAGCGCCGGGCGGCGCAGCGCGCCTGTCGCCTCTTCGCCGCCTCCATCGATGATCTGGATTTGAAGCAGCGTCGGCTCGATCGTGCTTAGCGCGGTGCAGCACCATTGCGTGACGAGCGATCGGCCCTTTGGATCGGCGGGAATCAGCATGCCGGCCTTTTCGGCGATATAAATGACAATCGCACCGGTCTCTGCAACGATAAATCCGTCGTCGTCGAATACAGGCACCTGATTGAACGGGCTAATACGGCGATAAGCGTCGGTCTGTGTCTCGCCCTCAATGTAGTCCAGTCCGTGGACCAGGTAAGGCAACCCGGTTTCCTCGAGCGCCCAAAGCGCACGAAGGTCGCGCGTTTCGCCAATCACGGGGTCTTTGACGCGTTTGAAGTCATAAACCGTGATCATCTCTCACCTCGCTGCTGCCCGAAAAACCACCTCCACCTTGCCGGCTTCCGGCACGGGAAGGAGTCGGCCCGACGATACATCGGGATTCCTTAGCACCTCGCCGTCAGGCGGCATGAAGTGACTGAAAGCAGAGGCGCAGCTCCTCGGTAAACAACAGGCGCTCGAGCTGAGCGAAGCCGAAGATGGAGCAGCGGTGCCCAATTGGCCGGATCAATATCGCGCAACCATGATGATTGCGACGATCCGGAACGCCGCGATCAGCGACAGCGCGCGATCGAATTTTCTCGGCCGATGCGTAGCGGCGGTGGCGTCGAGCGGAGACATGACTCGAACTCCTTGAACTTGCCTATTTCGCGGGTCTGCCTCGTTTGGCCGAGATCAACCCGTGACTGTCCGCGACGCGGCGAAGCAAGCCAGCCTGTTTGAGCGCGTCGGCTCGCTGCACGCCGGGCGGCATCCCGCGCGCTTCTTGAAGCGCGTCCACCGCCATTGCATTCCGGGTGCGGCTGGCCGACGAGACTTCTTGCTTCATGACCACATGATGTCCTGCCGGGATTTGCTGAAGCCGGTCAGCGCGAGTTTTCGTCGTTCATCGGGAGCTCCGCCGCGCGAGGAGACAGAGTTGGTGGGTGTGGATCGAGCATCGCGCTTCCATGCCTTGGGCGGGAGCGTTACCGAACTCTCTGTCACCGAAAACTGCCACGGATGGAGCGGCGATGAACGCAGTTTGCACCAATCGTGCGGTGAGATACCGGTCAATATAGCTCGTTGTTGGAAGATTCGGACGAGGCCGTCGATTCCCGTATCGAGGATTTTAAGGAACGATCCAGGGCCGGGCGGCTTAGCGCAATGGACAACGCAATCAGCCCCTGCGAAGTCTCAAAGACGACGGCCTCAGCTCGCCCCCCGAAGCTGGGGCTGTCTCTTTGCGCCGCTTTGGCTGGCGCGCCCATGGTGAGTGACGGTCCGTTCCCAGCACAAGTTGACCAAGCGCGCCACGATGCAGTTTCGACTTATGCCAGACGGATGGCGTGTGATTCACTTCCACGCGTCGGTGCCCTTGACTGTGTCCAAGGCCTTGCGCCGATCGGGCGCAGATGTATCAGAAGCCGAAGATTCAAGGCCCATACTTGCTTGTGTCGCCGCCCCCGCCGACGTCAGGGAAGCCAACGGCACGTCGATCGCGTAGACGAAACCGGTCGGCAGATACGTCAACTGCACGTCACCCTTGAGCTGCTTGCCCAGCGTCTCGATCAGGCGCGTCCCGAAACTTCGCCTTTCCGGAGCTTGAACTACCGGGCCGTTTTTCTCGGTCCATGTCAGGTGCATGCGCCGCGATTTTGGATCCAGCGTCCAGGTAATGTCGATACGCCCCTTCGGCATCGACAGGGCTCCGAACTTCGTGGTGTTGGTACAGAGCTCATTGAGCGTCATCGCGACGGCGATCACGGCGCCGGAGGTCATCTGGATATCCGGTCCCGTAATCGAGAATTTCGGCGCATCCGGATTGTCAAAGGCCTCGGTGGCGCTGCGGACGATATGGCCAAGATCGGCGCTGCTCCATCTTGCCTGCAGAAGGAGATCGTGGGCCCGCCCGAGCGCCAGTAGTCGGCCCGCGATGGCGTGCTGCGCGTGTTCGGCGCCCTGCACGTTGCGCAGGCTCTGGGAGACGATGGCGCTGACAGTCGCTAGCGTATTCTTGATACGATGGTGAAGCTCTTCCAGGATCAGCTTCTGCAGCTTGTCGGACGCCTCACGCTCGCGGGCGTCGATGCCGGCCTGAGCCAGCAAACCCTGGGCATCGATTTCGGCCTGCGCCAACAGCAGCCGAAGGCTGATATTCTCAGCCTCCAGGAAGTCCTGAGGCGGCGCCCCGCCGTTCGAAGGGCGGTGTTCCTGATGACGATCGATCTTAAACATCGCTGATTGTATCACCATAAGTCGGTTGGCGCACACACATTGGTGGCGCGGTTTGTGCCGCAACCACGCGTTTGGGGACGTATCTGCGCGAAAAGCGCCCCCGTCGAACGTGACCGATCATGGCCGAGGCCATCGACATGCCGCTGACCGGCAAGGTGCCGATTAAATTGGTCATGTTTTGAAATACAGGAAATAGACCACCGCGAAGGCTGCCACAACCAGGCCAAGGCTCCAGACCAACACGTTCCGCACCGCGGGTCCGCGCTCCGCGCCCCGCGCTTCGATTGCGGTCTCGACCAGGTGTCCGTGTTCTTGCTTCGGCATTTTTCCTCCTGGAACCGAAAGAGTCCGTAAACTTATGCGGCTTTAATCGCGGTGCACGAACTCACGATGAATCTCACGTCCGAGCGCGTTGACGACGGATATCTCAAGGTCTTTGTCGTCGCGCAGGCTGTCGTCGCGGAAGTGTTGAGCGAGCTCTTTGCAGTGCTCGATGGCCTCCATGTTGCCTTTGAAGTCGATCCCGACCTTGTCTCTCATCGGGACGCCATCCTTCATGTCGAAAAAGAACTTTTGCATTGCCGTACCTCAAATCGCTTCAAGAACAGAAACAGCGCGGACGGCGACTATAGGAAAAGGTTTGCCGGAATTCCGCGCCTTGGGCTGAATGGCGGTGGAGCGTGTCAGAAAACGGCCATGGCGGCGCAAGCGCCTTGGCATCAGGGCAAGTGCGCGGTTCGGGCAGATTTCCACTTTCGGGGGGCCACGCGCACCGTGCGAGTCAATCTTATGGATCAGGTTTCGTTCCGACCGCGACGGGCGACGACGACGACGGAACGGAAGGCTCGCCGGCATATCCGAAACAGACGAGCAGGTTCCCCCCTCCCAGGGCTGGGTCGGGAGAACCTGCCTGTTTCAATGCCATCGGCCGTTCCATCGTGACTGCAGTTGCGGACTATCCTCCCGCGATGGCATCTGCACAAGTGACATCCCAGTTGTTTCATGGCGGACGCGCTTGCAGCAGGGAGTCTAAAGCGCGATAGGTTTGTCACGTCTCCTCCAAGGAGTCTGCGATTTTGAGCCCGAAGGTGCCTTTGGCTCAAGAAAATGCTACCCTTACCGTCATCGACCGGGCAAGCATCGTTCACCGATCAAAGAAGGAGCAGAATGCCCATGATACATGACGTCGCCGTGATCGTCGGCAGCCTGAGAAAGGATTCGATCAACCGCAAGGTGGCGAACGCGCTCGCCGAGCTCGCGCCTGATGGCATCAAGCTGTCCATCGTCGATATCGGCCAGTTGCCGATCTACAACCAGGACGGTGACGAAAATCCCCCTGCCGAATGGACGGCGTTCCGCAAACGGATCAAGGCGGCCGATGCGGTTCTCTTCGTCACGCCGGAGCATAACCGTTCGGTTCCGGCCGCGCTCAAGAACGCTCTGGATGTCGGCTCGCGGCCTTATGGCAGTAGTGCATGGAGCGGCAAGCCGGACGCGGTCGTTTCCGCATCGCCCGGCGGTATCGGCGGATTCGGCGCCAACCACCATCTGAGGCAATCGCTCGTCTTTCTGAATGTCCCCGCTATGGCGCAACCCGAGGCCTATATCGGCGGGGCCGACAAGCTGTTCGACGCCAACGGCAAGCTCCTCAACGACGGCACGCGAAAATTCCTGCAAAGCTTCATGCAGGCGTTTGGCGCGTGGATCACGGCGAACTCCCACGCGGCGTAACAAACAGCGGCCGAATGGGAGTACGGATCCGCGCGGACGCCGAATGCAGCGATGGCCTTTCAGATGCCGACTGTACTGCGACCGGCACGCTAGGAGCGAATGATGTCCGACCTGCAAAGCGCTTTTGCCAACCTACCGGCGAGCCCGCGCCTGCCGACGCTGTTCATCGGTCACGGCAATCCGATGAACGCGATCGAGGACAATGCTTATGCGCGATCATGGAAGGCACTTGGTGAGACGCTGCCGACGCCGACGGCCATTCTTTGCGTCTCGGCGCACTGGATGACCCGTGGCTCGACGCTGGTGCATATCGGTTCCCGCCCGAAAACCATTCACGATTTCGGCGGCTTTCCGGCCGAACTGTTCGCGCAGCAATATCCGGCTCCGGGGGCGCCGGAGGTCGCGCAGGCCGCTATCGAGATCGTGCGCTCGACCCATTTGCACCCTGATACGGAATGGGGGCTCGACCACGGCGCATGGTCGGTTCTGATCCGAATGTTTCCCAAGGCGAATATCCCCGTTTTTCAGTTGTCGCTGGATCTGACGAAGCCGCCTTCGGCTCATTTCGATTTGGCGCGCGAACTCAAACCCCTGCGGGAGAAAGGTGTGTTGATCATCGGCAGCGGCAATTTAGTGCACAATCTCGGTGTCTTGGCGCCCGGCGCACCGGTCTACGACTGGGCTTTGGATTTTGATTCGCGGATGACCAAAGCAATCGAAGACCGTGACTTTCAACGTGTCGTCCAGGCAGGTTCGCTTGGCCGCGTGGCGCAGCTTTCACATCCCACCATCGAGCATTTCCTGCCTACCCTGTTCTCGCTTGGCGTCGCCGATGCCAAGGACGAACTTCGCTTCTTCAACGCCTCTTTCGAGATGGCCTCGATCTCCATGCGATCGTTCGTGCTCGCTTAGGTCAGGGTACCGGGTCACGTTTGGCTGGCCCGCATCAGATGGGAGCGCAGCGGACTCCCTTGAGTGTCGCGGCTGCTTATGCAGCCTCAACTAAAGTCGCAGACTGCTTGATGAATTTCAAATCCTTCATAGTCAGGAAGGCGTGGACCCGGTGTTCCTTGAAGTCCTCAATGTGGACTACGGTATTTCCGCTCTTCTCCTGCCAGGAGATCATATAAAGTTCATCGCGTAGAGGCGCGATAGTGATATCGACTGTATGCGAAGAACCCTTCGGAAGATCCGGGCTCTTCTCGACGATGAATTCCAGCGACTTCTCACTTAGGAAGTGCAGATAAAACGACATCGTAGGAAATTCTACGTAATAGCGCTTGCCGATCATGGGATATGTCATCGATGCTCTCCAGGATTTAGATCGGTTCAGTTGATGGATTCCCAAGGGCGCTTGGTGACTTGGCTCCAGCGCAGACGTCACGCCAATTGTCTTATGAACACGACAAAATTATAGTACGTCGTGAACAATGCAACCCGAGCGTACATGCTTTGCCGACTGGATAGGTCGCTATGGCGTCGCCCCGGGAAGTGTTAGTATCCGATGAAACTCTAACAGCCGCGAACCTGACCGATAAGACGGTCTCACCGAGCAGGTTTTCCGGGTGCCGGCGCGGCCCCAGCCGTCGCTGGTGGGGATCGAGCATTAGGGCAGCACGATGGTAGTGATCCCAACGATCTGGAATGTTTCCATCGTATCGAGGTTCCAATACCCACCGCACGCGACCCTGGCCATCTAGAGATGCGCGGCAACGTTCCCGACCTGGACGCGGTCATCGATGCGGACGCTTGCCGGCGGGCCCGGCCTCCGCGGAACGGTTGGAGGCGGGCTTGCGGTCTGGATTCCTGAGCTGGCGCCAGCCGCGGCGTCGCTGAGATTCCGTTACCGTCATTTATGTTCCCGAACCCGTCCGTTACCGTCATTTATGTCTCACGTGACAGTTTTATGCGTTCCCGCCGCTCCGAAATTATTGGGCTTTGTTGGTTAATATGACAGTCTTATACCAACGGCCGCGGCTTTTGACTCATTTTTGGGATTCCCAAATCAGGGAAATTCTGACTCGATGCCTGTTCACGAGCATGGAGCAGCATCGATGGGCGGGGCGGTTTCGATCACACGGG
>Ga0209483_1002031_pt1 | contig 14612 bp, 9 predicted proteins | sample NGEPerA_FD_184508 | JGI IMG/M metagenome (GOLD analysis project Ga0209483, IMG submission 184508) | Arctic peat soil microbial communities from the Barrow Environmental Observatory site, Barrow, Alaska, USA - NGEE PermafrostL2-A... | ecosystem: Environmental > Terrestrial > Soil > Wetlands > Peat... | reverse complement strand
CGTCGCGGCCCGCTGGCCGCCGGCGGGGGGGGCTGGCGAAACACCCTCTGAGGGGCGGTATTCTGCCGGCCACCTTGTCTCATACGCGCATGAGCTGGCATGGCGGTAAGCGATAAGCCAACCACTGCAGCGATCCCATAACGCATTGGAGTGAGAAATCTCATAAATTTAGCAACAAGAGAGTTGAACCATGGCCCCAGGACCTGCCTAAGGTCCTTCAGATTTCGTCCTCAGGCGAGCTTCGTTTGAGCCTACCCGGTAGCTCTGCGACATTGCCGCACCACAAGTCTAATTGGGGGAGAAGGCTTTGATCTCTCGACGTTTTGCAAACACCCTCAGGCCGGAGACTTTCGCCGCATCCTTTCGCTCAGCTTAGCTCTGGGGCCCGGTCGGGCCGAAGTCGGCACCCATCGGCGTATTGTCCTGCAACAACTGGTCTACCTGCTGTAACGCCTGCTCGTTCTTATCGAGGATTTGAAGGTCTCTCACCGGCGCTGACTCGGCAACGGGAGGTGTGTGCGACAGCATCGAAATCGTGATGCTACTCCCTCCACCAATCAGCATCAATGCCATCGCCATGGCCAGCGCTGGACGGAATTGGCGACCGGTGTTGAGTTGAAGCCGCGTGCGAAGGCGCTCAAGGAACCCTGCCGGGGGAGCAGCCTGTTCTTCCCGCAGGCGCACAGCGAGCTTCTGATCGAAGTAAGACGAAACATGGGGGGCCTCCCACTCGCTCAGGAGCGACATTGTCATCTCCAGGGAGTGGAGTTCCTGTGCGCAGTCAGGACATGCAACGATGTGGGCGCGAGCGGGGGCATTCTTGCCGGCAGCGGGATCCAGCAGCAGATCGGGCAGAGCGGTTTGGCAGGTCTTGCAGTTCATCTGGTTCCATCCTTCCTTCGGTCAACGCGTCGTCTGGCCGTCCCGCGCGTCTGATCCTCATTGATGGGCATCGGCACCGACTGCCCTGTTCTTGATCTCCATGCCCTATCCAGATGGACGGGCAGGATCGGGTTTCCGTTTCGACTCTAGACAAACTCCTTCAGCTTTTCACGCAGGGTCTGGTACGCACGAAACAGTAACGACTTAGTGGCAGATTCGCTCAGCTTCAGTACATCGCCAATCTGCTTGTAATCCATGCCCTCGTATTTATGCATCAGCACCGCCATCCGTTGCCGCTCCGGCAGGGCAAGGACATGCTGGCGGATCGCGTTCAATCGTTCCCGGCGCAGCATGGAGGCTTCAGCGCTCGGTTCGTCATCGGCCACATCCGGCGTCGTCCCCGTCTCGGAATCGACTTCATCCAGGTAGATCGTCGAGGCAGTACGCTCATGGCGGGTGTCGCGGGCATAGTTGACGCCGAGGTTCGTAGCGATGCGATACAGCCATGTGCTAAAGCGTGCCTCAGCGCGGTATGTCTCGCGTGAGCGGTAAACCCGGAGGAAGACCTCCTGCGCCAGCTCCTCTGCGACCGCTTGGTTGTGCACCATGCGGTACATGAAGTTCACGATGGGCTTACGGTACTTCTGGATCAGGAAATCGAAGCCCAACATGTTGCCGGCCCGCAATTCCAGCATGATGGCAGCGTCTTCCATGTCTGCAAATTGCGCTGGATGATGGGCGGTATGCTGCGCAACGGAAGAAGGAATAATTCCCTCGTGCTGCTGGCCGAGCCCATTCGGATTGACGGCCAAGGTCGCCATATCCTCCATAACCCGATTTTCTTCGTGCGGTTGCGCTGGATCGGTCAACTCCTCGGTATTTTCGAGATCGTCCGGGCCAGCGTCTTCGAGCGACTCCGGCCCCACCGCTGGCGAGGGGTGTCGGTGGGCTGAATCGGGCCGATCCGGATTGTCGAGGGGGGCTGGCATCTCGGCTTGGTTATTGTAATTGGGAGGTTTGCCGCCCTGACGGGCGACCCAGGCTTGCGATCTGGTGCGAAGGGTTGGCGACCGTGTATTCTGGTGGAGCAGCGTCGCCCGATGCTGCCGCACCAATTGTGGTCCGAGGGCGCATAACTCAGCGGTAGAGTGCCACCTTCACACGGTGGAAGTCGTAGGTTCGAATCCTGCTGTGCCCACCAATCCTTCCAACAACTTGCGATCAGACCGAAATGCAGGCTTTGTTGCATTTTGTTGCAAATTATCAGCCTCGCGAGCTTTGTCCCTCGCTTGGCAAGCATGAGGTAAACGGAACCGACTATTCTCTCCGGAATCTCCTGCATGTACTTGCGAGGCGTCGTGTTTTCCTTGCCGGGGCGCAAGTGCGCCTGAATGTTCCGTCACCGACCCCATATTCTGCGCCTGCATGGCCATCATCCGGCGTGGGTTCTGGAGGTTCAGCTTCGGCAGCTTCAGGCGTTGAGCGAGAGATTTGAGCACCCTCTCGGCATTTGGAATACGAGAAGGACTACAGGATTACTTTGAACTGGACCAGCTGACGTGAAATTAGAGTTGACTAGCGAACGAAATCACGCGTAGGATTCCCACGATACGTTGCAGTATACGCTAACTGTTGCGATAATCTGTGCGAGAATTTTGAGTAGCCGCCCGGCTGGCTGAGGAGTGCATTACGGATTTGCTCCGACGTCCACATCGGTAAGGTTACGTCTCCGGCAAACAGCCCTCGGCAGTTGCAGCTCTCTGCCAAGATAACGTTCTAAGTGGTGTGACTCGTTGTCTGGGCCGGGGTATCGGCCCGGACATTGTTTGGATGCGGTAAACCTTATTGTGAATACAGAGGTGCATCGGGATGAATCGACGGGCATTTGTGGCCAGCGGGATATCGGCGGTGGTGTTGTCCCGGGTGGGAGAGCTGGCTGAGGCGGAGACGACTGGAAAGGACACAGTCCAGCTTATTGGCGCGGCTCGCAGGCTTCCAGACCAGGCGGCGCCTTCGGGCTCTCTCGTTGCTCTGAGTGAGCCCGGTGATGCTGTTGCATTTAAGCAGGTGAACGCCGGCAGCAAACTTGCGATTCGTTATGCGTCGATGTCCGTGGGAACGATCAGTGTCTCCGTGAATGGAGCGGCGGCGCGCAAGGTGAACATCCATTCGTCGGGAGCATTGACCAGCTCATATCTGGATGCTGTGGTGGATTTGGAGGTGCCGGCGAATGCCACAGTGACCATCAGCCTGGAGCCTGACGATGTTGGCGTGAACATCGAGAGGATATTGGCGGGGCACGATCTCGGCCTTCCGCCTGACATCTGGAATCTACCTGCGTTGCCGGTTGCGCCAGGGTCTTATTCCGCGGATTGGAAGGCGCTGGGGCGAGCCTTTACGGCGCCGGCGTGGTGGCGCGAGGCGAAGTTTGGGGCGTGGTCGCACTGGGACCCCCAATCCATGCCGGAGCAGGGCGACTGGTACGCGCGCGGCATGTACCAGGAGGGTCGGCCGCAGTATGCGTACCACCTGAAACATTTCGCCCCGCCTTCTGAATACGGTTACAAGGACATCTGCCATAACTGGGTAATCGATCGATGGAACCCGGAAAAAATGATGGATTTATATGTCGAGATGGGCGCGAAGTTCTTTATGGCGATGGGTTGTCATCACGACAACTTCGATTGCTTCGATTCGAAGTACCAGCCGTGGAACGCCGTGCGCGTGGGTCCGAAGACGGACATCGTCGGCATGTGGGAGAAGGTGGCGCGGCGGCATGGCATGCGTTTCGGCATTGGATTCCATGACACACCGGGCCGAACCTGGGGGCAGTTCATGCCGGTGCGTTATACGAGCGATAAAGCTGGACCGATGAAGGGTGTTCCTTATGACGCTCTTCAAACAATTCGTGACGGAAAAGGGAAGTGGTGGGAGGGGATGGACCCCGTAAGCCTCTATGGCCCGGTCCACACATCACAAGATCCGCTGCATTCGCCGTTTGCCAACCAGTTCATGTGGCGCATCGATGATGCGATCAGCAAATATCATCCTGACATTATTTACTTCGACGAGCATGCGGGCGACTCGCAGGTCGATCTGGGCGTGCACATGGGGCTGGGATTTCTTGCGCCTCAGCTGATCGCGAACTACTACAACAAATACGCGGGATGGAACCACGGCAAGATGGAAGGGGTCGTGAATTTGAAGGGCGTGGGCGGGCGATACAACAGCTTCCAGGACCACCCGGACTGGTTACCGGATGTTGATCGTGCATTGGTCAAGAGCAGCGAGGCTGTGATTGAGCCGGAGATCATGGCCTATTCCTTCCAGACGGAGACCAGCATCTCCGACTGGCATTACAGGACCGGGCAGAAATATCTCGATGCGCAGAAGCTGGTGCATTCCCTGCTGCAGAATGTCTGCCGTAATGGGACGATGCTGCTCAACCTGACGCAGCATGGACGTGGCGATCTCGATCCTGAAGTCGTCCAGATCGCTAAAGATATCGGCGCATGGCTCAAAACAAATGGCGAAGCGATCTACGGATCTCGCCCTTTTGAGGTCTACGGCGATGCTCAGGTCTGCTATACGCGCAATAACGGATATGTCTACGCCGCACTGCTGGATTGGAAGGGCGCTGTAGTTACTTTGAAAGGGCTGCGCGCGGGCGGCGCCACGCTGGGCAAGATTTCGAAAGTGGAGATGCTCGGGGAAGGGCCGCCGTTGAGTTTTGTTCAAGATGGCGAAGGGCTGACGATTACGCTTAGCGGAGCGGCGCAACCGCTATCCGGGATCAGCAATCAAATGTTGGCGTCGGGGTGCAGAGTATTTCGAATCACGCATGACAAGAGCTGGATCAATGACGACGACCTCGAGGTGGTGTCTCATGGCTGGCTTCGTCGCTGCAACCTGGGAACCGGAGACTACAACAACGATCTGACCACGAGCGATACGCCAGGGGATGTCTGGAACTCTTCCTTCAGCGGCAGCAGCGTGGCTATCATTGCTCCGAAGGAAGCGGGGGCGGGAAAGATCGAGGTTCAGATTGACGGGAGAACGCGGGCCACAGCCGACCTCTCGACAACCGGACCGCGCCAAGCGCAGCAAAAAGTTTGCGAGGTGACCGATCTGACCAATGGTAAACACTCGATTTCCATCATCAATCGTGGTCCCGGCCCCGTTGCCTTGGATGCCCTTGTGGTGGGTTGATTGTGTGGTGAATAGTCACCGCAGGCTACAGTAACTGTCATTGGAGAGAATTAAATGCTAAAGACGGGCATCCTGAACCCGCATATCAACTCACTTCTTAGTCGGGTGCGCCACACGAATACGCTGGTGATCGCAGATCGCGGATTTCCGTTTTGGCCGGACATCGAAACAATCGACATTTCGCTCGTAGATGATTCACCACGGGTCATTGATGTTTTATGCGCGGTTCGGACCAATTTCAATATCGGAAACCTTGTAATGGCAGAAGAGTTCTGCACGAACAATCCTCGTCACATTGTTGAGCGATGGATAGAGCTATCGAACGGCACAAAACTTATGTTTGAGCCCCATATAGAGTTTAAACAGCGGATTTCTCAAGCAATTGGGATCATTCGGACGGGCGATTCAACGCCCTACTCCAACGTGATCGTCGAGTCTGCGTGATGTGATTTTTGCGCTACGCCGGGATCAAAAAGCAACTGGCGTATAGTGCGTATATGGCTGTCACAATGAAGGATATTGCCGCTGATCTAGGGCTGTCCGTGGTCACGATTTCGAAAGTACTGCGGAATCATCCCGATATCGCCAAGAACACCCGAGAACGTGTCCTGAAACGGATCAAAGAGCTGGACTACCAGCCGAACATCATGGCCCGCAGTCTTGTGACAGGGCGCAGCTATTTGATTGGATTGGTTGTGCCGGACCTTTTGCATCCGTTCTTTGCGGAGATGGCCAAAGCCCTTTCAGCGGCGGTTGGGAAGCGCGGATATTCCGTGATCATCTCTTCCTCGGAAGAGGATCCGGAGTTGGAGGCGCGAGAGATACAGCAACTGACAGGGCGGCGTCTGGACGCGCTGGTAATTGCCTCTGCCGGCGGCGATCCTGAGCCATTCCTTCGCCTGGATCGGCTGGGGGTGCCATTCATTCTGATCGATCGCGAACTTCCTGGGATTTCGGCTAACTTTGTAGGTATCAAGGACGAGGTAGCGGGTAAGATCGCGACGGAGCATTTGATCCAACAGGGTTGCAAGACGATCGCACACATCCGCGGTCGCGAGAACAGCACTGGGATGAAGCGCTTTGAAGGATATCGGCGTGCGTTGAAGACCGCTGGTCTGACGTATTCCGACTCTCTGGTTGTGGCCAGCTCCAACGTGGACATCAACAGTGAACGCATGGGAGCCGATGCGATGCGGCTTCTGCTGAAACATGATCCTGTGCCGGATGGAGTCTTCGCACACAATGATCCGCTGGCATTTGGCGCCATGCAGGCGATTCTGGAAGCGGGCCTGCGTATCCCCGAAGACATTGCGATCATCGGATGCGGCAACCTTCACTATGACTCGCTGCTCAGGGTGCCGCTTTCGAGTATCGATCAGAACAGTCAGGCCATTGGCGAGAGATGTGCTGAAATCCTCTTGAATACGTTGGAATCCGAGACAAAGCCTCCGCTCACGAACGTCATTCTTGAGCCTTCTCTCGTGGCAAGAGCTTCGAGCTTACGGAAACATTGAGACGGCATTCCACACGACTCGTCTGTGGGTTCAGCTGTTTTCCGGGCGCCCAGTCGGCCATTGTGTATTGTGAACCGGAGCGAGAATCTCCTCGATTCGCTTGAGGACATCTGGCGCGACACGGTCCTCCATGGCGCTCAGGTTCCGCTGAACCTCGAGCGTGGTGGACATTCCAACCAACGTGGTTGCCACGCGCGGATAGCGAAGGCAATATCCAAGCGCGATCTCAGAGAGGTCGACTCGACGCGTGTGGCAGTACTCGACGGCCTGTCGGACTGCGCGATGAACCTCAGGGGGGGCTGGATGCCATGCGGGCGCACCCTGTTCCGTCAATATGCCCATGTGCAGCGGGGAGGCGTTGATCAGACCTATCCCCCGGGACTCGGCGAATGGGGCAAGCTCGTTGTTCATATCGGTGGCGAGGAGGTTGTAGTGACAGTAGTTCAGAATGGTGTCGACCGGCACTTCCTGCGCAATGCACATAAGAAAATGGGGCGGGTAACCGGAGATGCCGACATAGCGGACCTTGCCCTCCTGTTGCAGTTGGCGCATGGCGGGAATGGTTTCGTCGATGATCTGGCGCGCATCGCCGAATTCGATGTCATGCGCGTGAAAGATGTCGACGTAGTCGGTGCGCAATCGCTTGAGGGACTCTTCAAGGCCTTGCCGGATTCTTTTGGCGGAGAAATCAAACTCAGTGGCACCATAACGCCCGCATTTGGTTGAGAGAATAACTTCCCGGCGTCTGCCCTCCAGCGCGTGGCCGAGGCGCTCCTCTGCCAAGGTGAGACCGTAGTAGGGGGAGACATCGAAGAAATTGATGCCTTCGTTGATGGCATGATGGACCGCTCTGACCCCTTCCGCAGGGTTGGCGATACCAAAGACATCGCCCAGAGGAGAGGCGCCGAATCCCACGATGGAGATTTCGAGGCCGGTATTTCCCAATCTCCGGCGGCCCAAGTTGTTCGAAGCTGGAGGATGACGAAGGGTCGCAATGGTCTGTGGCATTCAGGCTCTCGTTCTGGTTAAAGTGGCCTTTCAGCCAGTTATTGGGTCAATGTCGCTTGGCCTCGCCAAATCACTCACGACTGCGTATCACTTCGACAATGGCAGAGTCTTTGTCAGTCCAGGCATTTGCGCCACCGTGGCTGAACTTGCCACCTTTGTCGTCCCAGCGCAGGTCCGTAATATCATGCCTCCCTTGTTCATACGCGTAGGTGACCCCGTCGTCGGAATACATCTGAAAGTGGGCGTCGGTGCCCGGATAAATGCGAATCTTCTCGATGGCCTGCTTCTCATTGGTGCTCTGGACGGGTACGCCTAGCGGAAGGATGGAGCCAGCGCGCACGAAGATCGGAATGGTATCGATCGGGGCAGGCACAGTCATTCTTTGTCCGCCATGAAAGCGTTCGTTGGTCCAGAAATTGAACCAGTCGCTGCCGGCCGGCAGATAGACGGAACGGCTGGTGGCGCCCTGCTCTGTCACCGGAGCGATAAGCAGCGCGGGCCCAAACATGTACTCATCGCCGATATCGGAGACATTGGGATCGTCAGGAAAATCGAGGAAGAGACCGCGCATGAACGGTGCACCGTTCTCATGCGCCTGCCAACCCAAGGAGTAGATGTACGGCATCAGCTGATAACGCAGGCGGAGATATTTCTCAAGAATCGGCTCAGCCTGTTTGCCGTAGCTCCATACTTCGTTGTGCTTCCGCGTGCCATGGGTCCGAAAATTCGGCTGGAATGCCCCATACTCAAACCATCGCGTGTAAAGTTCGGGATAGTCGTCATACTGGCCGACATTATCGCGCGCATCGCTCGGGTCGAGCAGCGGAGCGTGCGCCGGTACGTGCCGGTATGGCAGTCCCTGCCACCCCCCGATGTCGGTGGACCAATACGGCATGCCGCTGGCCGTAAAGTTGATTCCCGTGGGCACCTGGCGCTTCAGTGTGTCCCAGTCGGGCTTGATGTCCGATGACCAGAAAATTGTTCCGTTATGCTGCGCTCCCAGATAACTGTCACGTGCCAGGATGAGCGCTCGCTCCTTCATGTCCGCGCGCATTCCGTTGTAGAACGCTGCGGTATGGAAGAGCGGATACACGTTGAAGTACTGGGTCCCCGGGCCGACCTTGAAGTAGGAGCCGTTGGGCGGCAGATCAGGCTCAGTCTCGTCCGCCCAGAAGGCATCAAATCCCTTTGCGACATAGTTTTCCTTCACAATGCCCCAGTACCACTTAGCAGCAACTGGATTCGTAGTATCGATGTCAGAACCCGCCCTGTCGTACGGCAGGCCATTCGTCGGCGTGCCGTCGGCGAGATGCTCGAACCACCCGTTTTTAAGGATCGTGTCATAGTAGCGGCTGCCCGGTGTAAAGCGCGGCCAAACACTGATCATTACGTGAAAATTCATGGCATGGAGCTGCTGCAGCATGCCCACCGGATCCGGCCACGCCTTCGGATCCATATCCATCTCACCCATCCGCGTATAGGTGAACCAGTCGACCACCAGATCGTCGATCGGCAGGCCGCGGTCACGATATCCCTTTGCCACTGCCATCAACTCATCCTGCGTGCTGTAACGCTGCTTGCACTGGATATATCCGTACGCGCTCTTCGGCAACATGGGGACGTCGCCGGTAATCAGGCGATAGCCGCGATAGATTGCGTCATAGTTGCCCGCGATGACGAAGAAGCTGACTCTTTGTCCGACCTGAGATTTGAAGCTGTTCTGATGACTGAAACCGAGCGATACCGTTGTCTTCGATGGATTGTCCCAGATCAGCCCATAGCCCTTATTGGTGACGAGAAACGGAACACACACCGATTGGCCGGAACGCGCGTCGTAGTCGTGCGCGCACTCGATCACATGCCCGCGGCGATCCAGAAAGCCCTGCTGGTTCTGGCCAAGGCCATAGTCATGCTCATCCTCGGCGGCCGCAAAGCTGGCGCCAACGGTATAGAACGGAGGATCCGTCGGGCGGCGATCGTATTCCAGATCGTGGTTGCCATCCTTATAGTTTGGGACGCTCATCTCCCAGCCGTTCAGACGCAACAACGGAGTGCCATCCGTCGCAGCGATATTCAATCCGACATATCCCGTTGAGCCGGAAAAGAACTTCGCTGTCTCCGGAACAGGTCCGCGGCCGGCCGCCGGTTGCGGCGCAAGTGTGACCTTCAGAGAGCTGGACTGCAGCACATCACCGCCTTGGCCGCTCTGAAGTGACCAGCCACTTGAATCCGGATGTGCTGTGATGCCGTAACCTGGACCAGCCAACGCATCGCTTTGGATCAAACTGATGCTGACCCGGACGATGTTAGGTGCATACGGCTCGACGAGGACGGTTGCGGTCCCTCGTCCCGTGCTGATCCTGGCCGATTGCCCAAGAGTCGTGGCCGGAGGTAGACAGATTGCCGCAAGCAATGTGCCGACCGCCAGAAGGTGAGAGCTCCGACAAGGTGTGCGCATACTTTCGTCCTCTTCGCTGTTACAGCCCGCAGACGTTCGTTCAGGATTCACACCATCGTACGCGGCATCCCGCTCTCCTTGCGAGAAAGCACATGCCGGACTTCGCGAGTCTCCGTCGTGGAGCTTCGTGAAGTCCGGCGCAGCAGGGTTGGCTTACGCGTCTCTACTGAAACAGACTGCCAAGCTGTTCCGGGGTAGCCGCAGTTGCAGGAGCAAAGGCAGGCGACGCGGCATACGCAGCGAGGCTATGCCGCAACTGCCGCGCCACGAAGCGCCGCTCCAGGTCCGTGCTGAGATCGAGCGTCGAGATCAGCAGCTTTCCCGTGCCGACCTTGAATTCGAAGATCACTCCGAGCTTGTCGTTGCGCGGCGCATGATCCACCACCTGAACGATGGGACGATACGGATGATCGGTCCAGTTCAACCGTGCGGTGTTCGTATGGTTCGAGACCAAGTCCCACCACTGCCAGGTGGAGTAAGACTCAGTGGGGAAGTGGGCCAGCGCCGGATGCCGGGGGTCGCAGAGCAGACCCATGGACTTGGGCTGGGAGCGGAACATGATGGTGTTCCAGAACGGCGTGGGATAGCGGATCGGCTCGGGGTCCTTCAGATGGCCCGCGGCGAGAAGAATGACGGTATGACCAGCTGCGGCCTGCTGGATCGCATCCGCTGGAGATTCGCTGAAGACCGCTGAAGGATCGGCTGTATTCGCTGTCGCGCTGGGGTAGACCCACACGTCCCAACTGTTGGAGATGGGCGAGGAGTCGATCCCGGTCTCCAGGGTGAGCTTCTGCGGCGCCGTAACTCCGTGCAGGTCCGCGTGGAAGTCGCCGATGGTCTGCAGGCCGCCCTGTGCGATGGTCGTCCTGGAAAACTTTTCACCGGCGATCTTCGCGCCTTTGCCGTCGCGCAATATCCAGTACGGAGTGACATCGCGCAGGTCGCCTTTCGAGTAGTTGGCGACATCCAGACTGCCGCTGAACGTATCCTGCGTCTGCCATACATAGGACTTGAGCCGGGCCAGCGGCACAACATCCGAGCAGTAGCGCTTGTGCGCTTCGGGCGCGATGAGGCCCTTGGAGTTCCAAAAGACATTCAGAATACCGACCAGCGAGGTGCCCTGGCCGGGGTAGTCATGCAGGTCCAGCAACTGGAAGCCGCCGAAGCCCGGCGTACGCAATGCGCGCTCGATCTCTTCGCGGTACAGGTTGGCGGCGAGCATTCCGGAGGCGCGCAGCAAGTCCTCGGACTGATCGAGCATTCCTTTGCCCGTGAGCGACTCGCGGAAGGCCTCAAAGTTCAGCGGCCTCAAAACTCCCTTGTAGTCGGGGATCTCGCGGTAGTCGGGATAAACACTCCATTGGCCGACCTCATGCGACATCACAGGAACGGTGATGCCTGCGAGAGTGCCGCGATAGTCCGCGGCCGTCTCCGGCGGCACGCGGTCGAACACGCTTTCCATCCTTCTTGATACATGCTGTCCGTTGACGCGCCCAGAGTGCGCCACCATGTACTGGTCATATTGCGCCTGGTCGAAGCGTCTCACGGATTCAGGATTGCTAAGGCTTGTGTAAAGATGGCGCGGGTCTTTATCGCGCCCTTGCTTGACCCATGCATCCAGTTGAGGCTGGCCGCCGCGAAACTCATTGCCGAGGCTGAGCAGGCAGAAAGAGGGATGGTTCCCGTAGGTGTCGAGGATGCGGTCCAACTCCGCACCGTAGAATGCGTCCCGGTCCGGAATGCCTCGCGGCGTGCCAACGAAGACGGTCCCCGCCGGTAATTCCACCTGGAGCATAATTCCCGCTTCGTCCGCCGCCACGAATGCCGCCTCGGGCGGGCAGTACGTGTGATAGCGAACGTGATTCAGTCCGTAAGAACGGGCGGTCTGATAGACGTGCCGCCAACTTGCAACGTCCATCGGGGGGTAGCCGGTAAGTGGGAAGGCCGCCGCGTCATGCGTGCCACGCATGAATGTGGTACGGCCGTTGACAGCAAACTGCGTGCCATTCACGCCGATTTCGCGAATACCGAATCGAACATCCGTATGGTCCCGGTACCGCCCGCTGTTCAAGGACACGTTGAGGTCTTGTAGTGTCGGAGAGAACTCGTCCCAGTGGCCAAGGCGGTCGGTGAACTTGAGTTCGGTTTCCACTTTGGTCTCGGGATCTGCCGCCTGAAACTTGACCGTGCGGTCTTCCAGGGCCGCTCCGGCGGTAACCGAATGCAGCCGGAGAGTGCCGGATTGCGGCTGGCCGGTCTTGTTCGCCACCGTGGCCCGCACACGCACGATATGCCGCGCGCGATCCGGATAAATTTGGACGTCCTTGATGGAGACGGGGTCGACTGCGCGGAGCGAGATGTCTCCGACGATGCCGTTCCAAACCGTCTGCGTCATCTCGCTATAGGCGTGGGTATTGTCGGTATAGCTGTGGATGTTGGAGTTGTCGACGCGAATTGTTAGACGGTGCTTGCCGGGCTCAAGCGTACCAAGATCGTAGACGTGCGGCGCGCTGAGACTGTCCTGCGCGCCGAAGGCGTTGCCATCAATCCAGACCTGGGTCTGCCACAGGCACCGCTCCAGGAAGAGCGACAGTTGCTTTTGCTTCCAGTTTGCGGGGATGGTGATTGTGCGCTGGTACCACGCTGGCCCCGTATAGACGACCGGCCGGCTCAATCCAACGAGATGCTTGTTGGCGATGGCCGGATCGATGAACTTCGCCGCGGAAGCCTGCGATTTATCGACCGTGTCCGGCAGGGGCGAGCCCTTGCCACCCTGGTCGGTGGAACCCGGCAGATGAATGTGGTCCGCAAGGTCGCGGCTGAACCACTGCTGCTCTATCCCGTGGTTGCCGTCATCGAGAGAGAAGGCCCACTCGCCGGCCAAGTTTACCGCTGGCGACGACGCTGGCTTCGCGGACGCGGACTGTCCAAGCAGGGACTGCACGCTCAGAATGGAAGCTCCTGTTGCAATCAACTGCATCACCTCGCGCCGCGTGAGGTTCGACTCGCCTGCCATAACTCCTCCGTTCAACTCATCCACTATGTCAAATGTTCATCGATAAAGTAAAGGAAATTGGAGTAGAGTAATTTCGATTACTGAGACGATGTTTTCTTAAGGTTGAAATCGATGAGGATGACAATTGCTTTCCGGTGCTTGATCTCTTTCCTGATGGTGGCGCCGATGAGCGCACTGGCCCAGACTCCGCCGACGTCCCCAACGCCTAATGCTCAGCCGGTCCCAAGAAGCCGCCCTCCTGTCCGAAACGGCCTAGGCAATGCCGCTTCCGGCTTCGTCATCAATCCTGTGTTGGATGACACTCCTCCTGAGATTCCATCCGACTTAAAGCCGGGTGGCGTGTTGATCTTCTCCAAGACGGTTGGGTATCGGGATGAGCCTGCAATCCAGGCGTCGGACGCCGCACTCGGAGCCATCGCGCACGAACATGGCTGGCCATACTTCATCACTGAAAACGGCGCCATAATGAACTCGCAGCAGTTGTCCCGGTTCAAACTCGTCATCTGGAGCAACACCTCCGGCGATCTGCTGAACGATGCGCAAAAGGCTGCGTTCAAACAGTGGGTGGAGGATGGCGGCTCGTTTGTCGGCATCCATGGGGCCGGCGGAGATCCCGTGGGGAACAGCGGGCACAGTTCGCTGGCTGACTGGCGCTGGTACGTCGAGACGCTGATTGGCGCGCAGTTCAAGATCCATTCCACAATCATGCCCGCGGACATTCATATCGAGGACCCGCATAGCCGGCTGACGCGGGGACTTCCGGCAGTGTGGCATCGGACGGAGGAGTGGTATGCCTTCGACGCGAGCCCACGCCAGCAGCAGGGCTTTCACATCCTGGCCGGTGTGGATGAGAAGAGCTATACGCCGGGACGGGCGTCCATGGGTGAAGACCATCCCCTGGTGTGGTGGCACTGTGTTGGGAGAGGCCGCGCATTCTATTCGGCGCTTGGTCATGCGGGATCGATGTACTCTGAGCCGTCCATGATCCAGCTGCTGGACAATGCAATGTCCTGGGGTTTGTCGCAAGCCGGAAGGCCATGCGCTGGGCGCTGAAGAAGCGCTCAATTGGATGCGCCTGATGCAGGTTGTTTCGTCCACAAATCGCTTCCGTCACTTTTTCTCTTGACAAAGAAGCAGCAAAGCGACTACAAATTTGACCGATCCAGATATCGCTAACTGAAACGAAGTAGTTAGGGTGCGTTCTTTGTGCCTTGACGCACAAGCTCGTAGGAATTGGGCATCGGACCGGAAGAGATTGAACCACATTATGGAGGTCGGAAAAATGAAATCGTTCGCGAAACTTCAGCGTTTGTTCTTGGCTGCGTTGTTCGTCTATATCGGGCTGGTGCTGGCCGGCTCCTCGGTTCAGGTCTCCTGGGCTCAAGCGACGCAGCAGTTCACTGGAAGGGTGATGGATTCCACCGGCGCCGTCGTACCGGATGCTGACATGTTGATCCACAATCAGAGTACAGGGGTGGACACGAAGACCGTGACCACGGGAACGGGCGACTATACCGTACCCTAT
>Ga0209483_1002029_pt1 | contig 14630 bp, 15 predicted proteins | sample NGEPerA_FD_184508 | JGI IMG/M metagenome (GOLD analysis project Ga0209483, IMG submission 184508) | Arctic peat soil microbial communities from the Barrow Environmental Observatory site, Barrow, Alaska, USA - NGEE PermafrostL2-A... | ecosystem: Environmental > Terrestrial > Soil > Wetlands >... | reverse complement strand
CAGATCGGCGGGGTGGGCGGCGACCATCAGGCATTGGCGGGGCGCCAGCCGGAGCATGCGCGCCGCGCCGTCGTAGGCTTCCGGAGCCGGCTTGTAGGCGCGGGCGATCTCGGCCCCAAGAATGACGTCCCAGGGCAGGGCGGCGCGCCGCGCGATGTCGACCATCAGGGCGACGTTGCCGTTGGAAAGGGTGGCGAGAATGAAGCGTCGCTTCAGGCGCGCGAGGCCCTCCACGACATCCGGCCAGGGATCCAGCCTGTGCCAGGCGAGGTTGAGGTGGTCGATTTCAGGATCGCCGAGTTCCGCGACGCCGCTCTCGCCGAGCAGCGTCACGAGGTTCTCCCGGTGAAGGTCATCGAGGATGGCGAAGGGCCGGCGGCCGGAGCGGACTTCCTCCATCGCCGGCTGGTAGAGGGCGCGCCAGCGGTCGGCGAACGCCGGCCAGTCCAGCGTGTGGCCCTTCGGCGCCAGGATGGACTCGGCTTCGCGCGCGATCGAAGAGCGCCAATCGACCACCGTCCCGAAGACGTCGAAGGTCAGCGCCTTGAACCCGTTGCCGTCGGCCATGATCGGTAGTGTAGAACGCCGACGAGAAGATTGGACAGCGACAGGGACAGTTTCATGGGACGAGTTGAAGGCAAGGTCGCCATGGTGACCGGCGGGGCGAGCGGCATCGGGGCCGGCTGCGCGCGGATCCTGGCCCGCGAGGGCGCGGCGGTGGTTCTCACCGATCTTCAGGATCCCAAGGGCGAGGCCCTGACGCGTGAGCTTGGCGGGAACGCACGCTATCTGCATCACGACGTCACCAGCGAGGAGGCCTGGGTCGAAGTCGTCGCCGCCGTCGATCGCGAATTCGGCCGCCTGGACATCCTGGTCAACAACGCCGGCATCGGCATCGGCTGCCCGAGCATCGTCGATATGAGCCTCGCCGACTGGCGCCGCCAGCAGGCGGTCAACGTCGAGGGCGTGTTCCTGGGCGTCAAGCACTCGCTGCCGCTGATGCGCCGTGGCGGCCGGGGCGGGTCGATCATCAACATGTCCTCGGTCGCGGGCCTGAAGGGCGCGCCGACCCTGGCCGGCTACTGCGCCACCAAGGGAGCCGTGCGCCTGTTCACCAAGGCCATCGCCCTGGAATGCGCCGGCGCCAAGGACGGCGTGCGGGTCAATTCCGTGCATCCCGGGATCATCGAGACCCCGATCTGGGAGAGCATCGTCGGCATGGGCGAGGCCGGCGCCAACGCGCCGCCCGACCTCGACGCCCTCTCCGCCATGGCCGTGCCGCTCGGCGTCAAGGGCGTTGCCGAGGACATCGCCAACGCCGTCCTGTGGCTGGCGAGCGAGGAGTCGCGCTACGTCACCGGCGCCGAACTGGTCATCGACGGCGGCCTAAGCGTTCGCTAGCAGCACTACGGCGCCGGCGGCGATCACCGCCACGCCGGCCAGGCGGGGAACGGTGGCGCGCTCCTTGAGGAAGACGATGGCGATGGCCACGCCGAAAACGATCGAGGTCTCGCGCAGAGCCGCCAGCCGGGGGGTCGCGCCCAGTCTGAACGCCCATAGGGCGAGACCGTAGGTGACGATCGAACAGGCTCCGGCGATCAGTCCCGGCTTCCATTGTGTCCTCGCCGCGGCGATGAACACCGGTCCGCGCCACAAGGCGAAGGCGGCCCCGATCAGGCCGCCGTCGATCAGGAAGGCCCAGGCGATGTAGGAGGGCGCGCTCGGGGCCGCGCGGACGCCTTGGGCGTCGAGCACGGTGTAGAGGGCGATGGTCGCGCCGGTGAGCAGCGACCAGGCCAGGGTCTTGCGATCCATGTGCCGGCCGAGCGCGGTGACCAGCACCCCGGCGCTGACCAGGGCCACGCCGGCGGCCACCGCCAGGTTGATCGGCTCGCGGAAGACCACCACCGCGACCGCCGCCGCCAGGGCCGGCGCGACGCCCCGGAAGATCGGATAGGCGACCATCATGTCGGCCCCCTCGAAGGTCTTGATGAGGGCGAACAGATAGACGCAGTGGACGGCGCCGGAGGCCGCCAGCCAACCCCACGCGCCGTGGGGCATCGGCACGAAAAACGCTAGTGGGGCGATCAGAATGGCCGAGAAGCCATCGATGAGGGCCCGGCTCGACATCTTGTCGCGCCCCGACTTGAAGATCGCGTTGACCACCGCGTGCGCCGCCCCGGAGACGACGATCATCACGCTGGCGATCAGGGCGGGGGTCATGCGCCGAGGGAGCGCGAACGGCGATGGTTCAAGCCGGCGCCGGTGGGAACGGTATCCTAGTCATGCCGCCGGTATAGCATCGCGGACGTCGTTCTTCCTGCCTCCGGATCGCCTCGGCGCCGACTTCCGCGCTGGGGCGAACGGCCCACTTGAATCCGCGCCGAGGGGACCCTATCCTAATCGGCCCCCTGACGTCCGCGCCCGCGGCGAAGGGCGCGGAACCAATCAGGGCGAGTTCGAGCTTATCCGACCATGGAAAAAGTACCGATGACCGCCGAGGGCTTTCATGCCCTCGACGAAGAATTGAGGCGTCTGAAGACCCGCGAGCGGCCGGCGATCACGGCCGCCATCGGGGAGGCGCGCCAGCACGGCGACCTCTCGGAGAACGCCGAGTATCACGCCGCCAAGGATCGGCAGGGCTGGATCGAGAGCCGCATCGCCGAGATCGAGGACCGCATGGCGCGGGCCCAGATCATCGACGTCTCCAAGCTCTCCGGCGCCCAGGTGAAGTTCGGGGCCACGGTCAGCGTGGTCGATGAGGACACCGAGGAAAAGGCCCGCTACCAGATCGTCGGCGAACACGAAGCCGACGTCCGTTCGGGCAAGATCTCCATCGCCTCGCCGATCGCCCGGGCGATGATCGGCAAGGAACGCGGCGACGTGGTCGAGGTCAACACCCCCGGCGGGGTCAAGGCCTATGAGATCCTGAACGTCGAATGGGTGCAGTAGCCGAGCGTTCCACCCGCTGCCTGATCATCGGCGCGGGGCCGGCCGGCTACACCGCCGCGATCTACGCCGCGCGGGCCTTGCTGGGGCCGGTGCTGATCGCCGGCCTGACGCCCGGCGGCCAGCTGACCATCACCGCCGATGTCGAGAACTATCCGGGCTTCGCCGAGGTCATCCAGGGTCCCTGGCTGATGGAGCAGATGCGAGGGCAGGCCGAACACGTCGGCTGCGAGGTGATCGACGATATCGTCACCTCGGTGGATCTTTCCTCGCGCCCGTTCCGCCTCGCCTGCGACAGCGGCGCGACCTGGCTCGCCGAAACCCTGATCATCGCCACCGGCGCCCAGGCCAAGTGGCTGGGCCTGGAGAGCGAGGCCAGGTTCCAGGGGGCCGGCGTCTCGGCCTGCGCCACCTGTGACGGATTCTTCTATCGCGGCAAGCAGGTGGTGGTGGCCGGAGGCGGCAACACGGCGGTGGAGGAGGCCCTATTCCTCACCAAGTTCGCCGATCGCGTCACCCTGGTGCACCGGCGCGATGAACTGCGCGCCGAGAAGATCCTGCAGGAACGGCTGTTCGCCAATCGCAAGATCGAGGTGGTCTGGGATCACGCCGTCGATGAGGTGCTGGGAGACGACGAGCCGAGGGGAGTCACCGGCGTCCGCCTTCGGCATGTCGCCACCGGCGAGGCCCGCGACCTCGCCTGCGACGGCCTGTTCGTGGCCATCGGCCATGCGCCGGCGTCCGAACTCTTCAAGGGCCAGCTGGCCATGGACGGCGCCGGCTATCTCGACGTCAGGCCCGGCGCCGTCGCCACCGCCATCGAGGGCGTCTATGCGGCCGGCGACGTCACCGACGACATCTACCGCCAGGCGGTCACCGCCGCCGGCATGGGCTGCATGGCCGCGCTGGAGGCGGTCCGCCTCCTGGCCGAGGAGGACCACGCCGCCGCCCACCATCCGATCACGCACGCCGAGGCCGAGAAGATCGGCGTCTGGTGAGGATTGGGCCGCCTCGGCTATTGCTCGGCCCACGACTTGTGGGCGATCGGCGCGTCGTCTGACAGCGGTGGCGCCGGGGCGGCCGGCGACGCCTTTTCCATGCCCGCGAGGGACGCGTTGATGCGGGCGATCTCATCCTTGGTCGGCGCCCGACGGCCGAATTCGATCTGACCGGCGACGCGCGGGCGAAGGCCGCCGGGCGCGGTGGGATCGACCACGGCGAAGGTCTGGAGCGGCGCGAGCGTCGATTCGCCCTTGGCCGCCAGGATCGCCTCGGGCGACGGGCCGTCCATCGACACTCTCAGCTCATTGCCGGCATAGGGCGCGTGGAAGCTCGCCGGCTGACCCGCTGGCCCCGGGAAGCGGTAGAAGATATGCGCCCCGATCTGGCGGATCTTGACCAGGGTCGGTCCCCAACGGGGAAATACATAGTCGGCGTGGTAGTGGGTGGCGGTCCCTACCGCCGCCATGACGAAGCCGTTGACCGCCTGCTCGGCCACCTGGCGCGCCCGGTTCCAGAAGGGGGCGATGGGCGGCCGGTCCTTCGAGCCGTCGCAGGTGAAGGAGAACTGGCAGCCGGTCACCTGGCTCGAACCCTGATAGACCACGCCGCAGATCGACTTGGGGAAATCCGGGTTTCGCATCCGGTTCAGCACCGCCTGAGCCACCGCCTCCTGACCGGGCGTGGGCTCCAGGGCGGCCTCGTAGTAGATCGCCTGGGTCAGGCAGAGGATGGCGCGCTCCCGCTCCGCTCCGGCGGCGCGCAGGACAAACGGCGACGCCGGCGCCGACGCTCCGCCGAACGTCGGCAACCAGGCGTTGACGCGCTCGGCCTCCTGCTGGCTGAGGGCGCCGAGACCCAGCGTCGGGATCGCGCGCAGGTCGAGCACCGCCCAGCCCTCCGGCCGCCCGGCCAGGGTGGCCCGCCGGCCGGGATCGAGCCGCTGGGCCAAACTGAGCGCCGCGCGATCCGGATGGCGCTGAAACGCCATGTATCCGGTGCGGTTCGGCGCGGCCGGGGACATGGCCAGCGGCGCCGTCCTCAGCGCGAAGACGCCGACCACGGCCACGAGGGCGGCGAGAATCAGGCCGCCGTTGAGGCGGGAAAGGGCCAGCCGCCGCACACCGACACATCGCGGCGGTTTGGGGTCTGGCCGCCGAAGGGCGTCATCCATCGCCGATTAGGTAGGCGGCCCGGCGCGAACGGCAAGCGCCGCGCGCCGCTGCGAGCGTGCGATCACAATCCCTCGACCCACCGGAGAAAGCCGCTTCCCCAGGAGAAAATTAGGGTCTATAGGTGCCATCGCGCTTATGCTCAGTTGTAGCATAAGTCAGGCGCCGCAATCGGCGGGAAGTCCGGTTCGGCGTCTTTTTGAGACCCGAGAAATGCTCATTTTGAGCATAAGGGAGCGCCGATGGCTGACGGTTCGCACGCTTTCGCATTCACCCCGGAGGTGGAGCGCGGCCTGGCGCCGCTGTGGGAGAAGATCGGCGCCCACGTCACGCCGCTGGAGTGGCGGCTGAAGGCGCCGCTGATCGCGGAGATCAACCGGTTGAAGCGGGCGAAGAACGCGGTGATCCTCGCCCACAACTACATGACTCCGGAGATTTTCCACGGCGTCGGCGACTTTGTCGGCGACAGCCTGGGTCTGGCGCGCGAGGCGGCGGCGAGCGACGCGGCGATCATCGTCCAGGCCGGCGTCCACTTCATGGCCGAGACCTCCAAGGTGCTCTGCCCGGACAAGACCGTGCTGATCCCCGACCTGCGGGCCGGCTGTTCGCTCGCCGCCTCGATCACCGGCGCCGACGTGCGGCTGATCAGGCAACGCTACCCCGGCCTGCCGGTGGTGACCTACATCAACACCAGCGCCGAGGTGAAGGCCGAGACCGACGTCTGCTGCACCAGCGCCAACGCCGTGCAGGTGGTCGAGGCGATCGCCATCGACTTCGGCGTGGATCGCGTGATCCTGCTTCCCGACGAATACCTCGCCCGCAACGTGGCGCGGCAGACCGCGATCGGCATCGTGGCCTGGCAAGGGCGCTGCGAGGTCCACGAACGGTTCACCGCCGCCGACATCGCCGAAATGCGCGCGGCCTGGCCGGACGCGGAGATTCTCGCCCACCCCGAGTGCCCGACCGAGGTCATCGAGGCCGCCGACTTCGCCGGCTCGACCGCCGCGATGAGCGACTATGTGATGACCCGCAAGCCGCGCCGGGTGGTGCTGATCACCGAATGCTCGATGGCCGACAACGTCGCCTGCGAGGCGCCCGACACCGAGTTCGTGAGGCCGTGCAACCTCTGCCCGCACATGAAGCGGATCACCCTTGAAAACATCCACGACTGCCTCATCCACGATCGTTTCGAAGTGATCGTCGATCCGCTCATCGCCGAACGCGCCCGGGCCTCGGTCAGGCGGATGATCGACCTGCCGCCGCCCGCCACGCCGGCCCGCTACGACCTCCTCAAGGCCCGCCACCATGTCGATGTGGAGCTTATCTGATGACGCGGCGCGGAAGCGGCGACGACCTCCCTCCCCTTCATGGGGAGGGTGGCCCGAAGGGCCGGGTGGGGCTGTGTGGTTCAACCCGAAATGTCCGCGAGAATCCTCACAGCCCCACCCTGGCCGCTTCGCGGCCTGTCCCTCCCCATGAAGGGGAGGGAGGAAACGCAGCCGCGACCGATCGCGAATCCTTCGATGGTGTCCTGATCATCGGGGCGGGGCTGGCGGGCTTGAGCGCGGCCCTGGCCGCGGCCCCGCGCCGCGTGCTGGTGCTGACCGCCGCGCCACTGGGCGAGGGATGTTCCTCGGCCTGGGCGCAGGGCGGCATGGCCGCGGCGCTCGGCGAGGGCGACGATCCGGCCCTGCACGCCGCCGACACCATCGCGGCCGGCGCCGGCCTTTGCGATCCGGCCGCCGTCGCCGTGCTCACCCGCGAGGGTCCCGACGCGGTCCGCCGCCTGGCCGGGCTGGGCGCCCCATTCGACCGGCTCGCGAACGGCGCTTTCGCCCAGAGCCTGGAGGCCGCTCACACCCGGGCTCGCGTGGCCAGAGTCGGCGGCGACGGCGCCGGTCTGGCGATCATGACGGCGGTGATCGCCGAGGTCCGCGCCTGCGCGCACGTCGAGATCCGCCAGGGCGTTCGCGCCCGGGCTCTACTCACCGACGCGCGAGGGGCCGTGCGCGGCGCCCTGGTCGAAATGGGCGGACGCCTGGTCGAATTCGTCGCCCCGGCGACGATCCTCGCCACCGGCGGCCTGGGTGGCCTCTATGCCGTGACCACCAATCCCGCCGCGGCGCTCGGCGAGGGGCTGGCGCTGGCGGCTCTGGCCGGCGCCGAGATCCGCGACCCGGAGTTCGTCCAGTTCCACCCAACCGCCATCGACGTGGGCGCCGATCCGGCCCCCCTGGCCACCGAGGCCCTGCGCGGCGAAGGCGCCAGACTGGTGGACCAGACCGGCGCGGCCTTCATGACCCGCCATCACCCGGCCGGCGACCTCGCCCCGCGCGACGTGGTGGCCCGAGCCCTGGCGGCGGAGGGGGCGGCGGGGCGCTCGACCTTCCTCGACGCCCGCCAGGCCGTCGGAGAGAGGTTCGCCGAAGCCTTCCCGGCTGTCTTCGCCGCCTGCATGAACGCCGGCGTCGATCCCCGCCGCGATCCCATTCCGGTGGGTCCCGCCGCGCACTACCACATGGGCGGCATCGCCACCGACCTGGACGGACGCACCTCGCTGGCGGGATTGTTGGCGGCCGGCGAGTGCGCCGCCACTGGGGTCCACGGAGCCAATCGCCTGGCCTCCAATTCCCTGCTCGAGGCGGTCGTGTTCGGCGCCCGAGCCGGCGCCGCCGCCCGCGCCCTGGCCGATCCGGACACGTCGCCGGCGCCGGGGCGCGCCGCGCCCGAACTGCCGGCCTTCGCGCTCGCCGCGCTGCGGGAGCGGATGACCCGTGACGCTGGTGTCGTGCGCGACGCGGCCGGTCTCGGAGAGCTTGTCCGGTGGCTGGCGTCAGAGGAGCGCGCCCACGGATCGGCCCTGCCCCTCGTGGCCGCTCGCCTGGTCGCCGAGGCCGCCCTTGCCCGCCGCGAAAGCCGCGGCGCCCACTTCCGCGCCGACTTTCCGCGGCTCGCGCTTGAGGCCGCCTCGACCCGCCGGACGCTCTCTTGCGCGGGGTCCAGGCGCGCCCAGGCCGCCTGATCCCCCTCATGCCGGTCGCCCCCCTCGCCGACCTCCTCATCGAGCCGATCGTGCGCGCCGCCCTGGCCGAGGATCTCGGCCGGGCCGGCGACATCACTTCGGCCGCCTGCCTTGAGCCGGGCGCCGAGATCTCCGCGGTATTCACGGCCCGGAGCGCCGGCGTGATCGCCGGCCTCGCCTGCGCGCGCCTGACCATGGCCCTCCTCGACCCCGCGACCCGTTTCGATGCCGTTGTCACCAATGGCCGGACGGTCGCGGCCGGCGCGGTGCTCGCCCGGGTCGAGGGCGATGCGCGCGCCGTGCTGGCCGGCGAACGCGTGGCCCTCAATCTTCTCTGCCGCCTCAGCGGCGTGGCTACGCTCACTGCGGCCTATGTCGCCGAAGTGGCGGGGACGCGGGCGAGGATCGTCGATACCCGCAAGACCACCCCCGGGCTGCGGGCGCTGGAGAAATACGCCGTCCGGTGCGGCGGCGGGGCCAATCACCGCTTCGGCCTGGATGACGCCATCCTGATCAAGGACAACCACGTCGCCGCCTGCGGCGGGGTCGGCGAAGCGGTGCGCCGCGCCCGCGCCGCCGTCGCTCACACGGTCAGGATCGAGGTCGAGATCGACCGGCTGGATCAGCTTGACGAAGCGCTGGACGCCCGTCCCGACGTCATCATGCTCGACAACTTCAGCCTCGCCGACATGATGAGCGCGGTGAAGGCCGTCGCCGGCGCCGTGCCTCTGGAGGCCTCCGGCGGCGTCACCCTGGTGACCGTGGGCGCCATCGCCGCGGCCGGCGTCGATCTGATCAGCGTCGGCGCCCTCACCCACTCCGCCCCCATTCTAGACATCGGCCTGGACGTGGCCGCGACACGACCGGCCGAATGACCGCTCTCACGGTCGGCGCCGGCGTGCGCAATCGGTGACACGAACGAGTTCGCAAGAAAGAAGCGAATTCGATCATGTCCCCGGTTGCGTCGGGTCGTGCCCCGATGCTCGTTTGTTCGCGGTCAGGACGCCGTTGACGAGGCCGATGGCGCGAGGGCGGCGGTGATCGCGGTCGCCGGCGCCGCCGGCGTGGCCGCGATCTCACCGGACCCGGGCGCCGATGGCCTCTCTTCGGCCGCCATCGCCCGGCCTTCGCCGCGGATCCGTCCCCCGCCGCCGAAGAACACATGGCCGCCGACCTGGGCGATCGCCCCGTGCGCTCCACGGCCGGCATGAAAGCTGGTCGCCCGGCCGACGGCGGCCATCACATAGCCGCCGAGCGCGCGGGCGGCGACGGTTCGGGCCCGCAGCCAGGCGCCGGGTTCGCGGATCCCGCGCGTGGCCCCGTTGCAGGCGAAGCTGAACTGGCACCCCTGGTAGACCACGCCACAGACGCTTCTGGGATAGCTCGGCTGGCGGGCTCGGTTGAGCACCACCTGGGCGACGGCCGCCTGGCCCTCGGCGCTCTCGCCGCGGGCCTCGTAATAGACCGCGGCCGACAGACAATCGATGGCGGCGGAACCCTCGGACGCACCGGTCGGCCGGAACGGCGCGGCCGGTTTGACCTGGGGCTTGGCGGGCGGCGCGGCCGGCCCTGACGACACGCCATTGTCGACCAGGTGAACGGCGGCCGGGACCGGCGCCGCCGCAGCGAGGAGGTAGCCGGTTCGGGCCGCATCGGCCAGCGGCCCGATGCGGGCGCTCTGCCGGGCCGCTTCGGTCTGGACGCCCGCCAGATAGGCCCCGCCGACGAGGACGCCGAGAACGACGCCGGCCAAAGCCGCGTCGAGCAGCGCGCGCGCTTTCGCGCGCGTCTGTAAGGATGAGAACAAGGGTAACGTGTCCTGTGCGACGAGGGCGATCCCGCCCCCCGACATCCGCGCCTGGCGCCGCCCCCCAAAGATGCGTCGGGAACGAGCTGGCAGGTTCGGGTTCGGCCGGTACACGTTGGCCGAACGCCGCGTTCATACCGCGTTCATGAATGCGAAAGCAACCCCATGCTGCGACGCAACATGATTCTCGGTGTGTTCAGACGGCGGGACGGTGGTGGCCGCGCTTGAAATCCTTGAGAATTTCCCGCGCCGCAACCCATCCCGGCGCGCCGGTGACGCCACCGCCGGGATGGGTTCCTGCGCCGCACAGATAGAGGCCGGCCACCGGCCCGCGGTAGGCGCCGTGGCCCAGCACCGGCCGGGCCGAGAACAGCTGGTCGAGCTCGAGCTTGCCGTGGAAAATGCCGCCGCCCACCAGGCCGAAGGTGCGTTCGAGGTCGAGCGGCGTCAGCGCCTGGCGGCCCAGCACCGAGGCCTTGAACCCCGGTGCGTGTCGATCGACGGTTTCGATCATCAGGTCGGCGACCTCGTCGCGGCAATCGTCCCAGGACCGCCCGCCGGAAAGCCGCGGCTGCACGTGCTGGCAGAACAGGCTGGCCACGTGCCGCCCCGGCGGGGCCAGGGTGTCGTCGAGGGTCGAGGGGATCAGCATCTCGACGATCGGCGCCTTCGACCAGCCACGAGTGCGGGCGTCGATGTAGGCCTGGTCCATGTAGGCCAGGCTCGGGGCCATGATGATCCCGGCCGTCAGGTGGTCGCCGGCCTCCGGCAGGCAGGTGAAACGGGGGAGTTCGCTCAGGGCGACATTCATCCGAAACGTGCCCGAGCCGCTGCGGTAGCGCTCGATGCGTTCCCTGAAGTCGGCCGGCAGGACGGCCGGGTCGATGAGTTTCTGGAACAGCAGCTGGGGATGGAGGTTGGAGACCACCGCCCGCGCCCGCACGCTCTCGCCGCCGGCCGTCACCGCGCCCACCGCGCGACCCTTCTCCACCAGCACCTCGCCGACGGCGGCGTCGGTGGTGATCTCCACGCCCGCTTCCCGACAGGCGGCGGCCATGGCCTGGGTGATCGCCCCCATGCCGCCGATGGCGTGGCCCCAGGCCCCCTTCCTGCCGTTCACCTCGCCGAACACGTGGTGCAGCAGGACATAGGCCGTTCCCGGCGTATAGGGGCTGGCGTAGGCGCCGACCACGCCGTCGAAGCCGAACACCGCCTTGATCGGATCGCTCTCGAACCAGCCGTCGAGCCAGTCGCCGGCCGACTGGGCGAAGAGCGCCAGCAGATCCCGCCGTCCGGTCATGTCGAGGTGCGCCATGCGCCGGCCGATCGTTGCGCTCTTGAGCAGTTCGGGAATGGCCGCCGTCCACCCGTCCCGGGTGACGTTCGGCGGCGTCTCCAGCACCAGGCCGCGCAGCACGTCGGCGATCACCTCCAGCCGCTCGCCGTAGGCGTCGAGGCGATCGCCGTCCCGGCTGGAGAACTTCGCCACTTCGGCCTGGGTCCGCCCGCCGCCGGTGACGAGGTACCGGCTCTCGTCGATGGGCAGGAAATTGGCCAGCCGGCGCTCGACCACGGTGAGGCCATGGCGCGCCAGCTGCATGTCGGCGACGACCTTGGGGTTGAGCAGGCTGACGGTATAGGCGGCCACGGAATTGCGGAATCCGGGGTGGAATTCCTCGGTCACCGCCGCCCCGCCGACGACGCCCCGCCGCTCCAGCACCCGCACCTTCAGCCCGGCCCGGGCCAGATAGAAGGCGCAGACCAGTCCGTTATGCCCCCCGCCGATGATCAGGACATCGAGGTCGCAAACGCGCGAAATCATCGGGCGGCGGTGGCGCGGCCTTGCGCCCCCTCCACCGCTTCGCGGTCCCCCTCCCCCGCGAAAAGGCGCGGGGGAGGATAGATCATCTCCTCCCCCGCCTCCATGCGGGGGAGGTGGCGCGGCGCCCTATCGCGCCGTGACGGAGGGGGCGCAAAGCCGCCACCCCGCTCTTCGGGGCGCGTCCCGTCGCCTTCGCTCTGTCGGAACATCCCCCGCCTTAGCAGGAAGCGTTCAGGCGTCCCAGAGCTGGAAGCGCAAGTCCATGTTGGCACCGGTCATCACCTGTCGGGCGAGGCCGTAGAAGTCGCTGGCTTCGTCGGTGAGCGGGCAGCGGGCGACGACCTCGACACGCACCGTCTCGCCGCGCCAGGCCGGCCACACCCCCTTGAGCTGGCCAGTCTCGACGAAGGCGATCTGGGCGTTGAGCTTGTGGCGCAGGGCGTCCAGGTGCCCCTGATCACCCGGCGGACGCCAGGGGAGCGGATCGGAGACCACCAGCACCGGTGTCGCCGAATCGTCGTCGAGATAGATGTAGTCGATGAGGTCGGTCTCGAGAACGGACATGGGTCTTGGCTCCCATCGCAGCGGTTTCGTGGCGATGGATTAGGCTGGCGCTTTGGTTAACGGGGCGTTTGCCCTGTCGACGTCGCCTCCGCGAGGTGACGCTGGAAGAAGCGCTCCCAGGCCTCGCCTTCGAACGTCGGGATGGCCAGGTGGCCGCCGGGGTTGGCGTGCATGGTCTTCTCCTTCGAGCCGAAGGCGTCGAAGAGGGCTAGGCCGCTCTCCCGCGAGGCGATCGCGTCATCCCACTGGAAGATGAACTCGACCGGGATGGTGATCCGCGCCGCCGCCTCCGCCATCGCGCTGGCCCCGGGCCTGAGCCCGGCCAGACCGAACACGGCCGCGCCGATCCTGGGCTCTTGGGCGACGAATGGCACACCCAGAGCCGTTCCCATCGAGACTCCCCAATAGCCGACCTTACCCCGGCCGACGAAATCCAGGCTCTGTACGGCGTCCAGCGCCGCCTTCCATTCCGGAACCGCCTGGCGGACGCGCATGGCCATCGAGGCGGCGAAGTCGTCGCGCATCGGCGCCCCGTCGCGGACGCGGGCGGCGATTTCGCGGGAAAGCGCCATCGCCTCGTCTCGCGACACCCGGTCGCCGTGGCCCGGAGCATCGATCGCCGCCACCGCATAGCCGAGACGCCGCGCATAGCCCCGCGCCCGTGCCGCCAGGGAGCCGATCTTCTTGTGTTGCGATCCGCCGTGGCCCATCAGCACCAGGGGCCGGGGTCCCTCGGCCGCCTCAGGCGCCCAGACGACGCCGGGCACGCGCTCGCCGGCCACGGTGAGATCGAACAGGCGCTCGGTGACACCGTCCAGGGTTCGTTCGCGGGTAAAGTCCATCGGCGCCTCCTGCTCGCGGGCTTCTTAGCGGCGTGACTGGCGCGGTGACAGCCTTCTGGAGACCTTCACGGGATCGAACCGCGGAGAGGTAGCTCTCGCTCCATCCTGGAAGCGCGCGGAGGATCGCCGCCACCGCGTTCGCGTTCGCGCCTAAGCGCCGCCCACGGCGACGAGGACGATCAGTTCGACCGGAAACCGTCGCCTCTGGCAGCGGGCATGCCGCGGGAAGCGGAACAGCCAGGCCTCGTCCAGCACGACCACCGCGTGGTCGTCGCCCTCGTCGTTCAGAACCGCCCGGTCGAAGGCGAAATGCGGAAACGCCGCCCGGATCCGGGCGACGAGGCGCCGGAGTTCAGCCACCCGTCGGCGGCGACTTGATCACGTCGGTGAGACCCAGCCGCTGGAGCATCACGCTCGCGAAGGCCTCGAAGTCCATGGACCGGTAGAGCGGCGCCAGCATCCGCGCGTCGTTCCCGCCCAGCCAGCGTAGTCTGGGATCGTCGGCCGTCGCCGCCTCGAAGACGATGTCGGCGATTTCCTGGGGATCCTGCGGCGGCCCGGCGCGGAAGCCTTCCATGGCCTTGGCGAACCGCGCCGCGATTGGGCGATAGGGGGAAGCTTCGTCGTAGGCCGGCTCGACGATGACGTTGCGGCCAAAGTTGGTCTCGAAGCCGCCCGGTTCGACCAGCACCACCCGCACGCCGAACGGCCGCAGTTCGAACCACAAGGCTTCGGAGAGGGCTTCGACGGCGTGCTTGCTGGCCGAATAGGCCCCGGTGAACGGGGCGGCGATGAGGCCGGCCACCGAGGAGATGTTGACGATCGTCCCTCGCCCGCGCTCGCGCATCGAGGGCGCGACGGCGCGGACCATGCGCGTCACGCCGGCGACGTTGGTGTCGAACTGCTTGAGCAGCATGGCGTCGGAGAGATGTTCGACGGGTCCGGAGACCTCGAAACCGGCGTTGTTCACCAGCACGTCGATGGGCGCGCCTTGCGTCGCCATCCTCACCGCCGCCTCGATGGTCCGGGTTTCGGTCACATCGAGCGTGACCAGATGGATGGCCAGGCCCTCCGCTTTCAGCGCCTCGAGCGCGGCGCCCTTGGCGGAAGTTCGCAGAGAGGCGTGGACGGTGTGGCCGGCCCGGGCGAATTTCTCGGCGATCAGCAGGCCGAAGCCGCTGTTGGCGCCGGTGATCAGGACATTGAGAGGCATGGTCGCGTTCCTCGGAAGGGGGTCAAAAGGTTTCGGCGAACAGATCCAGCATGGCCGTCCACGACCGCCGGTCGGTCGCCGCGTCGTAGGCGAAACCGGGGCGGCCGAGGGCGCCGACGTCGGGATTGGTGAAGCTGTGGCCGGCCCCGCCGTAGAGGTTCATCCGCCAATCGACGCCCGCCGCCGTCATCTCCGTTTCGAAATCCTGCCGCTGAGTGGGCGGAATGATCGGATCGTCGG
>Ga0209483_1002027_pt1 | contig 14648 bp, 16 predicted proteins | sample NGEPerA_FD_184508 | JGI IMG/M metagenome (GOLD analysis project Ga0209483, IMG submission 184508) | Arctic peat soil microbial communities from the Barrow Environmental Observatory site, Barrow, Alaska, USA - NGEE PermafrostL2-A... | ecosystem: Environmental > Terrestrial > Soil > Wetlands >... | reverse complement strand
CTATGTGCGGATCTGCACGCAATGGTCGATCATCAAGTTAACGACGCGCCCGAAAAGTTAGGTGCCGGTGCAGCCGAAGATTGACACGGCAAGCGACACGTCACGACTACACGGCCTGTTCCACGAAATTCGTAAATGGCGGCCAAGCAGAGGACGCGGCAATCCGCTGCCGCACATCCGCCGGAAATAATTGCCTAGGTGTGATTCATCCTTGCTAATCAAGGATGCTCCGAGAGGCGGCTATCGGAAGTTGTTCAAGTGTGCGCCTTTTTCAATGCCGCACCTTTGTGCATTGCGATGTGATCGGTCTTGTCGCTTTTGATCTCATATTGTGGATCATCTGGAGTCGCGTGATGCGTGTATCCCTTGTAATCGGCATCTTTCGTATGAACTTTGATGATCTTGCCGCCGACGTGGCCGGCCTCCGAGTTCCAAGTGACGTGATCGCCAACTTTGAATTTTGCTGTCATGATGGGTTGTCCTCTTGCTGTCTCTACCACTCAATGTATTGCAAAGATTTATCACTCTTTGGCGGTGATCGTTCTCTCAAATTCAACTTCCGCGCGTAAGCCCTCTAGATCGCGGTGAACGACAGCCACGGCGAGCTTCTTGCCACCGCGTCGGTAGGTGATCGTGCAATCTCGCGTCTGAGCGTCGAGCTCTCCGTCGATTTCCGCGTCATCCCATCGTTCGGCATGTCCGACATACGCGATGCCGAGGTCGTACTGCTCGGTCCAGAAGAACGGGACGGCGCTAAAGACTTCCCGGCGGCCTAGGATGTTGCGTGCCGCGGTCTGCCCCTGACGCTCGGCCACGACAAAATGTTCGACGCGAATGCGTTCGCCGGTGAGCCGGTCCGGCCAACGTGCGATGTCGCCGGCTGCGAAGATATGCGGGACGCTTGTCTCGAGGTACTCATTCACTGCGACGCCGCGATCTATCGCGAACCCTGCCTGTTCCGCCAATGAGATTGTCGGTCGTACCCCGATGCCAACGACGACGAGATCGGCCTGAAGGTTTTCTCCATTCTTCAGCGTCACGCTTCGCTTGTCTATCGAGGTGGCCGTCGTGCCAAGATGGAACGTCACTCCATGCTGCTCATGGAGTCTGCGGATGAAGTTCCCGACCTCGGGTCCCAGGATTTTCTCCATCGGAATGGTCTCGGGCCCGACCACGTGCACTTCGAGATCCCGGGCACGTAGCGAGGCTGCTACCTCAAGACCGATAAAACTGGCGCCGATCACCACCGCGCGCTTTGACGTTAGAGCCTTGGCAACCAGGGCGCGGCTGTCCGCGAGCGTGCGCAGATAGCGTACGTGCGGGAGATCACCGCCCGGGACCTTGAGCCGCACCGGATCGGCTCCGGTGGCGAGGAGGAGCGCGGCATAGGCGTGCCGGCTACCGTCGATCAGCTCTACGTGTCCGGTCCGTACGTCGATCGCAGCCACGCGTGCGCCCAGATGCAAGTCAATTTCGTGCTCTCGATAGAATTCCGCAGGTCGGAGGAGATTCGACTCCTCGGACGCGGTGCCGGCAAGATAGCCTTTCGATAGATTGGGTCGATCACAGGGCACCGACTCATCGGCGCTCAGCATCGTGATGCGGCCGGGGTAGCCCTCGCGACGGAGCGTTTCCGCAGCGGCATTGCCGGCCGCGCCACCACCGACAATGACGACCGATCCTGGCATGTCGGGTGTCCTTGTGGACGGTTGCCGATCTGCACTCTCCAGCTTCTCTCGGACGTACACCGCGCCGACTCGCTGCTCGACGGGCGTGAACTGACGCGCCCTGTCGCGCACCTCTTCGACGCGCCAACGGGAAACTGGATCTCGCGCCGGCGCACGCAACGCCTCGCCCGTACGTAAGCTGAAACACGCATGATGCCACGGACATCGAACCGTATCGCCCACCAGGAGTCCCTGTTCTAGTGGGGCACCGTAGTGCGTGCAGAGGGCACCAATCGCAAATAGTTCGTCGCCGCGCCGGACGAGGATCACCGGTTCGCCGCGCGCGTGACCGAGCAACATCGCCGCGTCCGGGATTGTTGAAAGTTCTACTCCTTGGGTGAGATCCGGCCCGCTGAGCTTCGCCTTTTCTTCGCTCAATCGAATCCCCTGAAGACTGATGCTGTGCGAGTGCGCCCTACCCGCCGTAAGAGCGGGCCGTGAAGTCCCGTCTATCTGTGTCCTCTCAGCAACGGCTCGACTTTCCGTGTTCCGCTAATCTCATCCTAGCGAACGGGCATAAAGGCGGTAGACTCGGAAACTACGGAGGTCCGGCCGCGACGAGATTAATGTTTGTCGATGCACGACTCTTCCAGAGACCCCTTCGCAACAATGAGCGTGGCCGACACCATGCTCGAGTCGACGTCCGGAGCGCCACTGCGGTGATTCGTTAGGAAGCCTGTCGCGGGGGCCTTTGTGAGTAGGCCGCCCGTGTCGGCACCGCCATAGACGGATGCCTCAGCAATCGCTCGGCGCGCCGATTGGCCGATGGCGGCCAGCGCCGTCCGAGACGGTGAAGAGTCAGCTCGTCGGTCATTTCCTCTCGTGCTGCGAGCCGGCGATAGTTAAGTGAATCAGCTCAGAAAGTGACCGCGCGCCGGTCTTCTTCATGGCGGTTGCGCGATGGGTCTCTACGGTCCTTTGGCTGATGCCCAGGACGTAAGCAATCTGCTTGTTCGGATTGCCTTCAACGACCATTTCCACGACCTGACGCTCGCGCGAGGTCAGGTCGGCGATCCGCCTCGCCGCCGCCTCACGCAAGGACGAAAGCGCGGTCGAGTCTCGCGTCAATTCCAGCGCGCGCTCGATGTTGACGATCAGTTCATCGTATTGAACCGGCTTTTCGAGAAAAGCCATCGCACCAGCCTTCATCGCTCGAACTGCCAGCCGGATGTCGGCATGGCCGGTAATCACGATGGCCGGCGGGCCGCCGCCTTCAGTCTTGAGTCGCTCCAGTAGGTCGAGCCCGCTCATGCGCGGCATCTGAGCATCGACCACGAGACACCCCTCGCGATCCGGGCGATAGGCCTCGAGGAACGTCTCGCCACTTGAGTGGACCTCAACCGACCATCCCTCTTCCTGAAGCAGCCCACGCATCGCCTCACGCACCGACCCTTCATCGTCAACCACGAAGATGGTTGGCTGCAGCATGTCGTCTTTCGATTGAACCTGCGGCGGCGAGCGCGCTCGCACTGTCGATTGCGGCGGTTCAGTGAGAAGGGACTGGATCAAGTGCGTCAGCTCCTCAGCGCTGACGGGCTTGTTGCGTTGCACGCAACTCCGCCGGGCAATCTCGCGCTTGGTTTCGGTCGAGATCTCGCCGGTCAGAATGACAGCAGGAATCTGGCGACCGAGGGTTTCGCGCACGCCGGCAACAACCTGGAGGCCGGTCATGCCATTTGGTAGATTGTACCCGGCGACGACGATATCCGGTCTGATCGGGCTCCGCGCCAACGCCAGCGCCGCCTTGCCGTCCGCAGCGGCGGCAGCACGGTGACCCTGACTTTTAAACAGGAGAGCGAGCATCTCACGCATCGACGGATCGTCCTCGACGACTAGGATCGTGGCGCCGCGGCCCGCGCTTTGCGCCGTATGACTTTGACGGCGTTGAGGGCGCGCTACAGATTGCTCGCGTCCGAGGGCGGCCTCGACGGCAAAGACCGAGCCTTTACCCGGACGGGAATGGACATCGACGGAGTGGCCCAACAAACGCCCCAGACGTCGCACAATGGCCAGACCCAGACCGAGACCATAGCTGCGCTCATGGGCAGGATTGGCGAGCTGATGGAACTCCGCGAAGATCGCGTGAAGCTGCTCCTCGGGAATGCCGGCGCCGGTGTCCCAAACCTCAATGCGCAGCTTGTCGCCGCGCCGCCGGCAGCCGAGCAGAATCTTGCCCCGCTCGGTGTATTTCACCGCGTTCGAGAGTAGATTGCGGATTATCTGCTCGAGTAGGCGCGGATCGCTCCAAATGCTCAGCCGACAGGGAACCACATGCCAGAGTAGACCGTGCGCCTGCGTATGGTAGGCGAATTCGATCCTCAGCTGCTCGAGCACGTCGTTGATCGGGAAGTTGATCTTTTCCGGTTGGACGATCCCGGCCTCGAGCTGGTTGATGTCGAGGAGTGTGTCCAACACGCCTACCAAAGCCCCGGCCGTCTTGTTGAGCGTGGCGACCAGCTTCAAGGCCTCTTCATCCTTTTTGTCCATGAGCTTCTTGGCCAAAATTCCCCGCACCAGGCTGAGAGTCTGGAGCCCCTGCCGCACGTCATGGCTGGCTGCGGCAAGGAAGCGCGATTTGCCAAGATTGGCGCGTTCTGCGTGCCACTTGGCGTTCTTCAACGTCGTTTCCGCACGCTTACGCTCGGTGACGTCATCGATCGTCACCACGATCTCGCAGGTTGCCTCACGTTCCGCGCGGATCTTCTTGGCATTTAGTAATAACACGCGTCTGCCGAGCGCCGGCAATTCGATCTCGATCTCATAATCCTCTATCGCGGCGTCCTCGGCCTGGGTCAGATCGAGGAAATCATGGAGCGCCGAAATGTTCAGTCGACGGCCGCCGACGTCAGCGAGGTGCTGGCCAACCGTCTCCTCCAGAGTGACAGCGAAGGTGCTGCAAAAGGCACCGTTGGCAGAGACGACGCGCCTCTTCTCGTCGAGCACAATTAACGCGTGGCGAATGGCGTCAATGACACGATCCGGCCGCGAATAGGAGCGTCTGGCATCTGCAAGATGCGAGGACGCCGGCACAAGCGCACACCGCTGAAGCTCTGTCATACAGGTCTTCTCCTTACTCCTCCGACGTTAGTCCACGCAGGAGATAGGAAGCAACGAGATTATCATGATTCGCAGACCCTCATGGCTCGCGTGAGCCATCGATCGGTCAAGAGCCATTTCTCGGATCCGAGCGACGTAGTTTCCGAGTCTGCCGGTGCTTCTTCCTGCTCGTTACTGTAACAACACGTTTCGACACGAGCGTAAGAGAGTGCATTCCGATAACCGTGGGACGCGGAGCGCCGTAGCCATTTTCGGCCACTCGATCCACCCGATGCTTGTGGTATTCCCGATCGGTTTTCTCGTGGGGGCTTTCGCGACTGACCTCGCCTTTTGGGGGACCAGCGACCCGTTCTGGGCGCGCACTTCGAAATGGCTTTTGGGCGCCGGGATTGTCATGGGCGTCCTTGCGGCGGTCGCTGAATTGATCGAGTTCGTGACGATCAGTCGCGTCCGCTCGCTGGTTGCCGGTTGGGTCCATTTCCTGGGGAATGCGACGGCAATATTGCTTTCTGTCTGGAACCTTTTGCACCGGATGGGCAGTAGCGACGCTGGTGCCGTCGTGGTTCCGTTCGAAGTCACGCTCTCGGCATGAGCGGATTGCGTCAATGATTGACTATCCAGTGTGGCAATGATGGTGGCGGTGCGCCATGGCGGTGGCGCCAAGAACGCAGGTCTGCGTTCTTGGCGCAATGCCGGGGAGCTCTTCGGCCCCTTTTGCAAGTCATCATCAAGTGCCTAGATCCGCACACTTGATACGCCAAAGCCCAGAAAGAAACGGCGAATCGAACGCGGAGCTGCTGTCGATTTCCAAAAGCATCGAGCGCAGGTCGGCGCTTGATGATGAGTTGGAAGCCGTTTGAAAGCGGCATTGGAGGCTAGGTTCGGAATCGAAAAGGCGAAGTAAATTGCTATACTTATAGGGCTCGGAGAAATTAGATATCTGCAGATACTCCGAAAGGTACCCCAAAGCGTCAGGGACCAGAGCGCATCCAGATGGTGGCGCACAAGTTTGACCTCCTGACAGGCGCGGTCCCGATTACGGCGATATGGCCGCACAGCGAGGCGTCGCAGGCTGCTTGCGCGCCAGGCTCGACCACTCCGGCGGCCGGCACGCCCTGCAGCCGCTTACGTATGGTTGGAGACCCAAGGCGGAGGCGGTATACACGCCACGATTAGACCGTCGAGCTGTATCCATCGAGCGCCCCGGCGGCCTGCGTGGCGCTCATGGCTCGTCGTCTCGTATGCCAGGCACCCCCGACAGGTCCAGCACTCTGCGACTAAGCAATTGCCATTGTGAGGGCGAGAACGCCAATACTGTGTGAATCATTTTCACAATAGTTCTTCTACAAAACGGTCAATCGACCGCTGATCTGAGCCGCGCACCCAGTGGGATCAAACGCTCGGCATATCACATTAGATGTCACGGGTGTCGGCTACGTTCCCGGTGCGGCAGCCTCCGAGCCATATCCTTGAGTCCGCCGTTCCCGACGAACGCGGAGATGGTCCGAACAGCGGCGGAGCCTATATTCTTGATCGAGCGCGACGACATCGGCTACGTCGACATTGCTTGCGCGATCGATTGCCGATTGCACGCCAAATGAGCGGGGTTCAGCTCGATGTCATGCCGAGCGTGTGCATGATCTCTGTCGCTTGATCCTTGGCTGCCTGCCCCTTGGCCACGCCGCCCGCATAGTCTTCCTTTGCAACCGCGTCGGTGGCTTCGCTCCACGTTGACTGGAGCAACTCGAGACCCGCTTTGGCGGATTCGAACGCCGCCTTGCTAATTCCCTTCGGAGGCCGACGCAACTTCGATAACTCCTCGACGCGCGATCGTATCGCCGCGACCGTCTTAGGTACCTCAGCGCTAAGCGTGCGCCATTGCTGTTTCGTTTGCGCAAGCTTGGTGTCCGCCTCCTCCTGCTTGGAAATAGCGGCCTGCTGCAGATTGGCCACAGCAGTGGTAACTGCCGGTGCGTCCGCGAGCACCTTCTTGTAGTCGCCCTTGGATAGGTTGTCCTTGAGAGTGGCAACCTGTGCTTCGACAGACTGCAGTTGGTCGGGCGCATATTTCGCAGCGGCATCATGTCCGGTCCCGAGCGCCGCGTCGATATTCGCCACCGCGTGTTCGGCCGGCTCTTTCTGACTTGTGCACCCGATAACAATCAGGGCGGTCAGGCTCGCCGCAAGCCATTTGGATCTAATCATAACGCGAACTCCTCAAGGCCATCTGCGCACACCCGATCGCTGGAGTCGAGAGCTTCACGGCCTCGCGCAGGCGATCCCGGGCGTCGGATACTATGGGTGCTCAAGACTAAACCCGCTTAGCGCCACTGCCGGGCGCCAAGCGCTCTGCCGTAGGGTAGCACCCCTGTTGACCGGTGGGCCCGAAAAAATGCTGCCGTGGTCACGCGGTCGCCAGCGATTACTCCTCCTGCAAGCACCGATCATTGCTTTGACACGCGCGAACATCATCAATGTGACCTAATTCGGGCTCCGTCGTGCGGCCCAGAAGAATGAGGTTGATGCACGATCAGTCGGTTGCCACATTGCCAGGCGCGGAAGCCGAAGAATTACCGTCTCGTCTCCGAAGGCGGGCGCTCGCGGGGGTTCGCGCCGACGGTTGAACGCGCGGCATTGTTTGCCGCAATGACGTGTGGTTTTAGAAAACATTTGTGTGTGTTCGTCAATGAAACCGCCGGCGCGTTCGGCGATTAGGATCTCGCCGCGTGCGTCCGTCGTTATGTCAACGCGGAAAAGACGGTGCACTTTCGGTTGTTGAATCGTAAGCGTGTGAGGGGGGCTCAATGAGACGGTGTCCGTCGGGGCTGTCCAGCGGAGGCCATAGCGTCGGCTACCATTCGTCGAGCTCAACCATGACGAGACGCTCCAGATTGTGCATGACCTTGCTCATGATGGCTTCATCGGTTCATCCGCAATCGGCGACTGTAGTGCGGCTTCCTTCCAAACTGCGGCTCGCAGCGCAGGATCCCGGTTGCGCCGTATCGGTCACATCGCACGGGCACACGGTTCTCGCCCGCGGCTACGGGGTAACCGATGTCAATCGTGGTTCGCCTATCGATGCCAGAACCAACTTCCGGCTGGCGTCGTCAGCAAGCAGTTCACGGCAGGCAACTATCCTGCTCATGCAGGACGGGCGATTCACCTATGACACGACGCTCGCCGAGATGTTGCCCGGCTTTCCGGGCTTACGCGCGCCGTGTCACCGTGCGCCATCTCCTGACTCATACGTCGGAGCTACTTGACTATGAGGATCTGACGGACGCGCTCGAACGCGCCGGAGGCCCGATCTACAGCGCCGACCGCCAGATTCAGGACCACGAAGTCTTGAAGCTGCTGCAGCAACAGCCGCGCCTCAGATTTCCGCCTGGAACGAAATGGGCGTACAGCAACTCGGGCTATGTGGTGCTGGGCCTCATCGTTTCGAAAATCTCTGGCGAGCCCTTTGCGCAGTTTCTGAGCGAGCGCATCTTCAAGCTGCTAGGTATGAGGGACACGCTGGTCTACGTGCACGGGCAATATTCCGTATCGCGTCGTGTATTCGGGGTGGCAAATGCATGAGCAGGTGCGGAGGTGGCGGGGGGATTGGATATATGGTCTGCCGGCACATCCGCAGCTAACAGCGCCGTATAAAAGTCGACGCTCGCGCTCGACGGAACAGCTTCATCGTCGGAGGCGGTCCGTTCCAATTGCCGACATCGACCTAGATGCAACTCCATCACGCATCAAGCATCAAGCATCATGCCGTTTCCGAGCCCTGCATCGCCCATCCGCGAATTAGCTTTGCAATGGTTAAAGGGCTCACGCAAGCACTTGAATGGACCAGCAGAATTCTGAGGACGCGCTGGCTGGCTCATAACAGCAGTACCGCTCAACAGAATAGTTAAAAGTGTTCGTGATGCTGGCTGGTTTCGGGACGCCAATTCGACAGCAGCCGCACCCTGACCGGGCGTGGCCGAACCGAAGTGCCTACGCCAAGCCGGTCATTTAGTTTCGAGCTGTTCTATGTACCTCACCAGACTGTCAAGACAGCCAACCCAACCGCGTTCGTGGCTCTTCCGCGCCGCTTCGTTGGAAATTCGTTCGTGTGTGATCACTACTTCGGTTGCCGTGCCGTGTACTTCAAAGCACACCGTCACGCGTTCCACAGGCCCTTCCTGCGACTCCAATTTCCAGGTGTACATTAGTCGACGGGGTCGGTCGATTTCCTCGAATAGCCCAGCAATCCAAACCACCGTCCCGTCGGGAAACCGGTTGGCCAATCGGTAGGCGCCGCCTACTCGCAAATCGACTTCGGCCGTGGGACAAACGACGCCCTCTGGCCCCCACCAGTGCACTAGAAACTCGGGTTGAGTCCAGGCGTCAAAGAGTTTTTCTGGGGTCGAATTAATGCGCCGTCGCACAACGAGCGTCGCAGCGAGCTTGTCGGGTACCAAATCGTGAGGTGGCTTATTCATGCCGATATATCCTGCTTAGGTATTGCCCGGATCGTTATCTTCCGCGAAGCGGGCCAGTGCTTCGAGATTCTCTGTCCAGAACGCCCGGTAGCCCGTAAGCCATCGCTCTACCTCATGCAATGGCCCCGGTCGTAGTGCGCAGCGGTGCACGCGACCATCAATGGTCCGCGACACGAGCTGAGCGTTTTCCAGCACCCGAAGATGCTTGGAGACGGCCACTCGGGTCATCGCAATGGGCTTCGCGAGTTCTCCGACCATGGCCGGGCCCGCCGCCAGCCGTTTCAAAAGCGTTCGGCGTGTTCTGTGCGATAGAGCGTGAAGGATCGCGTCAAGACGATCGTCAGCGGACCGAGCACGGGCTTGAACTCTCGCAGTCACGGGTAACCTCCAGGCTTGTATATGAAACTAGTTGGTGTCATATTGCAAGCCATCCGAGGGGCCGATAAAGGAGGGGGATCAGAAATGGCTGCACCAATATCGCTAACGCCGCCGTCGCATGGACTCAAGCGCCGACAGGTCATTATGGCCGGTGCGCTTGCGATGGTAGGCATCACCGCACGCCCATCGCCCGCGCTCGCCGAGCCGATCGCCGAAATTTCACGCACCGAAGAATCCATTCATCAGGAGCGGGTCTTCACGGCGCAACGCAAGCGCGTCTACGCGGCGCTAACCGTTGAAAGACAGTTTGACAAGATCATCCAGCTCAGTGGCGTAATGAAGGACGCCGCCATGACCAAGATGCAGAACCCAACGAAACTGAGCCCTCATGTGGGCGGAGCGTTCGCTCTGTTTGGCGGGTACCTCGTAGGCCGTCAGCTCGAACTCATACCCGATGAACTGATCGTTCAGGCATGGCGCGCACTGAGTTGGCCACGGGGCGTGTACTCGATCGCTCGGTTTGAACTCTTGGAGCAAGCTGAGGGCACGAAAATTGTGTTTGACCACACGTCATTTCCGAAAGGTCAGGCTGAGCATCTCGTTACCGGCTGGCAAGAGCATTACTGGGATCCGCTCACCAAGCTTCTGGCGTAAGAGCTCAAATGCGGGCTGAAGGCCCGTCAATCGCAATAGGCCGGTTCAGGAACCTTCGCTTAACCGCCGGATCGAGCCGGGGTCCGTGCCTAACGAAGCTCTTTTCGAACCACAAGTTTCAAACCTGACCACACGTCCGTGACGACGCAAACTTTGATATCAACGAAACCGATCGGTAGGGCAATCGCGGATAGCCCCTTCGGTGATGTTCGTGGATAGCTTCGACGATTCGGCCAAGAAACTCACACCGTCGCATCCGGCGCGAGCTTCTTCCGCAACGAGATCAGACATTTCGTCAGTGAGTTGCGTTCCATGCGAAAACATGCACGAGATTTGCGCCAGATTTGTCGTAGCATCGGCGGTGGCCACGAATCTGACGCCAGCGGGAAGCGGTTCCCGGAATCCACGGTAGCAAGCAGACGGGTGGATGGAATAGACGCGCCAGCCTTATTTGATGCCGAGCTTCTTGACTAACGGCGTATCCGAGTATCCGGCCATCTTGGGCGTCTCCGATGGTGGGCAGAAATTATCGCACGGCGTGCGGTTTTGTTTGACTGAATCGAGCTGTCTTCAGTCTCGGATCTATGCTGCAGCCCAACTCACGGTGCGCATTTGTCGCAGGTAAACCATGCGTTCGGTCAACGCCCTTGCGCCGTCAGTTGCGTTCACTGTCAACGGCAATCCCGCTGACCATGCCCTTAAGGGCCGAGCGCGGTACTTGCGACTAAGCAATACGCGCGCGGCGATTGCTAATATCAGCGGGCCAGAAATCAGCCCCAACTAGCGACACTCCGAGTAACAACAGAGGAGAAGACACGATTCGCGCTTTAATGCACGCTAACGGCTCAATGGAGCCGATCGATTGGATGATCGATTGCTCGAAGGCCGGTATTGGCCACACTCGGCGCCGCTCGCGCGAGGTCAGCGCGGCGAGCCGCGGATTAGGTTGTAGGTCGTAAAGGTCGACCATGTACCGTTGCCCCCCTGAGATTCCAAAAGCAGGGCCCAGGAGCTCGACTCGGGCTGCCACGTGAACGTGTCGCGGAAGGCGCCGTTTGCGTACGGGAAGATTAATACCAGTCGTTGACCCTGCCGTTCGCCCCGCGCGACAACCCGCGCGCCAGCAGCACCGAAGCGATCCAACCAATGTGCGATGTAGTCGTTGGCTTTAGCATCGAACCCGATGAAGACGTCTGCCTCATACAGCGGGCGTGAGCCGGCGTCGATCATGTGGAGTTTCATAAAGCCGCCCTGCAGGACGCGTTGCCCATCAGCGAAATAGCGGACGGGCTTGCCACCAAGCGTTCCCCTCATCACCCACGTCCCTTGAAGTGCATCCAGATAAGCTTCGTCGGGCGACGTCGCGGAATCCGCAGCGCGAGTCGCAACGGTGCCCGCCGTCATGCAGAAAAGAACGATGCAAATGAGTCCCGGACGGTCCCACCACAAACGATGAACGGAAGCCATTGAGGATCTCCTTGCAACAGCGTACTCGAAGATTTCCAGCGCGGCGTGCTGCTTATGAGCTGAAGACGCGAGTCGCGTTTTTCAGCGAAGGAGCACCGCGGCGAGGCATTGATTAAAGGTTGAGCCGGCAAAACCGCGGATCGACTCTATACTTTCGCTTCTTGAGCCTGATGCTCTACGAAAATGATAGCGTTTCCAGCGGGATCCGCATAACCAATTTCCGTACTCCCGTAGAACGTCGTTTGTCGCGGCATAATGAGTCGTTCTCCCCGCAATTGGTTTTCCACTTCTGTTAGCTCTCCCCGCGTTTGGGGACGAAGCAAAGGCGCAGGGGTACTTCGTCAACTACCTATGTAGCGGTCATACTGAGTGCGCCTGATTACTTGGAATGGATTAAAGAGCTCGGGTGGTGATGCGTGCATCAAGGGCAAAATGCACGCACCTTGCTGCCCGAAGCACTTACGCAGCGCGCCAAATCGCTTGCGCAAAGTCATAAGAATATAGATGCGTCATCATTAGAAAAGCGCTAACAATCTGTTCACGCGACAGAAATCGGCTTTGTGCGTAGTGTGTGTTCTAGGATCTGGGGGACGAAACCCTCGCTCGGCCTTAAGGGCTTCTCGTCAGCGACGGGAGACGGCTTGAAATAAGGCATTCAATGTATCGCGCGTCGTGGGTTTTTGTCTGCGCTAGCTAGTGAGTCTTCGCAGGCCCGAAATCCCTAAATACACCAAAACCGTGCCGGAACCGTGGTCTTGCCGAAACGCCTGCTTTCCACCCAAATGTGTCGCGATGCGCAAACGTCCGCTGCGTGGTGTATACGTAGGGGTGTTGCGCGAGGTTCCAACGATCGCGCTCCGTTGTAAGGTGGGATCCCGCCCGTCATCGCAAGACACCGGCAGGTCCTGCAGCCGCATGTTGCACCACCTTGCCGGAGCCTCGCATGACTCGATCCGTCCCGTTGGGGAGACTTTTTATCGAGGAGCTTCCGTGCTGAGCAGTGCAACCACATCCTCTTCAGAGGATTTTGAGCGCGCGGCCAGCTCAGGACCTACTGGCGCGCTTGCCCTCTGTGGCATCGCGGTCGCACTGGTCGTGGGTATGTGGCTCGCATTCTATTTTCTGGCTTTCTTGCCGCGTGGTCTGTTGCAATGACAGGCCTAGATGCCGAGGCAGGCAGCGAGAGCATCGCCGCCCGGTACGAAGGCAGATGGGCGCTGCTGATGAGCGCCATCATTTTCCTGCTCCTGGCAATCATAGTCTTCACCGGTCTGCACTGGACCAGCATGCCTCCCTCGCGCGTGGAGGTGATTGACGCCACCACGCTCCACTTGCGCAGCGAGTTCATCGAAGACAATCTCGGCACCGCCGTCGACTCGAACGGCTCCGTGACCGTGCGCGTGTTGGCCGAACAGTATGCGTTTCACCCCGCCTGTCTGGTACTCCCGGAAGGTCAGCCAGTTACATTCCGCGCGACCAGCAGCGATGTAGTTCATGGTCTGCAGATCATGGGCACCAATGTCAACACGATGCTCGTACCGGGCTACGTTTCGACATTTGTCGCGACGCTGAAGGGCGTGGGGGAGCACTCGATGCCCTGTCACGAATTCTGCGGGGTGGGACACGCTGCGATGTGGGCCCGTGTGCAGGTCGTGCCGAAGGCAACCTTTGAGCGGTTGGCCCGCGCAAATCGGAGGCCGGGCTGTGTTTAACGCGCGCCGACTCATCCTCGCGCACTTTGCCGTGGCATTTGCGGCTTTTTCGCTCGCGCTGCTGCTGGGCGAATGGCAAATGGTGGTGCGGAGTCCGCTGCACGCTTGGGTGGATAATCCGGAGCACTACTATCGCTCGGTCACGGCGCACGGGTCGATCATGGCCTATGTATTCCCCGTCCTCGTGGCGATGGGATTCGGCTATGCGATCACGGTGAGCTCACTGCAGCAGGCACTCATTGGACTGCGTCTGGCGTGGGTTGCATTCTACCTGGTGCTGCTCGGCGCCATCGTCGCTATGTTGCCCGTCGCACTCGGTCGGGCCTCTGTGCTTTACACCTTTTACCCGCCGCTGATCGCCCACCCGCTCTACTACGTTGGAATCGTGCTGGTCGTGGTTGGCTCCTGGATTTGGGTGCTGTTGTTGCTCCTCAATGCACGCACCTGGCGCAAGCGTCAACATCCCGACACGGCTATTCCGCTGCCCATGTTTGCAAACCTGGCCGGAGCGTATCTGTGGACCTGGACGGCCGTCGGTGCGGCATTAGAGATCCTGTTTCAGATTCTGCCGGTCGCGCTGGGATGGAAGACCACGATCGATGCGGGACTTGCCCGCGTGCTCTTCTCCTGGACGCTGCACGCGATCGTGTACTTCTGGCTATTTCCAACCTACATCGCCTACTACACGATCGTACCGCGCGCGATCGGCAGCCGCGTTTATAGCGATACCATGGCGCGATTTTCTTTCGCACTGTTTCTCGTGTTCGCGATGCCAATCGGCATCCATCATCTTTTCGCCGATCCGATGGTCGGCTCCGGGATCAAGATGATGCATACGATCTTTACCGCCATGGTGGCCGTGCCGACGTTGTTGACGGTCTTCACGATTGCCGCGACCGTCGAACTCGCTGCCCGCGTGCGAGGCGGACGCGGTGCGTTGAGATGGCTGAAGGCGCTGCCCTGGGAAAATCCTGCAATGTTGGCGGTGGCCTTCTCCTTCGTGATGCTTGGGCTCGGAGGCGCTGGCGGCCTCATCAACATGAGCTATCAACTGGATTCCACCATCCACAATACCCAGTGGATCACCGGCCATTTTCATCTGATTTTCGCCGGCGCCATTGTCATCATGTATTTCGTGATCGCCTATGACCTCTGGCCACACCTGACCGGTCGAGACC
>Ga0209483_1002026_pt1 | contig 14653 bp, 13 predicted proteins | sample NGEPerA_FD_184508 | JGI IMG/M metagenome (GOLD analysis project Ga0209483, IMG submission 184508) | Arctic peat soil microbial communities from the Barrow Environmental Observatory site, Barrow, Alaska, USA - NGEE PermafrostL2-A... | ecosystem: Environmental > Terrestrial > Soil > Wetlands >... | reverse complement strand
CAAGTTGACGGTCTTCGCTTTGGGCATCATGCCGTACATTACGGCGTCAATTATCTTCCAGTTGCTGACCGTCATTTACGAGCCGTTGGCGAAGCTGCAGAAGGAAGGCGAACTCGGCCGCCGCAAGATCACGCAGTGGACGCGCTACGTCACTATCCTGCTGGGCGTTGTGCAGAGCTTCTTCATCGGCCTCTCGCTCACCGGCGCGGCCGGTACCAGCCAGGGCATGGTCACCATGCCCAAGGCGGAGTTCCTTCCGCTCTGCGTCCTCACACTCACCGCCGGCACTGCGTTCATCATGTGGCTGGGCGAGCAGATCACGGAGCGCGGCGTCGGCAACGGCATGTCGCTGCTGATCTTCGCCGGCATCGTTGTCGGCATTCCGCGCGGCATCGGCGACCTCTACGACAAGTACCGCAGCGGCGCATGGGGCGGTCTCACACCGATCGCTATCCTCGCTATCGTGGTGATGATGGTCGTGGTCGTTGCCTTCATCTGCTTCGTCGAGCGCGCCGAGCGCCGCATCCCCGTGCAGTACGCCAAGCGCATGGTCGGGCGGCGCATGACCGACTCGCAATCGACGCACCTGCCGCTCAGGGTCAACTCCGGCGGAGTGATGCCCGTCATCTTTGCGAGCTCCATCCTGTCGGCGCCGCTGCTCCTGGCCAACGTGTCTATGTTCGGATTTTCGTTCAAGGACAACCGCTACACCTCCGAACTTTTTCGCTGGCTCGGGCCGTCTGAGCCGCTGTACGTGTTGCTCTACATGGTTGCGATTATCTTCTTCGCCTACTTCTATATCTCCATCGTCTTTCGTCCCGACGATATCGCCGACAACATGCGCAAGTACGGCGGCTTCATCCCGGGCATTCGCCCCGGCAAGCGCACGTCGGACTTCATCAACGATGTCCTGACGCGCATTACGTTGGTTGGCGCGATTTATCTTGTCGCCATTTCGATTCTCCCGATGTTCCTGCTCGGCGGAATCCATTTCAACCATCTCTGGCTGGTCGGTCCGTTCTTCGATAAGCTTCCAACCGTGTTTACCAACGGTCTCGGCCTCAACTTCTACTTCGGTGGAACGTCGTTGCTGATCGTTGTCGGCGTCGCGATGGACACGATCAATCAGGTGGAATCGCAGCTCATCATGCGCCACTACGACGGCTTCTCGCCGAAGTCGGGACGCATCAAAGGCCGGCGTAGCTGGTAACAAAGCGAGGGGCCAGGGTCCAGGGCCCAGAAGGCACGCCGCCTTCTGAATTCTGGACGCTGAGCCCTGAACTCTCTTATGCCTCATCCACTGCCTAACGCGAGTGATTTTCTTCCCGGCCCGGTGCTGATGCTTGGCGCGCCCGGCGCTGGGAAAGGCACGCAGGCGCAGTTGCTGATGGCGGAGTTCGGCATCCCGCAAATCTCCACCGGCGACCTGTTGCGCCAGCATCGCCGCGACCATACGTCGCTCGGGCTACTCGCCGAAGGGCTGATGAAAAAGGGCGAGTTCGTCCCCGACGACCTCGTCAACGAAATGGTTTCCGAGCGCCTCGCCGAGCCCGACACCGAACACGGCTACATCCTCGACGGCTTCCCGCGCACGCTCAATCAGGCAGAGTGGCTCGACACCAAGCTCGTCGCCTACATGCTGCCTGTGGTCGCTATCTGCATCAACGTAGACCGGGACGTCCTGCTCAAGCGCATCACCGGCCGCCGCATGTCGACGAACGGCTGCATCTACAACATCTACACCCACCCGCCGAAGGTCGACGGCATCTGCGACGTGGACGGCTCGAAGCTCGAGCAGCGCGCCGACGATACCGAGGCCGTCTTCCACGAGCGGATGAAGGCCTTCCACCAGAAGACTTCGGCGGTCATTGAATACTACCGCTCCCACGGCGGCCGTTTCGCCGAGGTCAACGGGGATGCCCCGGTCGAAGACGTCACCCACAACATTCGCAAGGCGCTACTGGCGCTTCGGCACCACCCTGACAACAGTGAGTAGAGGATAGGGGATAGAGGATAGACCACAACCTTTGTCCTTCACTATCCTCTATCCTCTAATCACTATCCACTGCTTCTATGGCTATTCAGATCAAGTCGCCCTCGGAAATCGAAAAGATGCGCATCTCCGGCATCGCGCTGCGCAAGGTCCACGACGCGGTGAAGGCGGCGGTGCGCGTGGGTGCGACGACCATGGACCTGGAACGGGTGGCTGTGGCGAAGATGAACGAACTTGGCGCCGTTTCCGCCTTCAAGGGATACCACGACTACCCGGCGGTGCTGTGTACGTCGGTGAACGACGAAGTGATCCACGGCATTCCCAACGAGCGCACTGTGCTGAAGTCCGGCGACATCGTCTCGGTCGACTGCGGCGTGGTGATCGACGGCTACTACTCGGACTGCGCGGTCACGCACGCGGTCGGCGAGGTAAGCCCGGCGGTGGCGAAGCTGCTTCGCGTCACGGAAGCTTCGCTGTACGCGGCGATCGACAAAGCTGTCCCCGGCGGCCGCCTCGGCGACATCTCAAATGCCGTCGAGGTGATGTGCGATGGGGAAGGTTATGGCATCGTCCGCGACTTCGTCGGCCATGGCATCGGCAAATCGATGCACGAAGACCCGCAGCTCCCGAACTTCGGCCCTGCCGGCAAAGGCCCGCGCCTGAAGGCAGGCATGGTGCTGGCGATCGAGCCGATGATCAATCTCGGAACGGCGGACGTCAAGGTGCTCGAAGACGGCTGGACGGCGATCACCACCGATGGCAGCATGAGCGCTCACTTCGAACACACCGTCGCGATCACGAAGGACGGCCCGGTGATTCTGACGCGCTGAAGACAGTGGATAGAGCGTAGAGGATAGAGGATAGTGAAAACAGAAGAGGCGGCCTCCAGCGGAGGTCGCCTCTTTTTCTGCTTCATGGGATGAGAGGACGATTTAGTTGCCCGGCGGCGTGCGGTGAGAACGTCGCGGGGTCATCTCGATGATTGTCTCGACGCGTATCAGCCGGCGCTCGTGGTCCGCCACTTTGTTCGACAGAGATTCGCTATCCGACGACAGCCGCTTGATATCGTCGGTGACGAGCAATATTTTCTTTGTAGCAGCGAGGACTTCGGAAAGGGTGCTCATGTCCGATTTGCCCTCCGCTCTTGAGCGTGAACTTGCTGCATGGCGTCGATTTTGTCCAGATTCTCTCGGATCGCCGCACGGGCAGAGCGGATGGAGGCCAGCGCTTCGTCGAGCGAGGTGTTCATCTGGGTCAGCAAGGTGGTGATGACTTCGTCCTCTGCGGACGATGTGGGCCGCTCATAGGAGCGAAGAGAACGCCGAAGAATTTCGCCTGAAGAAACGTGTTCCGCGGCCGCGAGTTTTTCGAGGCGCTTGCGTTCTGCCGGGCGCAGCAGGACTACGGTGCGTGTAGGGACGGCCTGGGATGCGCTTGCCATGATTAGACGGTAGCACATGTGCATGACATGTGCATGTGTCCTGGACCATCAGGAGACAAGCTTGTCCAGATGCCGGAAGCCGCCCGTCTTGATAAACATTTCGATAAATAGCAGCGAGTTGTACGAAACGTGGACTAGCGCCGAAGCCGCAACCGAGCAGAAGCGGATGCGCACAACGGAAAGGACGATCGCGACGAAGAACAGAATGACGACCGGACCGACCGCCCAGTGCAGTTGGAAGCCATGCAATGCGGCGAAGGCGGCGCTCGAAACCACCGTCGCCAGAATCCATGCCGAGCGGGTGTGATCGGTCGTCCTTTGCCAGCGGTCGCGCGCGGCCCGCGTACGTTCGAGACTCAGCCAGTCGTACGCCGTCGCGAAGGCCGGCAGCAGGAACCCGCGGAAACCAATTTCTTCCACCACCGGAGCGATCAGCGCACCGGAGATCGCCGTGACCCACGCAGCCAGCGGCGTAGTAAGCAGCTTCAGGATGTCGATGTCCTTCGGCACCTTCACAAAGGATTCGGCAAGCTGCGCGATGGCGCTCAGCGCAAAGCCGAGCACAATGAGTTTCCGCCAACGGAGCCGCGCGGCCCGCCACGTCCAGTGAATGCCATCCAGAAAGCTGTGCTTCCATAGCAGCGGGAAGACCGGAAATGCGACCCCGAAGGTCAGTCCATAGCCGAGCAACATGGCCAGCGCACCAAGCTGCGCTAGCGCGATCATGTTGGTTTTGAGGTTCGGATGGACAATCATTGCGGGAACGATCACGATGAGCGTCGCAAAGAGCACGCAGATTCCGACGATCGCAAAGAAAAGCGCGGCGTGGCCAAGATGCGGGATGCGGCGCGCGATGCCATGGTCCTGCGAGGGATCGGTGTCGTGCTGAATATCCAGCACCGGGGGAAAGGCAACGGGCTCGGGGATAGGAAAGTCGCTCATAGGGGCAGAGGATGCGGCCAGGGGATCAGGGGAGGTAGAAAACGAGGCTGGGGACAGTGTACGCAGTGGGGCGCGTTTCGGGAATGCGGCATAGGTGTTACTTCGCCGATTTCTTCGCGGCGAACTTTTTTGCGGTTGGTTCAGGTTTGATTTTCGATGCCGTGGGAACGCCCATCTTCTTTTCGGGCTTGATGAACTTCGGTTTCGGCGGCTTCTTTTCGAAGTCGGGGAGCTCTATCGGCGGCAGATGGTCGGCTGCGGCGAGCGTGCCCGCGCTCTCGTAGTAGCGCGCGAGGAAGTAGCCCGTATGCGATGCCGCAACGCGCGCGACGGCTTCCGGGGGACCTTGCGCGACGATGGCGCCACCGCCCTCGCCACCCTCGGGGCCCATGTCGATCAGGTAGTCGGCGTTGCGGATGATGTCGAGGTTGTGCTCGATAATGACGACCGTGTTGCCGAGGTCCGTCAGCCGGTGCAGCACTTCCAGCAGCTTGCGCACGTCGTCGAAGTGGAGGCCCGTTGTCGGCTCGTCGAGCAGGTAAAGCGTGCGCCCCGTCTGGCGCTTCGACAACTCGCGGGCGAGCTTCATGCGCTGCGCTTCGCCGCCCGAAAGCGTCGTCGCGGACTGGCCGAGATGAATGTAGCCAAGCCCGACATCGACCAGCGTTTGCAGCTTCTGGTTGACCGCCGGGATGTCTTTCAGGATCGGCACAGCGTCCTCGATGGGCAGGTCGAGAAGGTCGGCGATGGAGTAGCCGTTGAACTTTACGGCCAGCGTTTCCTGGTTGTAACGCCGCCCGTTACACACCTCGCACAACACGTACACGTCGGGCAGGAAGTTCATTTCGATTCGTCGCTGGCCTTCGCCGGTGCAGGCTTCGCAGCGTCCGCCCTGCACGTTGAAGCTGAAGCGCCCGGGCTTGTAGCCGCGCTCGCGCGACTCCGGCAGCATCGCGAAGAGATCGCGAATGGCGGTGAACACGCCGGTGTATGTTGCGGGGTTTGAGCGCGGTGTGCGGCCAATCGCAGACTGGTCGATCTGAATTACCTTGTCGAGCTGGTCGACGCCGTGGATGGCCTTGTGGCGGCCGGGTTCTTCGCGCGAGCCATAGAGTTCTTTCGCCAACGAGCGGTACAGAATGTCGTTGATGAGCGTCGATTTGCCGGAGCCGGAAACGCCGGTCACGACTGTCATTACGCTCAGCGGAATATGCGCGGTGATGTGTTGCAGGTTGTGCGAACTCGCGTCCTCGATCGAAATCCAGTTGCCGGTCAGCGGCCGAGGGGCCTTGTCGGGCGTGGGCCGCGTGACGATGTCGATCTTGCCCGAAAGGTATTGGCCGGTCACAGAGTTCGGGTTGGCCATGATTTGCGCGGGAGTGCCTTCGGCCATGATCTCGCCACCATGTTTGCCGGCGCCGGGGCCGAGGTCGAGAATGTAGTCGGCCTTGCGCATGGTGTCTTCGTCGTGCTCGACGACGAGGACGGTGTTGCCGAGGTCGCGCAGATTTTCGAGTGCTGCAATCAGCCGCTGGTTGTCGCGCTGATGCAGCCCGACGCTCGGTTCGTCGAGCACGTACAGCACGCCGCGAAGCCGTGAGCCGATCTGCGTAGCGAGGCGAATGCGCTGGCCTTCGCCGCCCGAAAGCGTTGCCGCCGAGCGCTCCAGCGACAGATAGCCGAGGCCTACAGCGTTCAAAAATTCCAAGCGCTCGATAATCTCGCGTTGCAGGCGGTCCGCGATCAAGCGCTCGCGGCCGGTGAACTGCATGGACTGCGCGCCCAGCAGCGCGCGCTCCAGCGGCAGCGCCGTGAAGTCCGCAATGGAGCTATCGCGGCGCGCATTCGGGCCGACCATCGGCTCCGCCTGATCCTTCAGCGAAGGCGGATGCAGCACGGCATCCGCAATCGGAATCGTCACCGCCAGCGACTCGGGCCGCAGCCGGCGACCATGGCAGCGCGGGCATTCGCTCGCCGACATGTACTGCATCATGTAGTCGCGATAGCCCTCGGACTTCGTCTCGTCGAGATTGTCGCGCAGATAGCTGAAGATGCCGTGAAAGCCGGTGCGTCCGCCTTCGCCGCGCGACGGGCCGTAGAGCAGCAGATCCTGATGCTCCTTAGTCAGTTCCGCGAAGGGCTGCTTGAGGTCGATCTTGTATTTTTCCGCTGCTAGCTTGATCAGCCGCAGCAGATATTGCGACCCAGACCCCGGCCCCATCGCTCCGTCGAGCAGCGGTTTCGACCAGTCGGTGATGGTCTTCGCCGGATCGAAATCGTAGATGCTGCCGAGGCCGTTGCACTCCGGGCACGCACCGTATGCGGAGTTGAACGAAAAACTGCGAGGCTCCAGCTTCGGCACATTGATGCCGCAGTCCGGGCACGCCATCGACGAGGAGAACAGCGTCTCGTCGTACACGCCGCCCGGCGATTGCAGCCCCACCAGCACCAGCCCGTTCGCAAGCTGCAGCGCTGTGACGATCGCCGTCGCCAGACGCTTGGTGTCGTACGGAGGGCGGCCGTTGGCGTCGGGCGTGCCGGGAACGGGCTTCAGGATGATGCGGTCGACGATGGCTTCCAGCGTATGGTTGCGCTTCTTGTCGAGCCTCATGCCCTCTTCGACTTCGGTGATCTCGCCGTCGATGCGCAGGCGATAACCCTTCTTGTCGAGCGCCTCCAGCTCTTCGCGGAACTCGCCTTTGCGACCGCGAACAATCGGCGCGAGCACCGTGATGCGCTCGCCCGGCGAGGCCGCATTGCGGTCGACAATCTGCGCGACAATCTGGTCTGCGGACTGCCGCGAAATCGGCCGGTGGCAATTCGGACAATGCGGCTGGCCAACCGAGGCATACAGCAGGCGAAGGTAGTCGTAAATTTCCGTGATGGTGCCGACGGTCGAGCGCGGCGAGCGCGACGTCGTCTTCTGCTCGATGGAAATCGCCGGGGACAGGCCGTCGATGGCGTCGACGTCGGGCCGCTCCATCTGGTCGAGGAACTGCCGCGCGTAGGCCGACAGCGTCTCGACGTATCGCCGCTGGCCTTCGGCATAAATCGTGTCGAACGCAAGCGAGCTTTTGCCGGAGCCCGAAAGCCCCGTTACCACCGTGAGTGTATTGCGCGGGATGGACACCGAAACGTTGCGCAGGTTGTGCTGCCGCGCGCCGCGGACCGTGATGTGAGTGATGCTCATGCTGGGTTAAAGGCGGTTGACGGCCAAGTAACTAGTTTACAGCGAAGTGCGACCCAGAGTCCGAACAGCGCTAATATGGTGCATCCGGGCCCGATTCAAAAACTTGCAATTGGAGAGACCATGAAATCGTTCCGATATCTAGCTCTGCTGCTTGCTGTACCTTTCGCGGCCCAGGCCTGCATGGCGCAGGATGCCGCCGGTTGCACCGATTCCCCGCTCATCAGCCGTTTCCCCGGTAGCGTCCTCACCGCCTGCAACGACAAGGCGGACGACGCCTTCAAGTTCGACAACCTCGGCCCCAAGAAGGAGTCGAAGACGATCGAAGGCGAGTTGCACCATAACGATTACACGTATCCCAAGACGGCGAGCAAGGCGCAGGTTATCCGGAACATCAATACCGCGCTGCGAGTGGCGGGATACACCTTCGACTATGACTCCGGCGCCTACGGCGACTTTACCGTGCATAAGGGCAAGACCTGGATCGCGGAAGTGGTGAACACGGACTACACGTATCACCAGACCATCGTCGTCGAGACAGCGCTGACGCAGGATGTCGTCGCCGATGCCGCCGCGCTTTCCAACGGCCTCAACGGCAGCGGTCATGCCGTGGTCAACGGCATTCTCTTCGATACCGGCAAAGCCGAGGTGAAAGCGGAATCAGCGCCCGCGCTGGCGGAAGTCGCCAAGCTGCTGAAACAGGACCCCACCCTCAAGCTCTACGTTGTGGGCGATACTGACAATGTCGGTAGCTTTGCCGCCAATGTCGATCTCTCGCGTCGCCGCGCGCTGGCCGTGGCGCAGGCCCTGACCACGCAATACGGCATCGCCGCCGACCGCCTTGCGGCCTACGGCGATGGTCCCACCGCGCCGATTGCGTCGAACGACACGGAGGACGGACGCGCGCTCAATCGGCGGGTCGAAGTGGTGAAGCAGTGAGGATCAACGCGAGGGCGTTTCTAAGTGCTGATTCCCGGCCAGATTCATTCCACAGGGCTCAATGAGTGCATCGGCCTGTTATCGCCAACCGAGACTTGACTTCCGGATTGCTCGTGGTTCGACCGCAATCCGAGAGACTGGATTCCTTCATCAGGTTCACTGAGCGCCTTGGCGATTTGGCGTCAACTGAAAAGAACGTGCGCGACCCTCGAATGGCTGTCGCGTCCTGGTCCCTGTGACCGTGATTCTCTTCTGTGGCGGCTAAACGACATGCTATTCTTCCGCCATAGGCCCTTAGCAATATCTCCGATGCAATCAGCACGAGGCCATTCCAATGAAGGAGCGCGATGAAGCCGCATTTGATCCGGCTGTATTCCTGGCGAATGCGGGTCTGGGTCGAAAGATCGTTCATTTGAAGGCGAAGGAAACCTTCTTCTCACAGGGAAATGCAGCTGACTCCATCTTCTACCTCCAGGCTGGACGGGCAAAGCTCACGGTCGTCTCAAAACAGGGTAAGGAAGCTACGATCGCCATGGTCTCCGCAGGAGATTTTGTTGGGGAAGAATCGCTTGCCTCTGTGGGCGGGCTGCACATGGCAACAGCTACGGCAATGACAGCTTGTACGGCGATGAAGGTGGAGAGGTCTGAGATGATCCGCGTCATGCACGAGGAACATACGTTCTCCGATCTCTTCCTAAAGTTCCTGTTGACCCGTAGTATGCGCACGCAAGCCGACCTCGTCGATCAACTGTTCAATAACAGCGAGAAGCGCCTTGCGAGAATACTCTTGCTCATGGCGGAGTTCGGCAAGCCCGGAGAGCCGGAGCCTCTCATTCCAGCGATCACGCAGGAGACGCTGGCGGAGATGATCGGAACCACCCGTTCTCGCGTCAGCTTCTTCATGAACCGGTTCCGCAAGCTGGGCTTGATCGAGTACAACGGTCGTATCCGTGTTCACAAATCCCTGTTCAACGTCGTTTTGCACGACTGAGCACAGGCTTTTCAAGGGGAACCGCTGTTGCAGATTCCTCGGTTTCCAATGACTTCATAGCGGACCGACTCCGCGAATCCTCAGAGAGGCCTAAATCGAATCTCACCGTGCCCATAGATCAAATCACTTCTTGAGCTCTTGAGCGTGAGCCTTTTACTGTTCTGGGGGTTGTGGGCAATCCGAGATGGAGTCATTGGGCAGGCACTGGCAGAACAATGGAAAACGTTGTTCCGTGCGGTTCGCATGTGCGAGAACGAGCCCGGATAGAGCCGCCATGCTTTTCAATTATCTGCTTGCACACCCACAAACCCAGACCATTTCCTGTTGAACCTTTAGTCGTGAAAAACGGTTCAAATATCCTCGGTAGCACCGCTGCGCCGATGCCTTGGCCATTGTCGGCGACCGTAATCCGAATGCGTGAACTGCCATCCAGGGGGTTTCGCGATGTGGAAGCCCGCAACGTGACCCTGCCGCCTTCGCCAAGCGCATCGAGACTGTTGAGCATCAGGTTCGAGATCACTTGCCGCAGTTCGCCGAAGATCGCGGTGATTTGCAGGAGATCGTCGCACTGCTTTTCCACGATGACCTGCGTAGACACTATCTTCGCTTGCAGCAGGTCAATGACGGAATTCAGCAAAGTGACAACGAGAAAATTCGTCGGCACGGAGGACTCGCGATAGAAGCCCAGCGTCTGTCGGGTGATGTGGGCAATACGATTCAGTTCATCATCCGCCATCTTTAAATACTGATGGACCGGTGCTGGGGTGTCTGCGGTCGTTTGCGCCAGGAACAAGAGGTTCATTACGGCTGCGAGAGGGTTGTTGATCTCATGCGCGAGCACTGCAGCCATCCGTCCGGCTGAGGCCAGCTTCTCGCTGCCGATCAGTGCCTCTTCCGCCTTCTTTCCTAAGATGATCGCTGCCTGTAGCTGCACATTCAGCAGTTCCGCCGCCTCCGTCAGCTCATGCTGGCGCACCGAGCCCAGCAGCAACGCCTGATTCATGGCGACCGCATCCCCATGGAACTTGGCCGCTTCGGTCACCTGCACCATGATGCCGAGATGGCTGTGGCCCGCTCCGAGCAACGGCCACATCGCGTACGACCAGTAGAGGGGATGGAGACCGGTATTCTCTTGCCCGGTATAGCTATCGCCCAGCCCTGTCTTGGCGACCCGGTCAAGCAATAACATGCATTCGTTCGTGCAGGGAGCAATGCCGCAGAAAGCCGTCCCGATTAGTTCATCTTTTGATTTGCCGGTGAGCAGGCAAAAGGCCAGGTTGACATAGCGGAGTGTGTGGACGGGACCGCCCAATCCAGCCATGGGCATGGGCGAAGCGTCGGCAACGGCGCGGCAGAGCGTCGGTAAGTCCATTTCCTGCCCGGCGTTGTCTACCTGTTCGGTTGCCATCTCACCTCTGGGTCAAACCTTTCGGTTGAGTAGCAGCTCTTCCGTGCGCGAGTCCGACAGCGGTTGTGGGATTCCGGTGATGAGGTCTACGTAGTTCTTCAAGCGCTCCCCGATGACGATGCCGTCGGTGGTGATCTGATACTTTCGGATATCCCGGCTGTGGGCGGTTCTGCGCATCTTCACCACCATCATAATCTGGCAGAGTTCACCATCGATCTCTACATAGCGCATCCGGATGATGTCGTCGGTGAGGAACGAGATCGAATAGCTGCTGAAGGACAGTTCGGTGAAGGTCTCCGGCATCTCCAGGGTGCTCAGGATGGTGATACCGATAGCGGTCAGGGCGAAGATCATGCGATAGAGCGATTCGCGGAAGTCGGCGCGGAAGGAGGGCGCCAAGGCCATCTCGAAGCCGGCCAGGGAATCGATCACCAAACGCTTTGCGCCAGTCCTCTTCACGGCGTCGAGAATCTCCTGCATCATCTCGTCCACCGACAAATCCAGCGGCCGGAGGTAGATCACTTCCAGGCTTCCATCGGCCAGCGGCGTCTGGAGATCGAGTCCAAATTCCGTGGCGCGCGTGGTGTATTCGTTGGGCCGCTCTTCAAAGACCGCCGCAATGCCCGATTCGCCCGCGCGTATGCCCGCGGCAAGGAATTGCGTCGCCATCAGCGATTTGCCGGTACCCGAGGAACCGGCGATCAGTAGGCTGTCTCCCTCCGGAACGCCTCCGCCCATCATCTCGTCCAGCGCCGGAATCCCCATGGAAAGGCGCTTCACGCTGTTAAATGTCTTCCTTTGACCAACCAGGCCAAGAGTTCGCGAAAAGGCCTGTAGACCAGCTTCCGTGATGCGGAAGGTGTGAAGGCCCGGCACCGAAGCCTGTCCGCGCAACTTCATGATCTGCATCTTGCGCACGACGGAGTTCCGGTCTACTTGCTGGAAGAGCCACAGGAGTCCGTCGGCTCCGGTAAAGACGGGGTTGTCGCGCAACTCCGACTCGGAGTACTCGCCAATGAGAAACGTGGTCGCTTCCCAGCTAGTGAGTAGCAGCGCCAACTGCTGCACGAACGTTTGGACAGCCATATCCTTGCCGTCGTGCATCTCGCTGCGTAGCACGGTGCGGAAGGAGTCCACTACCACGATGCTCGGGTTGACGGCTTCCACCTGTTTGGAAATCTCTTCCAGTACTCCCTGCAACCCGCGCTCGACGAGGTCCTGGCTTAGGTTGACGAAGCGTACGGCGTTGTTCAGCTTCTGTGCGTCGAAGAAGGTGAATTGCTGCTGGTAGCGCAGCATCTTCAGCGCGGGTTCGCCCAGTACGGTGAAGTAAAGGGCAGGCCGCTCCACCGTGGCGTTGGCGAAGATGAACTGGTGCGCCAGGGTGGTCTTGCCGCATCCGGGCGATCCGGCGATGATGTTGAACGAAAACTCGGGAAGCCCGCCACCAAGGATTTCATCAAGTCCAGGTACTCCGGTCGGCAACTGGTTTATCTTGACCTTGTTTTGTTCGTTCATTTCGATTCGTTCCTTTCAGACTTTACTTCGGAGCCGGGCAGATCCAGCCACACATCATGCAGGAGCCGGAGGGTGAGAGACTCGCCGATGAATGTGTTCATCAGCCCGATTAAATGCGCAATGAGTAGGACACCCGACTGCGCCGCTTCGCCATTGAGACCCTGTAGCGAGCCATCAGCCTGAACTTCCCATGCGCCGAGGACTGGAGACTCCTGCTTTGCCAGGGTCAATGCGCGCGACAGGAGCGAGCGAAATCCCGCTGCCCCAGCCAGCGTGGTTAGAGGACGGCGCAGCTTGTCGCACACGCGACACACCGCATGAGTATCCGCCATGGCAGGACTTGTCTCAACCTCTTCGTAATCAACAAGTCGCTGGGCGAGTTCGCGTGTTGTCGGAGCGTCTGCGCTTCGCATCATTTGGCCGTGGAGGGTTGTACCAATGTTCTAAGAGACGAGTCTACGCCGTCGCGAATCCGCTGGTTGGTCAAATCAGAACACTTCGCTCTTCTCTGAATTGACCGATATGCAGGCCGCGCTCTTCAACACGCATTGCACTGACGGCGAGTTCGTCCTGGTCAATAGTGCTCGCCTTACTGGAAACATTTCAAGTAGGTTGGTAGATGTGACGCTCGAATGGAGTTGATTGAAGCTGGCCAGGAATTCCGGCAACAAAGCAACTCGCAGGAAAGTATCATCCCGATAGAATCCTCATATTCAAAGCGAACGTACAAGGACAGAACCGATGCTTCCTCCACCGATGATTCACGATTGGGCCCGCAGGCTCATTGCTTCCGAAGTCGATGCCGATCCGTCTTCCGCACAGACCGAGCTTGCGACTCTTCGCGTTTATGAGAAGCTGCGCCAGCAATTCTGCGCCCCAGTAGGAGCGGACGCATTTCAGGCTCTCGTTTCTCGTGCCTTGTCTTTGGCTAAGTCGCAGTTTCCAAGCCTCAGTGCCGTGAGCGTAACCGCGAATGGAGGCTTGCGGGGTCTTGGCGAAGTCGAAACCCCACTGAGCACAGTTGAGGATGGTGAGGTCGGAATCGTGCTAATTGCACAGATGCTCAGACTGTTTATTACTCTTCTTGGCGAGGCAGCAACGGTGCATTTGATAGAAGATGCGTCCCTTCGGCTTGATGCCAAAGTGGAGTTGGACACGACAGCTCCGAACATCTACGGAACAGGCACGAACTACCTCGGACCTTTTAAGGATATTTTGTTGGAGGCTGACCAACTAAGGCAAGTGAGCGAACGTCTTGAGACACTGACAGACACACACGCTGGTGTCGACGAACTTATGAGCGTGGCGGGAAACATCCGTAGTATCGCTACGGTGTTAGACGTTTTCACACTCATCCGAAGCAAGGCTGGCGGCTCACAAGATAGCGTACTTGTCCCACCAACGAATGGCTATCTGAATTGAATTCCGCCGGCGCGACATTCAGACGGGCATGAGGTAGAAAACCCCGGGCACTCCCACAGAAGGCGAGATCGTCGCACAGCCAATCGACCCACATCGGGGACGATGAATTGTGCATTCAAGAGTCAGGATCAAACCACAATGATCTTTTGGGAAGAGTCACAGGCACCATCCTCAAAGAGATTTCGGGGCAACGGGGTGGTTACGCCGCGAAGAGCGACCTTGCCTAACCAATCGACGATCAAGCGATCATGGTCTAGTGCCCGTCGAAGCCCAATGAGTTCCTAGCCATTGTCGAAATCGTTCCCCACAGACATGTCTTCCGTACTGAGACTTCGGATAGTCGGCAATTCGGAGGTGATCAGCATTACACATTTCAATTGGTGATAAATCGCCAATGCGCTCATCGAGGACCGAGTCCTAACGATCAGCCCGCTTCTGTGAACTTGTCAGGATGGGGCTCAAAAATCGTTCCGGTTTCGTTCCCAGCCGCGAATCCGCTTCGGCAATAGCGACCCAGGATTTTCACTTGCAAACTCCCCTGCATCGAAGAGAATTGAAAAAGGCAGAAGGAGCCGGAAAAGGTCCTCGCGCCGGGGAGTCGGGCTTTGAGTGCTTCGTTGATGTTGATCTGTGCGGTGCTGGTGTCGCTGGCGCTGGGTGTGCTGGCGGCGTATGGAATCTGCCAGTTGATGTTCCGTGTATTCCGCGTCCATTCGATCTCGGCGGCGCGGCAGCGCGCGGAGCGCAAGGCGGCGGCCTCCATGCAGATCGCCGCGTAGCCATCGCGCGTCGGCTAGTGCGGTGGCGTGGTG
>Ga0209483_1002025_pt1 | contig 14656 bp, 13 predicted proteins | sample NGEPerA_FD_184508 | JGI IMG/M metagenome (GOLD analysis project Ga0209483, IMG submission 184508) | Arctic peat soil microbial communities from the Barrow Environmental Observatory site, Barrow, Alaska, USA - NGEE PermafrostL2-A... | ecosystem: Environmental > Terrestrial > Soil > Wetlands >... | reverse complement strand
TCCGCTGGTTGCGGAATTGATCCATGATCTGGCTTGGGACGGTGGTGTTGAAGCCCGGTCCTGGCTGCGCCCAGATCACTTGGATGGAAAGACTGACAATGGCGGCGACTGGCAGCCACCGAAGGATCGCTGCCCCGTCTTTCAACGATTTGCGAGTTTTCTCAAACACGACACACCTCTCCTGTTCACCTTGGCGGCGCGGTTTACTTTGTGGATCTCTGCTTTTCTAAGACCCGAGGCTCTACTTAAGACCGGGCAAGTACGTCTTGTCGTCGCCGGTCACCGGACCAGAACGCCAGAAGGTAAGGTCGCGGGCGGCGGCGCATAGCCGTCCCTCAGTGGACTCGGCCCATTGCGCCGTCGCATTTAGCCGCACTGGCTTGCACATTTCGTCCGCCTGATAGGCCACGTCTTTGTGCTTGCCGAGCCACTCTCGCATTCCGTCCTTTGAAACGGCTGTCAGGCTTCCTGAACCGGCCTGCTCCACCTTCTCGATGATCGGGCTCCTGGTTTCCGGGCGGCTACACGCGAACAGTCCCGACAACAAGACTAGGCATCCGTACGCAACCGCACGCTTTCGCAATTGCTGCATGGTTCACCTCACTCTTAATTTACTGGAGGCCCGGCAAATATGTCTTGCCGTCGCTGGTCACCGGTCCGCCAGTGAAGAACCACTGAGTAGCGGCTTCGCTCGAAGCCTGCCGTTGAATGACGTAACCCTGGTAAGCTGCCTTGCTGGTCATGTCTTCCAGTTGCAGTTCCCTCAGTTTTTGCAACTGTCCGACTTGCTCCGCGGCAAGCTGGCCGCTCATGTTGATAGCGTCGTTCCGGTTCAAAGCATTGGACGCGCTAATAGCCCGAATAATCCCGAGCACACCTTGTTCGGTCGCCAACAGCTTTCCCTGAATACCGGTGCCTCGCAGGATGCCTTGTGTCGTCGCCAGGCTGGTCTCCGCCCATATCGCATATTTACTCGCATACGTTGGTCCCACACCAGGCGTCCAAGGTTGATATCCAGGATACGTCTGTCGAAAAACCACGTCCTGATTGCCGAGGGAATAGGCGAGCGCGCGACCGCCCTGAACCACATTTGCCAGTTGATTGAGATCCCCGGCAATGTTCGTCAACGTCGCCGGGCCGCCGTGCGCCGTGTTCTTGATCGCGTCGGCGAGATGCTGCACCTGGATTGCGTATTGCAGAAGTTGCTTGGCGTATTCGAGGTCATGCATGACCTTGACGCTCAGTTGCGTTGGCTCGGTAGCGCAGTTAGCACACACAAAAACACCACCGGCGATTTGCGCCCGGCCTGTTGCCGGATTTAAGACTGAGGCAAGCGCCACAGTTACTATCGTCCATTTCAAACTCATAAAAGTGTCTCCTTTTGCGGTCCTAAACTTCTTCCATGCGGCTCAAATACTCCGCCCAGTTGGCAACGCCTTTGAGCCGCAACCACTCCGTCCGCCATGTCTCCGGATGCTGCTGCATAACGCTCTCGACAATCTGCCGCTCTTCGCGGCCATTTACGCCGACCCAGGCGAGCGCCACCTTGCCGACGCCGAGATCGACCAGACGCCGGCCCAGTTTGCTGACCACGTAGTAGTGCTGCTTAGGCACGCTGACCTGCAGAATGTCCAGCTCTCGCTCGTTGAGGCCGACCCGCTCGTAGAAGGCGCGTGAGCCGGGGTTCTTCGATTCGGCGTTGGGCAGCAGAATCTTCGTCGGGCAGTTTTCGAGAACCACATCGGCGATGTCCGAGTTTGCAATGTCGCTGATTTGCTGGGTAGCCATCACAACGACGGCGTTCTTCCGCCGCATTGTCTTCAGCCAGTCTCTGAGGCGATTGCGAAAGAGAACGTGCTGCAAGTAGGACCATGCTTCGTCGAGCAGCACCAGCGTGGGAGATCCGTCGAGGCGCTGTTCGATACGGCGGAACAGATACAGCAAGACAGGGATCACAGCCTTGTCGTCGAGCTGCATCAGGTTCTCGGTTTCAAAGCTCAAGAATCGACCGTTGCCGAGCATGTCGTGATCGGCATCGAGGAGCGATCCCATCGGACCCATGACAGTGAAATGTTGGAGGGCATCCCGGATATCGGTGTCCTGCACGTTTGCCGACAGCTCGGTGAGCGTTCGAGTAGGCGAAAGCTGCAATCGCATCACCGCTTCCGCGACGGCGTTGCGATGCTTGGGACCGAACTTCAAGCCATTTAACTCGCAGAGAGCTTCGATCCATCCCACCGCCCACTGAACGTCCGACTCGCCGTCGATATCTTTCAGCGGGCAGAACGCGAGATTCGTCTTCGGACCGGCCAGATCATAAAACGAACCGCCCGCAGCTTCAGTGAGCATCCAGATCGAGTACCCGCGATCAAACGCGAATACCTGCGCCCGCGGATAACGGAACCATTGAGCGGCGATCAAACCGAGCGCCGTTGACTTGCCCGCGCCGGAGGGACCTACGATCAAGGTGTGGCCCAGGTCGGACACATGCAGATTGACGCGGAACGGCGTGGCTCCGCTGGTTGCGGCGAACAGCAACGGCGGACTGTGCTTCGGCATCATGGCCGAAGGATTTTCTCGAAGGCCGGCCCAAACCGAGGTGATCGGAAGCATATCGGCCAGGTTCAGCGTGTGAAGTATGATTCGCCGGACGTTCGAGTATCCGTCGCCGGGGAGCGATCCGCGCCACGCCTCCACCGCATTGATCGTTTCGATCCGGCAGGAGAAGCCAAGGTTCTGAATCGTCTTCATCACCGCGCGAGTATTCTCATAGAGCCGATTGGGATCTTCATCGAGGCAGATGACGTTGGCGGAATACTGAGCAAACTGAACATCACCGCATGCCGCGACACCCATCGCCTCTTCCGCGTCCGTGGCCATCTGCTGCGCATGGATGTCAATTGCGCCCGACTGCGTTTTGAAGATTTGATCCTTCCATCCGCGAATCTTCGAGCGCCACTTCTTCCGATGCATGTCGAGCAACCCTCGCGCTTCCTCCGGATCAATGAGCACTGCGCGCGTGTTCCAGCGGTATTCGATGGGCAGGTTGTCCAACTCACGCAGGATGCCCGGTGAACTCATCTTCGGGAAGCCATCGATGGCGATGACGCGCATATGCTTCCGTCCGATGCGCGGTTCGATTCCTCCGTAGAAGTCCTCACAGGCCAGGAGTTCATTCAAGTAGCACGGAATGTCGGGTAAGGCGAAGGGATGGTCTTCGCCACTCACGCAACGCCTGAGATAGCGCAAGAGTCGATCATGCACTTGCGAGAAACCGTAGTCGTCAGTGACCGTCAGCCGCTTCAGGCGTTCGGTTTGGAACAACTGACCAAACACGTTTTCGAACACGTCTACGCGGTTCGAGAAGCGGTCTAGGATCTGCTCCGCTGTTCGGTTGGGGCTCTGCGGTCCCCCGCCTTCGAACATCCAACCTTTCATCCGTTCTTCGGCTTCATGCGGCGGAAGGTAGGTCAGAGTCAGGAAGTACTCGGACTCATAGTGGGCGCCCTCCTGCATGAACTGTTGGCGTCGCTCATCGTCGATGACGCGAGTCACGCCGTCGGGAAACGCTCCTTGCTCCGGATAGCCAGGCGCGCGCGATCGAATGGCGTCACATTGGAGCATCCACCCGCTTCCGAGCCGCAGCACCGAATTCAATCGTGCGCTCAACGCATCCATCTCGGCAGGAGCCGCGGACATCATGTCGGGACCGCGATAGGTCCAGCCTGTCAGTAAGGAACCATCCTGTTGGAGGAGAATCCCGTCGTCGATGAGTGCGTGCGGCAGCAAAAGATCCGCAAGCCCGCGAGGATTGGCGCGATGTTCATTCCGTTGCACGTATCACCTCCAGTTGCGGGGAATCGGCACGCAGCGCGAAAGCAACCCACTCTTAGCTGGATAGAACGCCCGGCATCGGATGTGCCGGACGTAAATCTGCCGGAGCAGTGGATCGGCCTTCCCCATGCGTTGAAGGATTGCCACTGCTCCGACCCAGAACGCAACGCTCAGGCCGATTCCCCACCAGCTCCCTAAACTGAAGGCGAGGCTGATAGCGGTGAGCATCGCGATGAGTACCAGTTCACGATCTCCGCCGAGGATCTGGTTCGGTCGGTTTGCCGACTGGTGGATCACGATTTCTCTCGGTCTGTCGGTCGTCTGCATAGTTACACCACCGCCGCGTTCACGCCGAACGCGCTGGAAAGTAACGGGGCCGCGAAGACCAGCACCGACACCACTAACCCGATCATGCAGGCGCGACGTCCGAACTCCGTCAGTTCACCGCCCCAGAGCATCGCGCCTCCGGCAATCGCGATCCCGATCAGGCCGATGGCGTAGGCCACCGGACCCGTCAGCGAAGTCGCGATGGCCGTCATTGGTCTTTCCCACGGCAGGCCCCCGGCTGCGGCAGCTTGCATGCGCAGGCTAAACGCCGCCGCCAATGCGATTACGGCCCCGAGTCGGGGACCGAAAGTTGATCTACGAATGATATTCATGTTTTTCGAAGCTCCTCTATTCCGTTGCGCCCTCAGACACGCTCGACCTGATAGTTCCCGTTGGAGTATCCGGTTACGAGCAAAACTTCCCTGACTTTGCGCCCCGCTTTGACGCTGGACTCTTCGTCCACGAAGATCACCAGATCCACTGCCTCGGCGATCAGCGTTTGCTGAGGTGCGCTCGTGGCCTCGGCGACGAGGCTTTCGAGCCGGATCAGTCCGCTGAGGGCATCGTTGGCGTGGACCGTTGCCGCACCGCCGGGATGCCCGGTGTTCCAAGCTTTCAGGAGGGTATGTGCCTCCGCGCCGCGGACTTCACCTACGACAATGCGCGTCGGCTTCAGCCGCATACAGGCGCGCAGGCATTCGAGCATTGTCACGTTCCCAACTGCCCGGAGATCGAGATAATTCTTCACCGGGCACTGAAGCTCGGTTGTATCTTCTATAGAGATCACCCGATCGTGAGGGGTGAGCTGCGCGAGCGAATCGAGAATTGCGTTAACCAGGGTCGTCTTGCCGCTTCCAGTGGAGCCCACAACGAGAATGTTCTTTCTCGCGCGCACGGCGGCGCGGATCACGTCAGCATGCTTCAAACCGCGCACCCCGTCGAGAAAATCATCCCGGCGGCGAAGCCGGTTGAGAGGGTCGTTGCTGTCGGTCAGGATACCGTCGGCTTCGTAGTCGTCAAGACTGAAGATCTTCCGGGGACGTAGTCGAATGGCGAACACGGGCCGTCGAACAACCGGCGGCACGATGCCCTCAAAGCGGCTGCCGTTGATGGGTAGTTCAGTTTCGAGGATGGGACGTTCATGATTTAGAACCGTTCCGCGCCAGGCTGCAATGGTGCCGAGCGCGCTGGCGGCCTGTGCGGCGGGCATTTCGCCGATTCGGGAGAAGCCTTGTCCCATCTGTTTCACCCACAACGAGCCGTCTGGGTTTAGTAGTATGTCCTCCGTCAGATCGTCGTCGAGTAGCTGGAGAACTTGCTCGCCCAGCTCCCGCCGGAGCTTCACTTCCAGGCGCTGGTGCTGCTCATCCTGAATTACGGCAAGAGTTGACATGTAAACAACCTTAGAAGTGTACCCATCGTTTCTCTTAATTCGTCTCTCAATTACCGCGTCTCCACAATTAATAAGGAAATGGCATGGAGGCTTCGGGACACGAGAATTGAAATCTCTTCGTTTCCTTGGACAGGGGTATGGGAGTCGTTATCATCCCGTTCGATTACGAACAGTTGCCCGACGCCCAGCGGAAGAAGATCGTTCCCATCTGCATCGCTTCCGTAGACCGCTACGGAAACCCAATCGCCCGAATCTGGTTCGAGAAAGGAGTTGCTCCCGTCCAAGACCAGCTTCGCGGCCTCGCCCGTTACAGACTCGGGGACGTTCAGCGTGTTTCGGAGCTGGCAGAGATCACTGTTCACAAGCTGTGGGAGCGGCACGGCGAAGACGCCGGGATCTGGCCGTGGCGCCGTGTGTTGGTGCGTGCCATGTGGGAAGCGCGGGACCTGGCCGCAGGCGACTCCCGATGGCACATCAACCACACGGTTCCCCTGGCCCTGGACTCGCTCGAAGGAGACCTTTACGGTAATGGTCCCGCTGACCCGAAGCGCTACGACGAGATCTATCAGGAGCGCTTACTACTCGATCTGATCGAACGCCGCATCGACGAGGATCATCGCCAGGAGATCCGGGAGGTCTTCAAGATGTTGCGCCAGGGTTACACCTGGGAGGAAGTCGCTCAGCGGCTCGGTAACCAAAAGCCGGAGGCACTCAAGAAGCGGTTCTGGCGGTGGATGAAGCGCAACTTTCCGCAAAAGTCTCGACAAAAGCCCTTGCACACAGGACGGCGGCGTATGCCATAATTTACTGATTGGCGAACATGAAGGGCGAATCACCCGAACAGAAGTGGGATCGTTTGCAACGCGAATATCAAACGGCGGTGCAGGCCTCATACCCCAATCCAGAACGGCACGGTTGCGCCGGAACGGATGTCCTGCGGGACCTCGCAGTACGATCGACCCGATTTGAGGACCTGGAAGAGGATTCCCACTGGAAGCATGTAATCCACTGTGCACCGTGCTACCGGGAGTTTCTCGATCTCCGGGAATCGTGTCGGCTTGGCGACGAGGCCAAAGTGCAGCGCGAATCGCGCTGAGTTCGGCCGGATCAATCGGCTGGCGACGACCCTGCACTGCCGCGCGTTTTACGCGATCTGCTTTCGGCGCAACGCAACGATTCAGGCGAAAAGACCACCAGATATTATAGTAACCTTTAACCTGGCGCGAGCCGTTCTGGGTCTTTTGGGAGATGCGCAGATCTCCATGAAGGTGACGCATTCGGCAATTCTACGTGTCGCGCGACTACGCGGCCAAGTGCGCCGTCTTGGTAAACGCTGCGGCGTCAGGGAGGATCTATCCCGATTGCTGGTGCGAAGGGCTGTTCTCGCCAGCTATAGGTAAACGCTACGCGACAAAGCGCGGGTATACCCGCTGTTAGCGATCGCGTTCCGCGGCCTGTTGGATAGCACCTATAGCTGAACCGGTTATTGGACCGGCTTCGGTGGCATGCCTGAGCCGTCTACATGACCAAGGAATTCGAGAATCAGGCGGATCACGTCTGTGGGAGCCTCCTGTTCGATCGAATGACCAACGCCTGGAAGCAGCACTTTTTTCCAAAGGTTCGGAACGCTAGTTTCCAAGCTGTCGACTCCTGCGTGGCCAACCTGGGCTATCCAAGGATCATCCGCCCCACCAATGAACAACGTAGGCTGAAGCAATTGCCGGCCGACGAGAAACGGAGTTGCTTCCCAAAATATGTCCTGCGCTCGATACCAGTTCAAAGCCCCTCTGAAGCCGGTACGGGAGAACTCCGCTGCAAAGTAATCGAGATCCTCCGGCTTAAGCCAAGCGGGTAGCTTCTCCGGTTCCGACCGGCCATCCAATGCGGATTCGTTCAGGCCGAATGTGTAGCGTGCCTTGTGTTGGGGCGAAGTGCCCCCTGAGGAGGAGTAAAGCCACATCCGCAGCGTGCGCTTCGGATCGGCGTCCAGCACCTTCTCAGCCACGCCCGGCTCCTGGTAGTACGTGACATAAAACTGCATGCCCGGCGGTGCGCGCCGGCGATTGGCGTCGCTGGGCTTTGGCGCGTCTTTGACACGAGCCGAATAGGGCACGCTCAACTGCACGACTGCGCGGAACATATCGGGCCGCAGAATCGCACAGTTAGCGGCGGCTGACGCTCCTGTATCGTGGCCAACGATCACTGCTTGCTCGTAACCCAAAGCTTTGACCAAGCCCACCATGTCGCCAACTACTTGCGTTTGGGAATAAGCTGCGATGTCAACCGGCGCATCGGTTTGGCCGTAGCCGCGCATGTCTGGGGCGACGGCATGATAACCCGCAGCCGCCAAGGCAGGCAATACATGACGCCAGTTGTACCAAAGTTCCGGAAAGCCGTGGACCAGAATGACCAGCGGACCCTGCCCCTGTTCGGCGAAATGCATTCTGATTCCGTTGATCTGAACGAACCTGTGATTGACTTCACCGGATTGGGCCAGACTTGGCACAATCCAAGCAAACGCCAATGTCGTAAATATCGCTTTCATGGAGCTACCGCTTAACTCAGTCTATCGCGGCAGGCTCATACCGGGGTCTCGTAAAGCTGTGAATCCCCCCACCGTAGTGACTCGGGGTTTACGTCGCGTAAAACGCTATGACTCTATCTGGAGTGATTCGGCGCGCGAGTGCCGAGGCGCGGCGGAATCGGGACCGCCGAATCACTTCGGATAGAGACGTTTGAAGGAAGCCGCCCGCGTTTGCGGCGGATGCGGCACCCTATGGGTATTGAATCGACTTAAGCTTCGGGACATGAGGCTTGGAGTACCCCTGAGATGTCGAGTTAGCGTTCGGGCGGAGGCCAACAACGATGCTACGGCGGCTCGCCGCTTCATCGGTGAAGATTTTCCGCTTGGTTTAGCGTAATTGCCAGGATGGAGACACACGTTCAGCGCGCGTACCCGAGCAAGCGAATGTTTCGTCGATAGATACTCGCTACGATGTGTCACAGAAGCTCTCCCGCCCAACGGATCTCCAGCGGAGTTGTTGGGCGGTAAGCTTCTCGATCAAGGTCATGGTGCCGCCGCAATGCGGGCACAGCCAAAGGCAACGAGGTGTGGGGGCGGACGCTGTTTGCGTCGCAGAATGCAATAGCGGATTAGGCTTCAACAGTTGCTGGCAGAGAGGCAATAAGGCACCCCGGCGCCGGTTTGCCAGGAATCCGCAGAAGCGAATGCGGACAAAACGACGCGGCAGAGTGTGGAGCAGAAACCGCCGCAGAAACTCCTCGGCGGTGATGGTCATCAGACGCTGCTGGCTGTGGTGGGCGTAATCTTTCCAGCGAAAGGTGACGTTGCCATCGGCAACGTTGACGATCCGGTGATTCGAGATAGCGACGCGATGCGTGTAGCGGGCCAGGTAGTTGAGGACGTGTTGGGGGCCTCCGAATGGCCGTTTGGCGTAGACTACCCAGTCGTGACGAAACAGCGGCCTTAGAAAGGCATCGAATGCCTTTTCGTTGGCCAGTGGTTTCATGCTGCCAGGAAACCTCAGCTTCTTTTGCTTGAAAGCGCGTTTCAGACCGGCAATGAACTTACCGCGAAAAACGCGGCTGAGCACTTTCACCGGAAGGAAGAACGCGTAGCGTGGGCGAACCCAGCGTTGATGATCGGGCGAGAGGCCGCCCGACGGGATGACGCAGTGAATGTGGGGATGAATCTGTAGATTCTGCCCCCAGGTGTGGAGCACACTGAGGAAACCGATCTCGGCGCCCAGGTGCTTGGGATCGGCGGCAATCTCCAGCAGCGTCGCGGCGCTGGAGTGGAACAAGAGGTCATAGACGATTTTCTTGTTCTGCAGAGCGAGCCAGGATAGATCATGCGGAATGGTGAAGACCACGTGCACGTACTTCACTGGCAGCAGTTCCTTGCTGCGTTCAGCGAGCCAGTTGTTCCGGGCGTTGGTCTGGCATTTTGGACAATGCCTCGAACGGCACGAGTTAAAGGAGGTAGCCTCATAGCCGCATTGGCAACAACGATCCAGGTGGCCACCGAGCGCGGCGGTACGGCAGTGCTCGATCGCGAAGAGCACGCGCCGTTGCAGCCACGTCAGCCAGGATCGATTCTTTTCGATAAAGCTGTTGCCATACTCACGAATGATGTCGGCCACCTCAAAGGGTGGCGGTTTCATTTTTTGTGCAGCTTCCGGGACCGTTTCACTTGGTCCGGGCTCGATAGCTCTACGTTGTCGAGCGGTGTGCCAGCGGCCCGGAGATGGCGCTCCGACAAATGCAGGTAGATCGAAGTCGGCTTGAGGTCGGCATGCCCGAGCAGTGCTTGCAAGGTCGGCAGATCGGCACCTCCCTCCAACAGATGCGTGGCGAAGCTGTGGCGCAGTAAGTGTGGACGCACCGCTTTGGTGATGCCCGCTCGCTGCGCGGCTTCCCGGCAGGCCTCCCATAGCATTTTCGGCGTGATCGGTTTGTCTGCTCGCGAACCGTTGACGGTGCCGGGAAACAAGTACGTCTTCGGCTTCATCCACAACCAGTACTGGCGCAATGTCTCCAGCAGTTTCGGACTCAACGGCACGTCTCGGTCGCGGCGGCCCTTACCCTGGCGGATATGGATCAGCATCCGGTCGCTATCGATATCCGCTACCTTCAACTGACACATCTCGGCTCTGCGCATTCCCGTCGAGTAAACGGTCATTAGCATGGCGCGATGAAACAGATTGCTGGCTGAGTCGATCAGCCGTACCGCTTCTTCTTGCGTAAGGATGGTCGGCAGGCGTCGGGGCGCCTTCGGATAAGGCACTTCTTCAATCGGGTAGGCTCGCTTCAGCGTTTTGCAGTAGAAGAAACGCAACGCTGCGGTATGGTGTCCGACGGTACGTGCATTCAGCTTCCTCTCGTTGATCAGGTACACCTGATAGGCGCGGATCTGTTCCGGCCCAAGCTGATCCGGAGGACGATGGAAGTACTTCGCGAAAGACTCTACAATCTTCAGGTAGCCGTTCACGGTAGTCTGGGAGTAATTACGACGCTGGAGCTCTTCCAGCATCATTTTTCGAAGTTGGGTCACAGGGACCTCCTTGTGACCCACGCTATTCCTCTCAACTCACGACTGCCGCTCTTTCACCCCACGCGTAGCGTCCGCCGCGCGGGCGGCTTCGTTCAAACGGCGCAGTGTTTAGAAACCCGATTGCTGTCGATAAATCCCCATTTCGCCAACATCGGCTCGTGGATGCGAAGGGCTGTTCTCGCCAGCTATCGGTAAACACTTCGCGACTAGGCGCGAGATTGGTTCGCTGGCACGTGCGGTAGTCAGCGAGTAGCATCAGGTTATGAGTACGTTTTGCTTGGTCCACGGCTCAGCGCAAGGGCCGAACGGCTGGGACAGGCTCGTCCCGGAGTTGGAGGCTCTGGGCCATCGGTGCGTTTGTGTCGATCTCCCCACGGATCAGCCAGAAATGGGTGCAGCAGGATATGCGGGTGTTATCGCCAGGGCTCTGGCACAGGTTGTCGAACCGATCGTCGTCGCACATTCCGTGAGCGGACTGTTCTTACCCCTTGTTCCCCAATACACGAGGGTCGCTGGGCTCGTTTACCTAGCTGCTGTCATTCCACAACCCGGTGAGAGCTTCGTGTCTCAATACAAGAAAGACCCTCAGATGTACCGACCCGATTTTGTCGGAAAAGACCCGACTGTCGATGAAAGCCTCGCCCTTCAATACATGTTCCACGACTGCCCGCCGGATTTGGCCCGTTGGGGGCTGACCACGGTACGCCTAATGTACGCGAAACAAGCCCTCGTCGACGCGTGCCCTCTTGCGGTGCTGCCCGATACCCCATCTGTGTACATCTCGTGCCGCCAGGATAGAACCATCAACCCGGATTGGTGGGAGGCTGCGGTAGTTGAACGGCTCCACGTCGAACCCATCCGAATCGACGCCGGGCACTTCCCGCATGTTTCGAAAGCCTCACTTTTGGCCTCGCTTCTCGACTCGACCCCTGGTTCCCGGCGGCAGAACGACGCTGGGTGATTTCAGACTCGCCGAAAACGCTATGACTCTATCTGGAGTGATTCGGCGCGCGAGTGCCGAGGCGCGGCGGAATCGGGACCGCCGAATCACTTCGGATAGAGACGTTTGAAGGAAGCCGCCCGCGTTTGCGGCGGATGCGGCACCCTATGGGTATTGAATCGACTTAAGCTTCGGGACATGAGGCTTGGAGTACCCCTGAGATGTCGAGTTAGCGTTCGGGCGGAGGCCAACAACGATGCTACGGCGGCTCGCCGCTTCATCGGTGAAGATTTTCCGCTTGGTTTAGCGTAATTGCCAGGATGGAGACACACGTTCAGCGCGCGTACCCGAGCAAGCGAATGTTTCGTCGATAGATACTCGCTACGATGTGTCACAGAAGCTCTCCCGCCCAACGGATCTCCAGCGGAGTTGTTGGGCGGTAAGCTTCTCGATCAAGGTCATGGTGCCGCCGCAATGCGGGCACAGCCAAAGGCAACGAGGTGTGGGGGCGGACGCTGTTTGCGTCGCAGAATGCAATAGCGGATTAGGCTTCAACAGTTGCTGGCAGAGAGGCAATAAGGCACCCCGGCGCCGGTTTGCCAGGAATCCGCAGAAGCGAATGCGGACAAAACGACGCGGCAGAGTGTGGAGCAGAAACCGCCGCAGAAACTCCTCGGCGGTGATGGTCATCAGACGCTGCTGGCTGTGGTGGGCGTAATCTTTCCAGCGAAAGGTGACGTTGCCATCGGCAACGTTGACGATCCGGTGATTCGAGATAGCGACGCGATGCGTGTAGCGGGCCAGGTAGTTGAGGACGTGTTGGGGGCCTCCGAATGGCCGTTTGGCGTAGACTACCCAGTCGTGACGAAACAGCGGCCTTAGAAAGGCATCGAATGCCTTTTCGTTGGCCAGTGGTTTCATGCTGCCAGGAAACCTCAGCTTCTTTTGCTTGAAAGCGCGTTTCAGACCGGCAATGAACTTACCGCGAAAAACGCGGCTGAGCACTTTCACCGGAAGGAAGAACGCGTAGCGTGGGCGAACCCAGCGTTGATGATCGGGCGAGAGGCCGCCCGACGGGATGACGCAGTGAATGTGGGGATGAATCTGTAGATTCTGCCCCCAGGTGTGGAGCACACTGAGGAAACCGATCTCGGCGCCCAGGTGCTTGGGATCGGCGGCAATCTCCAGCAGCGTCGCGGCGCTGGAGTGGAACAAGAGGTCATAGACGATTTTCTTGTTCTGCAGAGCGAGCCAGGATAGATCATGCGGAATGGTGAAGACCACGTGCACGTACTTCACTGGCAGCAGTTCCTTGCTGCGTTCAGTGAGCCAGTTGTTCCGGGCGTTGGTTTGGCATTTTGGACAATGCCTCGAACGACACGAGTTAAAGGAGGTAGCCTCATAGCCGCATTGGCAACAACGATCCAGGTGGCCACCGAGCGCGGCGGTACGGCAGTGCTCGATCGCGAAGAGCACGCGCAGTTGCAGCCACGTCAGCCAGGATCGATTCTTTTCGATAAAGCTGTTGCCATACTCACGAATGATGTCGGCCACCTCAAAGGGTGGCGGCTTCATTTTTTGTGCAGCTTCCGGGACCGTTTTACTTGGTCCGGGCTCGATAGCTCTACGTTGTCAAGCGGCGTGCCGGCGGCCCGGAGATGGCGCTCCGACAAATGCAGGTAGATCGAAGTGGGCTTGAGGTCGGCATGCCCGAGCAGCGCTTGCAAGGTCGGCAGATCAGCGCCTCCCTCCAACAGATGCGTGGCGAAGCTGTGCCGCAACAAGTGTGGACGCACCGCTTTGGTGATGCCCGCTCGCTGCGCGGCTTCCCGGCAGGCCTCCCATAGCATTTTCGGGGTGATCGGTTTGTCTGCTCGCGAGCCGTTGACGGTGCCGGGGAACAAATACGTCTTCGGCTTCATCCACAACCAGTACTGGCGCAATGTCTCCAGAAGTTTCGGACTTAACGGCACGTCTCGGTCGCGGTAACTGGCACATCTCGGCTCTGCGCATTCCCGTTGAGTAAACGGTCATCAGCATGGCGCGATGAAACAGATTGCTGGCTGCATCGATCAGTCGCACCGCTTCTTCTTGCGTAAGGATGGTCGGCAGCCGTCGCGGAGCCTTCGGATAAGCTACTTCCTCAATCGGGTAGGCTCGCTTCAGCGTTTTGCAGTAGAAGAAACGCAACGCTGCCGTGTGAAGTCCCACGGTGCGCGCGTTTAGCTTTCTCTCGTTGATCAGGTACACCTGATAGGCGCGGATCTGTTCCGGCCCCATCTGATCTGGGGGGCGATCGAAGTGTTTGGCGAAGGCAGCTACGATCTTGACGTAGCTGGTTACGGTAGTCTGAGAGTAATTACGACGCTGGAGTTCCTCCAGCATCATTTTTCGAAGTTGGGTCACAGGGACCTCCTTGTGACCCACACACTACTTCAGATCACAACGGAATGGCCCTGCCACCGACACGCGTAGCGTCCGCCGCGCGGGCGGCTTCGTTCAAACGCGCTAGGGTCCGCCATTCCGCTTCACTGTGTTGTCGCCATCCCGCGCAAGTGCACCCGCCGTAGAATGCGGAATACGAAGTCGCCCTATTTTGCAAACTGTCTGGCCCGTCACACGCACCGGTCTAAATTGACCGCTCTACCATCACTATTTCCTCAACGCGCTCATCCCCTTCGGACGGTAATGCTCGTTGCTTACCCAGCCCCGCTGATAATCTCGAATCGATGCTTCACTCCCCTCGCACTGTCGCCTGCGCCGCCAAGCTTTGGGTTCGTTCGCCCAAAATCGCGAAAAAATGCGTCCCGAAACACAAAAACAGGCCTGATGCGCCTCCGTCGCCCCGCCGCGCTCTTCCGGGAACCATAAACCTTTCATTTTCAATGGGACGGCGGCTTTTCCACAGTCCCGTTCGATGAGTGATATCCCCATCGGGACGGCAAATAGGCCTGTTTAACCTAATCGTGTAGCCTCCTTAATGGAGCTGGCTTATACTCGGATCACCAATCGAGCTATGCACAAGCCAATCAAGTACGTCGAAAAAGCCGTCACCATGGCGGCCGGAGCTGCCTGGGTTGTGTTTGAC
>Ga0209483_1002020_pt1 | contig 14675 bp, 8 predicted proteins | sample NGEPerA_FD_184508 | JGI IMG/M metagenome (GOLD analysis project Ga0209483, IMG submission 184508) | Arctic peat soil microbial communities from the Barrow Environmental Observatory site, Barrow, Alaska, USA - NGEE PermafrostL2-A... | ecosystem: Environmental > Terrestrial > Soil > Wetlands > Peat... | reverse complement strand
TCTCAGAGTTCGGCGAGATGGAAGGCTGTGCAACACCCGACAATCATTCGCTGATGGTCCACCAGATCACCGACACCTACAAGAAATACGGCGGCACCAGCTACGACCTGCTCGACCATCAGGAAATCATCGCCGGCACCGACAAATTCTTGGACAAATGGGGCTTCCGCAAAGCCTTCCCCGCAACCGAACAACTCTGGAACGCGCTCGGCAAAAAGTGCTACGAAACCTGGCAAAACTACCTCGAAAACGCCCGCATCTCCGACGAGCTCGACTTCGCCGCCATCTCCGGATGGGAGTCCACCGCCATCGAAAACCACTCCGGCATCGTCGACAACCTCCGCAACTTCAAATCCGACCCCGCACCAATTTCGCAGACACTTCAGCCCATCCACCCCGTCGCCAAACAGCGCAGCACGGTCATTGCACAGGGCGAGTCCGCCACCTTCGACCTCTACTTACTCAACGACACCAGCAAGCCCGCAAACGGCACGCTCACCTTCTCGATGATCACGCCCAGCGGCAAGAAGATCGACCTCAAAACCCTCCCCGCTCCAACGCAAACACCCGACGTCTTTAGCTACCTCTTGCAGGAAGGGTTCGAGACACCAAAGTTGGAAGAGGAAGGTCTCTATCGTTTCAAGTTCGCGCTGTCGTCCGCGCCAGCGGTAACACAAACGAAAGAAGTCTGGGTTACAAACGCACCGCTGCTTGCAATCATCGGAGCTTTGCGGCCGGAACCAGCGCCGGGGGGTGGAACGCAATTCCGTGCCCCGGTTCGAGGCTTTCGCATCGCGGTTTCCGGAATCCCAAAATCTCTACGCGATCACTTGCTGGCGCTCGTCACCGCGTATGAACAGAGACCCGGCACAATAGTAGATTTCAAACCCGGCGAAAAGTACGACGCCATCATCTCCGGCGGCCTAACCTCCCACACCACCGCCGACCACGCCGCCGGCGAAACCACCGGCCTCGAATCCACGCCTCCACCGATGAAACCCGGCCACATCCCCGAACCCGGCGAAGTCGCCACACCCACCCAACTCGGCCACCTCCAGCAAGGCATTCTCGAAGCCGTCAAGGCCGGCACACCGCTCCTCGCCATCCCGCAAGCCAACACCCTCTCGGACGGCGTCGCCAAACAACTGGCTGAAGCGGGCGCTTTTAGCTTCAGTGGAAATGTCGGCGACTTCCGCGCACCGTGGATGGGCAATTGGTACTTCGTCCGCGAGCACCCGCTCTTCGCCGGGATGCCGGTCAACCAGGTAATGGGCCTCTTCTACCAGGCCAACGGCCGCCAATCCAACGGCCTCCTCGTCGACCGCGCACCAGGCGGCCCCGCCGTCGAAATCATCGCCGCCTACTCCCGCGACCACGACCGCCACGTCGGCGCGGGCACCTTCACCACCTCTCTCGGCAAGGGCAAAATCCTCTACCACCGCTGCCCCGACTTCCACCCCATCCTCCAGCAGCGCTTCCTCGCCAACGCCCTCCGCTGGCTCACCTCTTAATTTGTCATCCTTCGCCGAAGGCGAAGGATCTGCGCCTGTAGTTGCACCTCGCCGGGGAGACCCGTCTTCGCCGCCAAGGCGGGCCGCACAATCCGGCGTCCATCGTAGAGAAGGTGCCAGCTTCCAGCTAGAAAGATGATGACCAGCAGTGGGCAGTCGATGATTTTGCGAAGGCTCCAACTGGTTAGGGCGAAGGCATTGGCGACGGCAAAAAGAAAGGACAAGGCAATGCCTGCTTGCTTCGTCGTCAGGAAGTAGGTAGTCACACGCCATACGATGAGGGCCAATGGAAGGGCAATGGGTGCGACGTCATACTCGATGATGCGCGGATTGAGCAGTACCGCCCCAACCAAAAGAACAGGTGCCCACTGCTTCAGCATGAAAGCGCCCGCGAAATATCGGCGTGAGAGATAGAACAGGAATCCTGCCAGTGGCAGAGCGTATGCAAGATAGAACAAAAGATTGCCTGGGTAGTATGGAAGATGATGCGCGACCAACCACTGACTGAAAATGCCTTCGGGGCTGCAGCCGAAGTCATGGCTCAGGCTGAACATAAGCCGGACGGCTTCGAGGTAGTTGCGAAATAGCAAAGGGCAAAGCCACAACTGGCCGATGAAGAGTACAAATCCCCCGAGCGTTGTCAGGGTCGCCGGCAACCACTGTTTCCTGCTGGAAAGAACGGGGATGGCCAGCAGGGTGAGAAACGGAGGTTTCACGCACGAGGCGATCAGGATTGCGACGTAGAACCATCGCCACACATTGCGGCGCCAACCGATGACGGCGGCCAGGAGGATAGCACCATAGAAAATGTGAGCGACATTCCCGCTCAGGACGGTTCCGTCGGCAAGAAGGCCGGGAAAGAAGATGATGACCGGCGCCAGGTATTGGAAGATTCGCTTCTCACGTATGTTCGGCAGCAGCAACCCTACAGAAATCTGGGTCAGAATTGCGGTCGCGTACATGGACCAGTAAATGAAACCGGTAAAATTCACGGATAGATGACCCAAAAGGCTAAGAATGGGCAGGGTGATGGGTGGGTAAACGTAGCTAAAGGGCGGATCTGTGTTTGGTGGAATCGGACCGTTACTATAAGCAAGCTTCTGAATTCGAATGGCATCGACGTAGGGGTCGTGGCCGGATTGCAGGGAGCGAATCGCGTTGCGACAAACTGTCACGTCCCATCCGGGAGCCTGAAGGCCTATCCACACCAGTAAGGCTACAAAGACTAAGCCCCAAAGGACTAATACGAAGGGGTCATTCCTCGACAGCCGGAGACCCATCCATCCCAATTTCTTATTTTGCGATTCTCTATTCATTGTGTCGGTGTACCGAAACTATATCCCAGAAACCGGCCAAAGATGGCACATGGCTATTTCATTGCCTGTGCAATTGGGTCGAAGGCCTACTGCAATTCGTGAAAAGCATGGTCTTTCGCAGACCCATCTCGCGGATATGGCGCAAATCGATAGGGAAAATGCTCGCGCTCGCATCCAATTCGTCCCTCACCTTTGCACAACTCTCGGTGCAGCCATACCCCAAAAACCCTAACCCTAAACGGCTCTATATTTTCCGCTCTAAAGTACCCCCGGGGGGAGGGGGCCACCCCCACCCGCGCGTTACCATAAAACTTCGTGCTCACTCAGGCCATCCTCGCCGAACTCCGCTCCGCCGTTGGCGACGGGGGGCTCATCCACCAGCCCAACCAGCTCCAGACCTACGAGTGCGACGGCCTCACCAACTTCCGCGCCCTCCCCGGGGCGGTAGTCCTCCCCCAAAGCACGGCAGAAGTCCAAAAAGTCGTCCGCGTCTGCGCCAAACACAAAATCGCTTTCGTCGCTCGCGGCGCCGGAACAGGCCTCAGCGGAGGAGCGCTCCCGCAGGAAGGCTGCGTCGTCATCTCGCTCGCCCGCATGAACCGCATCCTCGCAGTCGACCTCGACAACGCCCGCATCACCGTTGAGCCCGGAGTCACAAACTCGCAGGTGACGGAACGAGTCAAAGCGGCAGGCTTCTTCTACGCTCCCGATCCATCGTCGCAAAGCGTCTGCACCATCGGCGGCAACCTCGCCGAAAACGCCGGCGGAGCGCACTGCCTCAAGTACGGCTTCACCGTCACACACGTCCTCGGCTGCGAAGTCGTTCTGCCGTCCGGCGAAGTCACATGGTTCGGCTCCGAGCATGGCGTCGTCGACTCGCCCGGCTACGACCTCGCCGGAGTCTTCATCGGCTCAGAAGGCACGCTCGGCATTGCCACACGCGCGGTCCTGCGCATCGTTCGCCGCCCCGAGTCCGTGCAAACGCTCCTCGCCGCCTTCAACGAGACCTCCGCTGCCGCGCAGTCCGTCTCGGACATCATCGCCGCCGGAATGCTCCCCAGCGCAATGGAGATGATGGACCGCATCTCCATCTCCGCGTGTGAGGCGTCGGTGCACGCTGGCTATCCCGACTGCGAAGCCCTCCTGCTGGTCGAGCTCGACGGCCCAACCGCCGAAGTCTCCGCCCAGATGGTCCAGGTCCGCAGCATCTGCGAGCGCAACGGCGCATGGGAGCAGCGCCTCGCGCAGACCGAGAAGGAGCGCGCGCTCGTCTGGAAGGGCCGCAAAGCTGCCTTCGCCGCGATGGGCCGCGTCTCGCCCAACTACATCGTGCAAGACGGCGTAATCCCCCGCACCAAGCTCCCACAGATCCTCGCCCAGATGAAGGCCCGCAGCGACGAAACCGGTCTCCGCGTCGCCAACGTCTTCCACGCTGGCGACGGCAACCTCCATCCAATGGTCCTCTACAACGGAGCCATCGAGGGCGAAGAGGCCCGCGCGCTGGAGTTCTCCTACGAGATCCTCCGTATGTGCGTCGACGCCGGCGGCTCCATCACCGGCGAGCACGGCGTAGGCCGCGAGAAGCAGTGCGAGATGAGCTACATGTACGCTGCGCCCGACCTCGCCACCATGAACCGCGTCCGCCTCGCGCTCGACCCGGACAACATCGCCAACCCCGAAAAGCTGTTTCCGACGCCGCGCCTCTGCGGCGAGCGCACACACGGCGCCTACAAGCCCCACCCGATCGAAGCCGCGGGCATAGCGGAGGTCTTCTAATGCCCGACTTCGCCTCCATCGTCGGCCCCGACCACGTCACCGAAACGGCCAGCATCCTCACTGTCTCGCCCGCCTCCACCGACGAGACAGCCGCAGTCATGCGCCTCTGCGCCGAGCGCAAACTTGTCGTAAGCCCGCGCGGCGGCGACACCAAACTCAACTGGGGCAATCCCGTCACGCCACAAGTCATCCTTGATACACGCAGACTTGCTGGCGTCCGCGAACACTCCTGGCAGGACCTCACCGCCACAGTCGGCGCAGGCACCACATGGGAAGCGATGGAGTGCAACCTCGCCCAACACGGACAGCGCGTCGCCCTCGATCCACTCTTTGCTTCGACGGCGACAGTCGGCGGCATCATCGCCGTCAACGACAGCGGCGCGTTGCGCATGCGTTACGGTTCCCTCCGCGACCTCGTCATCGGCATGACCATTGTGCTGTCCGACGGCACTATCGCGCGCTCCGGCGGCAAGGTCGTCAAGAACGTCGCCGGCTACGATCTTCCCAAGCTCCTCACCGGCTCCTTCGGAACGCTCGGCATCATCACCGAAGTCACATTTCGTCTGCACCCCGTGCAGGCCACCTCCGAGACCTGGACCGTGCCATCCGACGACATACACGTTCTCGCGGAGTTGCAGCGCAACTTAACCACAGCGGCCATGAGCATCGAGAGCCTGCAAACGCGGACTGATGAAGACGGCTTCGCTTTGGATGTGCGTTTCGCCTCGCTCCCTGAAGTCCTGCGCGAACACGAACAGCGCCTCCGCGAAGTGAGCGGCGGGCTTACAACGTCCCCATCGACGCACGACGTTTGGCAGACTCGCGAACATCTGTTCAAACGCCCCGGCGCAACCATCCTCAAAATCACGGCGCTTCCAAATAAAGTGGGCGCAATCCTGCAAGGCTTCAAGAGTCTCTTGCAGAACAGCACCGTCGCCTGTGTGGCCGATGCCACGGGAATCATCACCGTCGCTCTCGCCGCGGCTCCAACCCAAATCGTCGCCATCATCCACGACCTTCGTGCGCGGCTGCGCGGCGACGGCGGCATGGTCGTCATACTTCGCGCCGCTCCCGATATTCCCGGCGACATAGACCGCTGGGGAGGTTCGCCGCCCGCCATCGCCGTCATGCGCGCAGTCAAACAGCAGTTCGATCCGGAGCGTTTACTGAACCCCGGCAAATTCGTAGGGGGCATTTAATGGCGACCATCGACGAACAGGGATTAGCACCGCAGAGCGTCGTCCAGATTGGCGCGCAACACGGCCCCAGCGCGTTCGACGCCATCCGCGCGCCCGAAGCCGCCGTCATGGACAAGTGCGTCCACTGCGGCTTCTGCCTGCCCGCCTGCCCAACCTACGTGCTCTGGGGCGAAGAGATGGACTCACCCCGCGGCCGCATCTGGATGATGCGTAAGAGCGCCCAGGGCGACGCTCCGCTCGACCAGAACTTCCGCATCCACATGGACAACTGCCTCGGCTGCATGGCCTGCATGACGGCGTGCCCCAGCGGCGTCGAGTACAACAAGCTGATCGAAGACACGCGCGGCCAGGTCGAGCGCAACATCCCGCGCCCCGTCGGCGATTCCCTCTTCCGCAAGATGCTCTTCGCCACGTTCCCCTACCCGCGCCGCCTGCGCTGGCTGGGCGTCCCCATGTCTCTCTACCAGCGTTCGGGCTTGCAGAAACTCGTCCGCGCCAGCGGCGCCCTGAAGCTCCTTCCGCGCCGCTTGCAGGCCATGGAAGACCTGCTCCCACCCGTCCCCCTGAATCCATTCCACGCACTGCCTCTGACGGTCCTGCCGCAAACGGGCACAGCATTGCGTGGACGCGTCGGGATGCTGAGCGGCTGTGTGCAGGACGCATTCTTTGCACACGTCAATGCCGCGACCGCTCGCGTCCTCGCAGCCGAGGGTTTCGAAGTAGTGATCCCTCGGCAGCAGGGATGTTGTGGAGCTCTGATGGTCCACTCGGGCCTCGATGAGCAAGCGGCAGACTTCGCGAAGCGTCTGATTGCGACCTTCGAAGCAGCCAGTGTCGATACCATCGTCATCAACGCGGCGGGCTGTGGCAGCACGATGAAAGAGTACGGGCACCTGTTGCGCGAAGATCCCGAATGGTCCGCGCGCGCCAAGGCTTTCGCGGCGCACTGCAAGGACATCAGCGAGCTCCTTCACGACTTCGGGACCGTCGCGCCGCGTTCTCCTCTGCCGATCCGCGTCGCATACCACGACGCCTGCCACCTTCGTCACGCGCAAGGCATTCACGAGCAGCCCCGCGCGCTGCTCGGCGAGATTCCTGCGCTTACAGTCGAGGAAATTCCGGAAGCTAGTCTCTGCTGCGGCTCCGCGGGCGTCTACAATCTCCTGCATCCTGAGACCGCCAACGAACTCGGCGACCGCAAAGTGCAGAACCTGCTTTCCACCGGCGCCGAAGCGGTGGTCAGCGCAAATCCGGGTTGTTTGTTGCAACTTATGAGCGGACTGCGGCGCCTCGGTCACAAGGAAATGCCGACGTTCCACATGGTCGAACTGCTTGATGCATCGATTCGCGGACTCAGTCGTGAAGAGTTGCTCAGGGGTCGCCGCAGCCTCGACGCGATGCTGGGACGTGACGCCGCAGCCGAGCATCTGACACACTAGAAGGCTCTATGAAATTTGTTGAGGAGACGTAATGACCGGAGATCGTGAAAGAGATTTGTTGAAAGCGGCAAACATGTTGATGGACGCCCGCCGCACAGGAGACAAGCTGGTGGACCTGCCCGAAGAACTTCGGCCGGTGGACGTTGAAGAAATTTATGCGGTCCACGGCTTCCTGGCCCGGGCCTACGGCGACATCGGCGGATGGAAGATCGGCGCCGGGTCTGCGGAGGCCACACCCCTGTTCGCGCCTATGCCCAAAAATTGGATGACCGCCGGCGGCACCATGTTGAGTGGCGAGCGCTTCATGTTTCGCGGCCTTGAGGCGGAAATCGCTTTTCTGGTTGGCGAAGATCTACCTCCGCGTGAGACGCCGTACACGCGCGAAGAGGTGCTTGCCGCAATGGCCTCGTGCCACCCGGCCATCGAGGAACTGGAGTCGGCGTTCGTCGATCCGCTGACGACGACGCGCACTTGCCAACTCGCCGATCTTCAGATGCACGGCGGCTTCATCTACGGCCCGGCGTTTGCTGATTGGCGCGACGTGGATTTCAGCAAGGAGCACGTCACGCTCGCCGTCGACGGCAGCGTCCGCGTCGAGCGCACCGGCTCGAACACTTCCGGCGACCTGCTGCGGCTGCTGCCCTATCTCGCCAACGAAGGCGCCGCCCGCACCGGCGGTCTGCGTCGCGGTCAGTGGATCACGACTGGTTCATGGACCGGGAATACTCTGGGCTTTGCGGGCTCGACCGTCGATGTGGAATTTTCTACCGCTGGAAATGTCAGTCTGCGCTTCGCATAACATGCAGGCACACGAAAAGGAATCACGATGATGAACTTTGGCGAAGGCGTGGAAATCCACGCCACTCTCGCGGACCGTTACAACGACATTCTCACGCCGGATGCACTGGGTTTCGCAGTCGCGCTGCAACGCGAGTTCAATGGCCGTCGCAAAGAATTGCTCGCGACGCGAGAAGCCCGTCAACTGCGGCTCGACGCCGGCGAGCGCCCCGACTTTCTTCCCGACACCGCACACATTCGTGAAGCTGACTGGACCGTTGCTCCCCTGCCCGCCGACCTGCTCGATCGCCGCGTAGAAATCACCGGCCCCGTTGACCGCAAGATGATCATCAACGCCCTCAACAGCGGCGCGAAGGTCTTCATGGCGGACTTCGAGGACTCGACCACGCCGACCTGGGAGAACCTGCTCGACGGTCAACTCAATCTCCGCGACGCCGTGCGCCGCACCATCACCTTCAGCGACCCGGCGACGGGCAAGCAATACGCGCTCAAGGAAAACTCCGCCGTGCTTTTCGTCCGCGCGCGTGGCTGGCATCTTGAGGAGCGCCACGTTTGGGTCGATGGCGAAGCCATGTCCGGCAGCATCTTCGATTTCGCGCTCTATCTCTTCCACAACGCGAAGGAACTTGTCGCTCGCGGAAGCGGTCCATATTTTTATCTGCCCAAGATCGAGTCGCATCTCGAAGCGCGCTTGTGGAACGATATTTTCGTACGTGCCGAGCCCACACTCGGACTCACACCCGGCACCATCAAGGGCACGGTGCTCATCGAAACCATCCTCGCGACATTCGAGATGGATGAAATTCTCTACGAGCTGCGAGACCACTCCGCCGGGTTGAACTGCGGGCGCTGGGACTACATCTTCAGCTTCATCAAGAAGCTCGCAGGAGATGAGTCGCTGCTTCTTCCCGATCGCGGCCAGGTCACCATGGCCTCGCCTTTTATGCTGGCCTACTCCAAGCTCTGCATCAAGACCTGTCACAAGCGAAACGTCAGCGCCATGGGCGGCATGAGCGCACTGATCCCCATCAAGTCCGACCCCGAAGCCAACGAGCGCGCCATCGCCGGCGTGCGTGCCGACAAGGAACGCGAAGCCACCAACGGACACGACGGCACCTGGGTCGCCCACCCCGGCCTCGTCCCCATCGCGCTCGAAGTCTTCGACCGCATCATGCCGCAGTCTAACCAGATCTCGAAGCAGCTTCCCGACTTCAACGTAACCGCCGCCGAACTCCTTGCCGTTCCCACCGGAACGATTACCGAAGCTGGTCTAAAACAGAACGTCGCCGTCGGCCTCGGCTATGTCGAGGCCTGGCTGCGCGGCATCGGCTGTGTTCCGCTCTTCAATCTAATGGAGGACGCCGCCACGGCAGAGATCAGCCGCGCGCAGCTTTGGCAATGGGTGCATCACCACGCCGTGCTTGAAGACGGCCGCCCCGTCACCGCCGCGCTCTGCGACCTATACATCGACGAGGAACTCGCCCGAGCACGCGAGGCGCATCCACCACCGGCACGCTACGAAGCCTACGAGCACGCCGCGTTTCTGATGCGCGAACTCATCAAGACGCTAAAGTTCCAGAACTTCCTCACGGAACCGGCCTACGCCCGCGTGCTCGACCACGAAGTGTTTACTGCATAGCAGTGAGTAGTGAAAAGTGAATAGTGAATAAAGCGCGGTCGCATTTGTTTTGTTCACTATTCACTACCCCCTATTCACTGCCCTTGTTTTATTCACTATCCCCTATTCACTGTCCTTGTTTTATTCACTATTCACTATCCCCTATTCACCGTCTCCCCATGCATCCCTCATCGCCACGACAGAATCTCACCAAAAGTCAGATTTCGTCTTTCGAGGTGGCCCGTGGCTCGTCCCTATTGGAGTGGTCAGATCCAGATTTCGCTGGTGTCCTTCGGCGTGAAGCTCTTCGTCGCGACGGAGGCGAAGAGCGAAATTCACTTCCATCAAATTTCTCGCAAAACGGGCGAGCGTGTTCGCCATCAGAAAGTCCTCGCGTCGGCAGTCGAGAACGCGCCCGACGAGGCCGCCGATCCGGTCGCGAAGGGCGAGATCGTCAAGGGCTACGAGTATCGCAAGGGCGAGTACGTCACTATCGAGCCATCGGAACTCGAACACTTGCGCGTCCCTTCCAAACACACTATGGAAGTGACACAGTTCGTCAATGAAGAAGAACTTGATCCTGAATTTTACGAAAAGCCCTACTTCGTGGTTCCCGAAAATGACGTACAGGCGGAAGCATTCGCGACCGTCCGGAAAGCTCTCATCGATACGAAGAAAGTTGCGCTCTCGAAGATCGCCTTCGGCGGCCGCGAGCACGTCGTGGCGATCAAGGCGGCGGGCAGCGACACTCATCCCGGAATGATGGCTTACACCATGCGCTACGCAGCGGAGTTGCGCGATCCGGAAGAGTATTTCCGAGACGTCAAAAAGGTCACCGTCGACTCCGACTCTCTCGCGCTCGCAAAGGAGTTGATCAAACGCAAGTCCGGAAAATTCGATCCGTCGAAATTCATAGATGGCTACGAAGTTGCGCTGAAAGAGCTCGTCGAGGCCAAGGTCAAACACGCGCCGATTCCGACAGACAGAGAGGTCAAGCCCAAGCGCGCGCAAGTCATCAACCTGATGGACGCGCTTCGCAAGAGCGTCTCCGGCAAGGGCGATGAGGACGAAGCCCCCGCTGCCAAACGGCCAGCCTCCAGGCCCGCGGAGAAAAAGCAGGATTCCAAACGCGGATTATCTCTGGTCAAAAGCGCTCCGAAGACCCACCATGTGGCGAAGACAACACACAAGCGGAAATCTGCATAGAGGCCGAACTGTATGACCGTCAAAAAGACTGCCGCAAAGAAGACAAAAACCTCCCCCAAAACGCCTGCGAAAGCCGCAACGTCAAAAGCAAAAACGTCCACCACGAAATCCCCGCAGCGGGGCAGTGCCTCGGACAGTGTCGACGAACAACTCGCGCGCTACCGCTCTATGCGCGACTTCCACGTTACCGCCGAACCGAGCGGAGACCGCAAATCTTCCAAACCCCGCCCCACCGGCGCACTTCCCTTCGTGATTCAGAAACATGCGGCGAGCCATCTGCACTACGACTTCCGCCTCGGATGGAACGGCGTCCTCAAAAGCTGGGCCGTCACCAAGGGCCCAAGCTACTATCCCGGCGACCGCCGGCTCGCAGTGCAGGTCGAAGATCATCCTATGGAGTACGGCGGCTTCGAGGGCATCATCCCCAGGGGCCAGTATGGCGGCGGCCCCGTGATGGTCTGGGACCAGGGCACATGGACGCCGCAGCCCGGCTACGAAAACGTCGACGCCGGCCTGCGCGACGGCAGCCTGAAATTCGTCATGCACGGCACGAAGATGAAGGGCAAATGGACGCTCGTGCGCATGGGCGGCAAAGCCGCGAACGAGAGCAAACCGAACTGGCTGCTCATCAAAGAGCACGACGACTTCGAGCGCGGAAAGGATGATCCGTGCGTCACCGAAGACTCCCCCAGCTCAGCCGTCACAGGCCGCACGCTGGATGAAATAGCACAGCAGGAAGACCACGTCTGGAACTCGAAGGAAACCGCTAAGCCCGGGCAGTCGTGGTATCGCCAGGCGCCGCGCTCCAAGCCCGAGCCAACCGCCCACGGCGCGCCTGATACCAGCCCGCGACAAAGTCCCAAGTCCCCTGCCACTAGGAATATCAAAGCGCCGAAGGCCCGAGACATAACGCTGAACCCCGTCTTTGAATCTCTTCCCAAAGAATCTCAACCCACCTTCCTCAAACCGCAGCTTGCGCTCGAAGCCACGAACCCTCCCGACGCGGGCGGCTGGCTGCACGAGCTCAAGCTCGACGGTTATCGCATCCAGGCGCGCAAAGACGGTGCGAAGGTGCAGATGCTTACGCGCAGCGGCCTCGACTGGACACATCGCATCCCCGCAGTCGCGCAGGCGGTCGCCGCCTTGCCCATCGGCAAAATTACCCTCGACGGCGAAGTCGTCGTCCTCGGCGAAGATGGCACGACCAACTTCGCCGACCTGCAAGCATCGTTCCAGGAAGGCGCCCACAACCCGCTCACATATTTCTGCTTCGACCTCCTGCACATCGACGGCCGCAACCCTCGCGACCTCGGCCTCCGCCAGCGCAAAGCCCTACTCGCCGATGTTCTTGCAGACCAAACCGACATCGTGCGCTACAGCGAGCACCTCGACACCGGCGGCGAGGCCATGTTTCACAAAGCCTGCGAGCTACACGCGGAGGGCATCGTCTCCAAACGCGCGGCGGCGAAATATTCACCTGGCCGAAGCGGCGACTGGCTCAAGTCGAAGTGCCTTCGCGAACAGGAATTCGTCATCGGCGGCTACACGTTCTCGTCCGAAGGGAACGACCGCATCGGTTCCCTCCTGCTCGGCTACTACCGCGATGGAACACTCATCTACGCCGGCCGCACCGGAACCGGCTTCACACAAAAGATGCGCCGCATGTTGAAGACCCAGCTTCACGAGCTGGAAGTCGACCGCGGAGCATTCGACAAAGCTCCGGCCGAAGCGCGTCGCGGCGCTCTCTGGGTCAAACCGCAGCTCGTCGCGCAGGTCCGCTTCGCGACGTGGACCGCGGACAATCTGGTGCGGCAGGCCGCCTTCCTCGGCCTCCGCGAAGACAAGCCCGCGACAGAAGTGCAGCGTGAAGAACCCACCGTCGCGCCTCGCCCGAAGTCCGGGTCGGCGAAGCTTGTGTCCGCACCGCAACTCGCGGCCAGGGCGATAAAGCCCGCTCGTAAATCGGCTAACACCGACAGCGCGCTGCCCGTCCGCCTCACGCATCCCGACAAAATCCTCGACGCGGAAACCGGCCTCACAAAGCGCGAGCTCGCCGAATATTACTGGGCCGTCGCGTCGCGCATGTTGCCGCACATCGAGGGCCGTCCACTCAGCCTGGTCCGCTGCCCGGAAGGCTCCGGCAAACTGTGCTTCTTTCAGAAGCATGTCAACCACATGCTGCCGCCCGGCATCGGCGGCATCGACGTCCCCAACAAAAAGACCGGGCTCATGGAGCCTTACATCACACTCAACACCACCGAAGCATTGGCGGGACTTGCACAAATGGGCGTTCTCGAAGTCCATCCCTGGGGCTCGCGCAACGACGATCTCGAGCATCCCGACCGCCTGATCGTCGACCTCGATCCCGACGAAACCCTGCCCTGGAAAGTATTGACCGGCGCCGCCGCCGAGGTGCGTGCGCGATTGCGCAAAGCCGGTCTGACAAGCTTTCTAAAAACGACCGGCGGCAAGGGTCTGCACGTCGTCGCGCCCATCGACCCCGAACATACGTGGTCTGAAGTGAAAGAATTTGCGCACAACTTCGTGCTCGCGATGGAACGCGACAACGCCGCACTCTACCTCACCAGGATGACGAAATCCGCGCGCAAAGGGAAAATCTACCTCGACTACCTGCGCAATGAGCGTGGTGCAACCGCCGTCGCTCCCTACTCGCCTCGCGCCCGCCCCGGCGCAACTGTTTCACTTCCACTTCCATGGAAGGATCTCGACCTTCCGAAACGCCCGGTCTTCAGCGTCAAGACTTTCGGCGAGTGGAAGTCACGGCTTTCGTCCGACCCTTGGAAAGCCATGCTCACTCTGCACCAGAAAATCGCGTGAACAGATTTCGCGCTGTCTGATCGGTATCCCCGCTCCGACTGCTGCGCGCCGTGCACTGACTTCTATCTCCTGCTCAAGCTGCTAAAATAGCTCTTTGGTTCAAGTAGGAGAACTCCATGTCAGCAGCATCCGCAACCGCCTCCCCCTCCGCCGCAACATCCGCCCCTCAAGACCTTTCGCATTGGATCGGCGGCGCAAGTGCAACCGGCTCTTCGGGCCGCTTTTCCGACGTCTATCACCCAGCTTCCGGCCGAGTGCAGTCGCGCGTTCCACTCGCCAGTGTTGAAGAAGTCGACCAGGCCGTCAAAGCTGCGGCCACCGCGTTTCCCGCGTGGTCTGCGATGCCGCCGCTACGTCGCGCGCGGGTGCTTTTCCGCTTCCGTGAAATTTACGAGCGTCGCATCGACGAGATCACCGTCACCATCAATCGCGAGCACGGAAAAGTCTACAGCGACGCCAAGGGCGAAGCCCTCCGCGGCCTCGAAGTCATCGAGTTTGCAACCGGCATCCCGCATCTGCTCAAAGGCGAATTCACCGAACAGGTGGGCAACGGAATCGATGCCTGGACGATGCGTCAGCCGCTCGGCGTGGTCGCAGGAATCACTCCGTTCAACTTCCCTTCCATGGTCCCAATGTGGATGATCCCCATCGCACTCGCCTGTGGCAACACATTCATCCTCAAGCCCAGCGAGCGCGACCCGAGCTCCGCAAACCTGATCGCCGACATGCTTCACGAAGCCGGCCTCCCCGCGGGCGTCTTCAATGTCATCCACGGCGACAAGGTTGCGGTCGACGCGATCCTCGCGCACCCCACCATCCAGGCAGTTACGTTCGTAGGCTCGACGCCAATCGCCGAGTACGTTTACCGCGAAGGCACGAAGCACGGCAAGCGTGTGCAGGCTCTCGGCGGCGCCAAGAACCACATGATCGTCATGCCCGACGCCGACCTCGATCAGGCCGCCGAGAGCCTGCAC
>Ga0209483_1002019_pt1 | contig 14675 bp, 14 predicted proteins | sample NGEPerA_FD_184508 | JGI IMG/M metagenome (GOLD analysis project Ga0209483, IMG submission 184508) | Arctic peat soil microbial communities from the Barrow Environmental Observatory site, Barrow, Alaska, USA - NGEE PermafrostL2-A... | ecosystem: Environmental > Terrestrial > Soil > Wetlands >... | reverse complement strand
CTCGTAGAGCGCCTGCTTGTCCATGTCGTGGGCCGACGGCGGCAAGCCGTCCTTCATCAAGCTGAGCGAAGGGGCGTTCCAGCTCCCCACCGCCGATCTGCTGGAGTACATCCCGCCGCCGGCCCACGACATGGACAAGCAGGCGCTCTACGAGATGGCGGAGCGGCTGGAGCTGGCGATGTCGAACTACGGCGTGCGCGGCAAGGTCAAAGAGATCCACATGGGCCCGGTGGTCACGATGTACGAGTTCGCGCCCGCGCCCGGCACGCGTACCGGCAAGATTGCCAACCTGGAAAAGGATCTGGCCATGGCGCTCGAAGCGCAGGCGGTCCGCATCGTGGCGCCCATCCCGGGCAAAGCGGTGGTCGGCGTCGAGGTACCCAACCCGACGCGCGAGATGGTCTATCTCAAGGAGATCCTGCAGGACAGCTGCTTCACCGGTTCGGCCTCCAAGCTGCAGATCGCGCTGGGCAAGGACATCAAAGGGGCGCCGGTCAGCGTCAACCTCTCCAAGATGCCCCACCTGCTGGTGGCCGGCACCACCGGCTCCGGCAAGTCGGTGGCCGTCAACGGCATGATCACCAGCCTGCTCTACAACGCCTCGCCCGACGAGGTCCGCTTCATCATGGTCGACCCCAAGATGCTGGAGCTGTCGATCTACGAGGGGATTCCCCACCTGCTGCTGCCGGTGGTGACCGATCCCAAGAAGGCCAACTTGGCACTGCGCTGGGCCGTCGACGAGATGGAGCGGCGTTACGAGCTGCTGGCCAAGACCGGCGTGCGCGACATCTCCAGCTACAACGCCAAGATCGACGTCGCCAGCGCGGGTGGCAAGGTCGAGGTGCCCGAGGCCCCGCCGCGTCGCGAGAAGAAGATCCGGGTGGTGGTGGCCGGCCCGGACGGCAGCGAGCAGGAGGTCGATCTCGACGCCGCCTCGGAGGTCACGGTGGCGGAGGGGATCGACGGCGACAGCGGCGGCATCATCGACTACGAGGCGCCCAGCGACGAGGATCTCTCGGACATCGCCGCCGCCGCGCAGGCGACCCGCGAGCGCCTGGCGGCGCAACCCAAGCCGGTCAAGCTGCCGTACATCGTTATCGTCATCGACGAGTTCGCCGACCTCATGATGGTGGCGCCCAAGGACGTCGAGACCAGCGTGGCGCGGCTGGCGCAGAAGGCGCGCGCGGCCGGGCTGCACCTAATCCTGGCGACGCAGCGGCCGTCGGTCGACGTCATCACCGGCCTCATCAAGGCCAACTTCCCCAGCCGCATCGCGCTGCAGGTGGCGTCGAAGATCGACTCGCGCACCATCCTCGACACCTCGGGCGCCGAGACGCTGCTCGGCAACGGCGACATGCTGTTCTCCGATCGTGGCACCAAGCTGCGCCGGGTCCACGGCGCCTTTCTGTCGGACGACGAGGTCCACCGGGTGGTCGACTTTCTCAAGAAGCAGGCCAAGCCGGTCTACGACATGGACATCCTCAAGCCGCGCGAAGAGGACGCCGAGGAGGGCGGCGCGCCCGCCGACAGCTTCCACGACGATCTCTACGACCAGGCGGTGGCCATCGTCTGCGACACGCGGCAGGCCTCGGTCTCGTACATCCAGCGCCGGCTGCAGATCGGTTACAACCGGGCCGCGCGGATGGTCGAGCACATGGAGCGCGACGGGATCGTGGGCCCGACCAACGGGGCCAAGCCGCGCGACGTGCTGGCACCGGCCGGCGAATACCTGCAGCAGGGCGTATGACCGGCGGAATCGGCCAGGCATGATCGGCCAGGCATGACATGATCGGATAGCCGGGATCGGATAGGATCGCCGGATGCAGATCTCGGCGGGGCTGATCTCGGCGCTGTTGGGCGCGGCCACGCCGGCGGCTCCGACGGCCCGACTGAATCTCGACGCGGTCGTCGAGCGGGTGCAGCACCGCTACGACGGCGCGGCGGATTTCCAGGCGCGGTTCACCCAGACGCTGACCAGCGCCGCGATGGGGCGGAAGACGAATTCGTCGGGCACGGTCCGGTTCAAGAAGCCCGGGCGGATGCGCTGGGACTATGAGAAGCCGGAGCGTTCGACCTACGTCAGCGACGGGAATCTGCTCTGGCTCTACGAGCCGGAGGATCGGCAGGCCTTCAAGCAGGCGCTCAAGGCGTCGCAGCTGCCGGCGGCGCTGGCGTTTCTGACCGGCAAGGGAAAGCTGGCGGCGGAGTTCGACATCACCGCGGCCGGCAAGACCCCCTACGGCGCGCCGGGCGACTATCTGTTAGCGCTCTCGCCCAAGGCGGCCGATTCTCAGGTCAAGACGATCCTCTTCGTCGTTGATCCGCATAGCTTCGACGTTCGCGAGACCGTCATCACCGATGGGCAGGGGAACGTCAACGATCTCACCTTTGCCGACATCCGCATGGGCACCCACCTGCCGGACGCCGAGTTCCACTTCGCCCCCCCCGCTGGCACGCGGATCATCGACACCGCCAAGCTCGGCAAGTGAGGGCCGGGCGCGATTTCACCACGACCTGATCGAGTCATCAATCGTCGTGCTCGTTGGCGCAGGCCCGCCGTATCCGCGCGCCCGGCGAACGCCAGCCGCCGTATCCGCGCGTCCGGCGAGCGCCAGCAAGCGGAAGACCCGGGTAGCTCGAGCCGCAGCGTTCTTTCCGCGCGGTAGCCTCGATCGACCTCCGCCAGAAACGGTCTGGCGGGCGTTGGCACAGAATTCGTGCGGGCTCGAAGCGCGCCGCCCGAGTCACCGCCGTGGTCCGCACGACGCGCTCGCCGGACGCGCGGATACGGCGGCTTCGAAAAAACAGGTGCAACGACGGGTTGAGGCGAAGACGTTCTGGGAGCGCGAGCGCGCGAACGAGCGCGCCCAGCCGGGGCTCAGAAGCGCAGGAACAGCGCGCCGCCGGTGGTGCCGCCGCCGACGCCGACCATGGGCACCACGCTGAGCGCGGTGGTGCTGGCCGGCTTCTCGCTGCTGGAACCGAGGATGAGCGGCAGCGCGCAGATTCCGGCGCCGATCGCCGCCACGGCCGCCACCACGTAGCCCACGTCGGCGAGCGTGGCATCCCGCTGACCGGTGGTCTGTAGGCTGTCGAGGCGGGCCTGATCGTTGGGCGACGTGCTCTGGTAGTCGTTCTCGGCCTTGATCTCGAGGATCCCGAAGGTCACGCCGAAGACCAGCGCCGCGGCGCTGCCGATCAGCAGGCCCTTCATCCAGAGCGAGCGGTTGGGGGTCATCTCGCCGGTGCTGAATGGGCTGCCGCCGGCGGCGGCCGCCGCCTTGGGGCCAAGCTGGACCGCGGTCTCCTCGTTCTCGGAGACGGAGACCGGCTTGTTGTCCTGTTTGCCGTCCGGATAGGTGTACTCGAGGATGTAGTCGCCCTTGGGCACGCTGAAGATCGTGACCGGCGCGGTCCCGAAGAAGCGGCCCTCGAGGAAGACCTTGATCTTGGCGGTGGCCGGCGCGTTCACGACCACCCGGCCCAGTCCCTCGCCGTTGGGCGACGCGAAGTGCACATGGCCCAGGCTGTCGGTCTTGGGCGCCTCCTGGTTGGGATCCAGGATGGCCTTGGGTTTCTCGACGTCGTTGGCCTGGGCCGCGGGCTTGGCGTCGGCGTCGGCCGGCTTCTCGCTGTCCGCGGCTGGTGTGGCGTCGTCCGAGGCCGGCGCAGCGGCGGCCTTCTTCTTGGCCGAGGCCGGCGCGGCGCCCAGCAGCATCAATCCCCCCACCAACACCACGAAAAGAGTTCCTCGCGAAGAGCCCGAACGGAGATGTGAACGCGTCATGGCAGAGTCCTGTTGGGGGTTTGTCAGCAACGCTCCCGCTAGCGGTCCGGCAGCATACGCCGATTTCATGAAAAGTGCGTCGAGGACAATCAGCGCAGCCGCAAAGCCACGCCGCTGACCATCAGTACCACCGATTCGGCGCGCTCCGAGAGGATCTGGTTGGCGATCCCGGCCACGTCGATGAGGCGCCGATCGGGAACGTTGGACGGCAGAAACCCGAGCCCAATCTCGGTCGTCACCAGCACGGCGGGGGTGGTCGATCGGTAGAGGCGATCGGCCAACCCCTCGACCTCGGTCAGCAGGGCCTTGTCCGCGCTCCTGTCGGTGGCGGCCAACCGGTTCGAGAGCCACACCGTGAACCGATCGATCACCAGCGCGCCAGCGCCTTGCAGCGTCTCGGGACCGAGCGCCTCTGAAACCCGCTCGGGCGCGCCGATGAGACGCCAGCTGGCGTCCTGGTCGCGGCGGTGGCCGGTGAGGCGCGCCTTGAGCTCGTCGTCCCCGTCCAGATACGCCGCGACCCACAGCCAGGGCGGCGGGCCCATCTCCGAAGCGCGGCGGACGGCGTACTCCGACTTGCCCGACCGAAGGCCACCGGTCACGAACGTGAACATCCGTCAAAAGTACCTTCACCCGCGCAAGAACGCGAGCGCCGCGCGCACGAAGGCGTCGCGCTAGCCGACCAGCGCGTCCTCGGTCAGCAGCAGGTACGGTTCGGCGATCAATTCGTGGGGAGCGCCGCCCGTCAGCCGGCGCAGGCGCAGCCCGCGTGCGTCGCCGTAGATGAGGATCGCGGTGCCGGCGCCCGAATCGTCGACCGGCGCCGCGTGCGCCGCTTCACCGCCTTCGGTCCCGACCGCGAACTCTCCCTCCGGGCCGCTCAGCGGCTCGTAGCGAATGCGGCGGACCACCCGATCCGCGCCGACCGCGTGAAAGCGCATCTCGCACCCTTCGGGCAACGCGTCGTGCTCCTCGACCACCACGTCGATGTAGCGACCAGTCATGGACATCGGCAGAGCTTACGCGGTGGAACGCCGGCTCTGGTTGTAATCACGTAAATTACGTGTTACACGTATGTTACGTGCTAAGGGCTTCCGCGCGCAACATCACGCTCTCCTTCGACGAAGACATTCTGCGGGAGGCGAAGATCTTGGCGGCTCAAGAAGGACTGTCGGTCTCGGGATTGCTGCGGCGCGAGCTTTCGCGCCTGGTAGAGGATCAGCGCGGATTCGCGAAGGCCCGCACTTCGGCGCTCCGGAGGCTTTCGCACGGCACCCCGCTGGGGGGCGCCGCGCCGCCCGCCCGCGACGAGCTGCACGATCGTGCCAAGCTTCGTTGACACCAACATCCTCGTCTACGCCGAGGATCGCGACGCCGGGCGCAAGCACGGGGTGGCGCGCGATCTGATCGTCGACCTGTGGAACAGCCGCGACGGCGTTGTCAGCGTCCAGGTCTTGCAGGAGCTTTACGTGACGCTGACCCGCAAGGTCCGCCGACCGCTCTCCACCGCGCGCGCCGCCGAGCTGGTCCGCGAGTACTTGAGCTGGCAGGTCGTCGACAACGACGGCGCCCTGCTGATCGGCGCCCTCGCTCTGCAGCAGAAGGCGAGCCTTTCGTTTTGGGACGCGTTGATCGTGGAAGCAGCCAGCGCCTCCGGCTGCGACCGCCTCTATTCAGAGGACCTGAACCCGGGCCAGCGCTTCGGCGCCGTACAGATCGTCAACCCGTTCGCAGCTCCAGGAGTTTGAATGAGATCGGCACTCCAGTCATACCGTGGTAGTATCGGGATCGTGGGTACCAAGAAGCTTGCGATCTCACTGGACCGGCAACTCGCCAAGCAGGTCGAACAAGCGGCCAAGGTCGAGTCGCGAGGAAACATCTCGGCTTGGCTGGCCGATGCGGCTCGGTTGCGGCTCCGACAACTCGCCGCCAAACAGGCGCTGGAGGCATACGAAGCCGAGGCTGGAGTAATCACCGAAGACGAGTTGGCTCAAGCTCGACGGCTATGGCCACGGGACTGACCCTCGATAGTGGCGCTCTCATCGCCGCCGAAAGGGGCGACCGACAGTTCTGGGCGCTTTGGAAGGAGGCTCTCGATCGGGGCGTCCCGATCACGGCGCAGGCCGCGGTGCTGGCTCAGGTCTGGCGCGGGAACAGTCCCGTGATAGCGCGGATGTTGGGGGCCTGCCAAGTCGAGGCGCTGACGGAGGCGCGCGCCAAGCAGGTGGGGCGGCTACTGGGCCTCAGTCGCAGCGCCGACGTTGTCGACGCCGCGGTCGTCGTTGGCGCCGCGGAACGGCGGGATACGATCCTGACGTCGGACCCCGAAGACATCGAGCGTCTCGTTCGGGCAGTCGGCGGAAGCGTGGCAATCATCCCGATCTGAATCCCCGTCGAGTCATCTGCTTCGTGCGTGCCGCCGACGAATCGAGATCGGCGTCGGCTGGAGAAAAGGAAAGGGGAGGGCGGTTGGACGCCCTCCCCCGCAGGGATATTGCTGGCGGCCAGTCGATTACGAGCAGCCGCTGGTGGTGCCGCAGTTCACGCACTTGTGGCAGCTGCCGTTGGGGATCATGATCGAGCCGCATTCGGGGCAGGTGGGCGCGTCGGTGCGGGCGATGAAGCTGTAGTTGCCGTTGCCGGTATGCGCGTGCCCATTGCCATTGGTGTGGCCGTTCCCGTTGGCGTGCCCGTTCTGTCCGTTGCTGCCGTGCGGCTTGGCGCTCATGTCGATCACTTCCACCCTGGCGGCCACCTCGACCTTGGCCGCCGCGGCCACCACCTCGCCGACGCGGGCCAGCTCGTCGCTGGCCGCCGATGAAGCCGGCGCCTCGACCGGGGTGGCCTGCTTGACGAACTTGTTGCCCAGCCAGCGGAACAGGTAGTCCATGATCGAGCTGACCCGCGGGATCTCCGGGTTCTCGGTGAAGCCGTAAGGCTCGAAGCGGGTCCGCGCGAACTTGTCGCACAGCAGGCGCATCGGCACCCCGTGCTGGAGCGCCAGCGAGATGGCGGTCGCGAAGCTGTCCATCAGGCCCGAAATGGTCGAGCCCTCCTTGGCCATCTTGACGAAGATCTCGCCCGGCTCGCCGGTCTCGTAGAGGCCGACATGGATGTAGCCTTCATGACCGGCGATCGAGAACTTGTGCGTGAACGATTGCCGCTCGTCCGGCAGCTTCCGGCGCACCGCCGCGGGCGGTCCGTTGCGAACCGGCTCGGCCGCCACGGCACCCGCGCCCTTGATGAGGCCCGGGTCGGTCTTGCTGGTCGACAGCGGCTGGGTCCGCTTGCAGCCGTCGCGGTAGATGGCGACCGCCTTGAGCCCCTGCTTCCAGGACTCGAGGTAGGCCTCCTGCACGTCTTCGACGGTGGCGTCGGGCGGCAGGTTGACCGTCTTCGAAATCGCCCCCGAGATGAACGGCTGAGCGGCAGCCATCATGCGGATGTGCCCCTGGTAGTGGATCGACCGCGTCCCGTTGGCGGCGCGGAAAGCGCAGTCGAACACCGGCAGGTGCTCCGGCTTGAGGCCGGGTGCCCCTTCGATGGTCTCCTCGCTGTCGACGTACTCCGTGATGGCTTTGACCTGCGGCTCGTCGTAGCCGAGCTTGCCGAGCGCCTCGGTCAGTGTGTTGTTGACGATCTTGATCATGCCGCCGCCCACCAGCCGCTTGTACTTGATGAGCGCGATGTCCGGCTCGATGCCGGTGGTGTCGCAGTCCATCATGAAGCCGATGGTCCCCGTCGGCGCCAGCACGGTGGCCTGGCCGTTGCGGTAGCCGTGCTCCTTGCCGATGGCGATGGTCTGGTCCCAGGCGTCGCGGGCGGCGTCCAGCATGTCGACCGGCACGTAAGCGGCGTCGAGCTTGTCGACCTCGCGGCGGTGCTTCTTCATGACGCCGAGGAACGGCTCGCGGTTCTCGGCGTAGCCGTCGAAGGGACCGGTCACGTCGCGCGCGATGACGGCGCTGGTGCGGTACCCCCAGCCGGTCATGAGCGCCGTGATGGCGCCCGCATAGGCGCGCGCCGGGGCGCTGTCGTAGGGCATCCCGCGCGACATGAGCAGCGCGCCCAGGTTGGCGTAGCCCAGGCCGAGCGGCCGGAACCGGAGCGAGTTGTCGCGGATTTTCTCGGTCGGGTACTTGGCGTTGCCGACGATGATCTCCTGCGCGAGGATCGTCATCTCGACGGCGCGGCGGAAGGCCTCGACATCCATCTCGCCGTTGTTGGCGGTGATGTCTCCGTTGGCTCCCACGAACTTTCGCAGGTTCAGCGAGGCCAGGTTGCAGGCCGAGTCATCGAGGTACATGTACTCGCTGCAGGGGTTAGAGGCGTTGATGCGCGCCGTTCCCGACGAGGTGTGCCAGTCGTTGATGGTGGTGTCGAACTGCAACCCCGGGTCGCCGCACATCCAGGCCGCCTCGGCGATCTCGCGCCACAGCTTGCGCGCCTTCATCGTATCGACCGGGCTGCCGTCGCGCACGGCGCGGGTGGTCCAGTCGCGGTCCTTCTGCACCGCCTCCATGAAGTCGTCGGTGACCCGCACCGAGTTGTTGGAGTTCTGGAAGAAAATCGACTTGTAGGCCTCGCCGTCGAACGAGCCGTCGTAGCCGGCGTCGATCAGCGTCCAGGCCTTGCGCTCTTCCTTGCCCTTGCACCAGATGAACTCTTCGATGTCGGGGTGGTCGATGTCGAGCATGACCATCTTGGCAGCGCGGCGGGTCTTGCCGCCCGATTTGATGACGCCGGCGAAGGCATCGAAGCCGCGCATGAAGCTGACCGGACCGCTGGCGGTGCCGCCGCCCTGGAGCAGCTCGCGCGAGGAGCGAATCGGCGACAGGTTGGTGCCGGTCCCCGAGCCGTACTTGAAGAGCATTCCCTCGGTCTTGGCCAGGCCGAGGATCGACTCCATCGTGTCGTTGACGCTGTTGATGAAGCAGGCCGAGCACTGCGGTTCGGCCTCGATGCCGACGTTGAACCAGACCGGCGAGTTGAACGCCATCTTCTGCTCGACCAACAGGTGCTTGAGCTCGGCGTTGAACACGCGCGCCGACTCGTCGTCGGCGAAGTAGCCTCCCTCCCTTCCACTGTTTTTACCCCAGTTGGTGATGGTGTCGGCGACGCGCGAGATCAGCTGGCGCACCGAGCGCTCGCGCTCGGGAGTGCCCACGATGCCGCGGAAGTATTTCTGGACCACCACGTTGGTCGCGGTCTGGCTCCAGCTCTTGGGGACCTCGACGTCGCGCTGCTCGAAGACCATCTTGCCGTTCTCGCCGGTGATGGCCGCCGTGCGCAGCTCCCAGTCGACCCCCGCGAAACCGTCGTCGCCCGGGGCGGTGAAGTAGCGTCGCAGCTTGATCCCGCGCGCGGCGGTTTTGGCGCCGGCCTCGGTTTTTGACGCGCCTTTGGCGATCGAAATCGAACCATTGCCGCGGCCGTTGCGAGTCTTGCGAACATCGTTCTTCTCAAGCATGGAGGGCCCTCCCCGTAAGACCTGACGCCTGAGCGGCGCCCGAAAAGCGTTTTAGTCCAGTTACGAAAAAAACACAATATATTGTGTCAGCCGAAACAAGACACACTGGATGTTGTGGATTCGCGGTGGAAAACTTGTGGAATCCGCGCCGATTCCCCAAAGGTTTCGCCGACGCTAAACGCAGTTCGAAATTATCCCTCAACGGACAATTAAGGGCAAGTACGTTGCACGACATGACCATATATGACGCTATGTTTGGTCGAATTTTTCAGGTTGGCCGGCGATACCACGTTCCAATTTGGATGCCGCCGGATGCGGTCGAGATCACGGCTGGGCTGGGCCAAATGGCGAGAATCTTCGTTCGATTTTCGAGACGGTCGGCGCGGTCGGGGAGACGCGTTTTGGCTACAGCTTGCCGTACACTAACGGGCGATGTCGACCTCTCTCGAAACGCGCCGCTGGCCGCGCGCCCGCCGTCTCGGTGCGGTGGCGGTGCTGGTGTTCGCCGCCTTCTCTGCTGGTCTGGTCTTCTCGCGGCCGCTGCAGGCCGGGCGCTTCAACCCGTATCAAAAGCTGGGCGTCTTCACCAAGGTGCTCTCGTACATCGAGGCCCACTACGTGGAAGACATCTCGGAGACCGATCTGATGTACGGCGCCGCGCGCGGCCTGACCGACGTGCTCGATCCGCACTCGCGCTTCATGGACCCCGAAGAGTACAGCAAGCTGAAGAAGGAGACCGAGGGGGACGAAGAGATCGACGGGATCGGCATCGACGTCGAGAAGCGTAAGAACCACTTCGTGATCATCTCGCCGATCGAGGGGTCGCCGGCGGCGCGCGCCGGCATCGAGCCGGGAGACGTCATCAAGCGGGTCGACGGCGTCGAGATCTCGACGCTGGAATTCGACGACGCCATCAACCGCATGCAAGGCCCGGCCGGCAGCGAGGTCGCGCTGGTGGTCGATCGCCACGGCCGCGAGCTGGCCTTCCGGATCAAGCGCGCCCGCTACGAGGTAAAGGCGGTGGAAGGGAAGCTGCTCGAGGACGGCATCGGTTACATCAAGATCCGTGTCTTCTCGACCAACACCGACCCGTCGCTGGGCGAGCTGCTCGATCAGCTCTCCGCGAAATCCAAGGGATTCAAGGGGCTGATCCTCGATCTGCGCCGCAACCCGGGCGGGCTGCTCGATCAGGGCGTGCGGGTGGCCGATCGCTTCATCGCCGACGGGCTCATCGTCAAGACCGTCGGCAAAGGCGGCCAGGTGATGGACGAGGCCAAGGCCCACAGCCACGGCACCTGGTCGGGGTTTCCGATGATCGTGCTGGTCGACGGCGCGACGGCTTCGGCGGCCGAGATCGTGGCCGGCGCGCTGCAGGACCACGGGCGGGCCGTCATCCTCGGCACGCAGACCTTCGGCAAGGGCTCGGTGCAGACGGTGATCGACATCGACGGCTGCGGGGCCAAACCGTGCGGGCTCAAGCTGACCGTCGCGCGCTACTACACGCCCAACGGGCGATCGATCCAGGGGCAGGGAATTACGCCCAACATCGTGGTCGACGCGACGGCGCCCGAGATGTCGGAGGCCGACCTGCCGCGCGAGCGCGATCTGCACAAGCGCCTGCGCAACGAGCAAGGGGACGCCCCGGTCGAGTCGCGACGGCTCGACGACTACCAGCTCCAGATGGCGCTCGACTACTTACACTCCTGGTCGGTGTTCGCCAAGCAGATGGCCAAGAAATAGTCGGCGCCGCGCCCCTTGCTTTTGCGGTCGAAGTAAGGTTTTCTCCGTGGCCCGGCGCGCAGCCAGCGCCCCTCTAAAAGGAGGAAGAATATGTCGTTCGGAGCAGCCCCTCCGGGGATGGACGAGTACCAGCGCCTGATGGCCGATCGGGCCGCCGCGGCCAAGCGCAAGCGGTTGATGTTCACCGTGGTGGCGATCGCGGTGGTCGGGGGCGGCGGGTACTTCTACAAGCGCGACGCGGACAAAAAGAAGGCGGCCCAGGTCATCCTGGACGCGGCCGGGCGTTTCGCCGAGCGCGACAAGAGCGAGATGGGCGCGTTTTGGAACTGCACGCTGTCGAGCGAGGTCGATGTCGGCAGCTTCAACAGCGCCGATCAGATCCAGCAGCGGGTCGAGAGCGCGTACTTCACGCAGCAGAAGACCTACTCGGAGCACCTGACGACAGAGTGTATCCCCAAGCTGGAGTCGGCCCGCTCGGCGCTCTCCGGCCTCATGACCGACGCGCCCGAGGCGCTCAAGCCGCCGCTCGAGAAGTACCTCGGCGCGCTCCCCAAGATGCAAACCGGGCTCGAGAGCTACGCCGAGAAGCTCAAGACGCGCGGCGCGGTCAAGGACGTCGACGGCGCGATTCAAGAGGTCGGCGGTGCTTTCACGGCCGATGTGACCCCCGAGTCGGTGGCCTTCGAGAAGTTCATGGTCTGCGCGATCCCCGATCTCGACAAGAAAAAGGACATCCAGGCGGTGCTCGAGTATCTGGCGGACACCTGCAAGAAGGACCCGGTGCCCTTCATGACCAAGGTCCGCACCGATTGCGGATCGCTGGTCACCGGCGTCGACAAGGACAGCAAGCCGAAGTCCGACAAGACCTTCAAGGCCATCACCAAGAAGTTCGTCGAGGAGGACAACAGCCGCCTCCTGCAGGCCTGGGAGTATTGCGGCAAGCGCTCGCGCAAGGGCAAGAAGCAAATCGATCTCGAGGACTTCCTGCTGGCGACCAGCGATTACATGGAGTCGCGCAACGACGTGGTCAAGACCGCGCGTGAGGAGGCGGCCCGCATTACCGGCCAGCCGCTTCCCGCCCCGAAGAAGTCCGGGCCGCCCGGCGCGGCGGAGTAGCGCCCGCGCCGGGCGATCCGATCTGGCCGATCTGGCCGGGCGCGATCAGAGAGAAAACGCGTGCGGCAGGAGCGCGCCCAGCGTCGTTTGCTCACCGGCGCCCCGCGGGCCGGCCAGAAAGATCTCGGTGCCGGACGCGCCGAGCTCGGCGATGACCTGCCGGCAGGCGCCGCAGGGCGAGGCCGGCGGCCGGGCGCCGCTCGCCACCGCCACTGCGCGGATAGACCGCGCACCCGCCGCCACCGCCGCCGCGACGGCGTTGCGCTCGGCACATACGGTGAGGCCATACGAGGCGTTCTCGACGTTGCAGCCAACGTGCAGGCGACCGCGCTCGTCCAGCACCGCGGCGCCAACCCTGAACTTCGAGTAAGGGGCGTGGGCATGCTTGCGGGCCGCGCGGGCCGCCGCGATCAACGCCGACTGCCGCATGGGCGCGATCACGCCGGCGCCAATCCCGCGATGATGGCGGCGAGGAGGCGGCCGAGCGCTTCGGCGCCCGCCGCCGCGGCCCGCGTGACGTCCTCGTGGCGCAGCGGACCCGCCTGCACGCCCGCCGCCGGGTTGGCCACCAGCGACAGCCCCAGCACGCGCATCCCGGCGTGGCGGGCGGTGATCACCTCGTGGACGGTCGACATTCCGACCAGGCCGGCGCCCAGAGTGTGCAGCAGGCGCACCTCGGCCGGCGTCTCATAGGCGGGACCGGCCATGCCGGCATAGATCGCCTCGCGCAGTGGACGCCCGAGCGCCTTGGGCGCCGCCGCCGCAGCCAACGCGCGCAGCTCCGGATCGTAAGCATCGGTCATATCGACGAAGCGCGGCCCCAACCGTTCATCGTTGGGGCCACAGAGCGGCGAAGCGGAGGTGAGGTTGATATGGTCCGAGATGGCGACGATCTCGCCGGTCTCGAGCGTGGGGTCCACGCCGCCCGCCGCGTTGGTCACGATCAGCGTCCGCACCCCCAGCGCGGCCACCACCCGGACGCCGAAGCCGACCTCGCTGGGCGGATACCCCTCGTAGCCGTGGACGCGGCCGCACAAAAGCAGCGCCGTCTTGCCACCGAGCTGGCCCGCCATCAGCCGGCCTGGGTGGCCGGCCACGGTGGTCTCGGGAAATCCCGGGAGCGACGCGTAGGGGACGCGGTGGACGTCGGACAGCCGATCGGCCACCCCGCCCAGTCCCGATCCCAGCACCACCGCCACGTCCGGCGTATCCAGGTTGAGCTGCTCAGCGACCGCACGCGCGGCGGTGGCCACCCGATCGAAGAGCGGCGCGCCCAACTTCATCGCGGACCTCCTGGTGCTGCGGCGGCCAAATCGGCCGAGTCGGACAAATCGGACAAATCGGATAGAAACGGCGAGAGCACCCGTTCGAAGGCCCCGGGCGCCTCGAGGTGGCAGAGGTGACCCGCCGCGGGGATCTCGGTAAACACCGCGCCCGGGATCGCCTCGGCCATCGCGCGCATCTCGGCGGCCGGCGTGATTTGATCGAGCGCCCCGCAGATCACCAACGTCGGACAGGCGATGGCGGCCAGCTCGCCTGTGCGGTCGGGGCGATCCCGCAGCGCCTCGATCCCGGCGCTCAGGTTGGGCGCGCGCGTCTCGGCGCGGGCGCGCAGGTGCGCGACCAGGGCCGGCGGCGCGGACGGCGACAGCAGGCGGGGCAAGCTGGCCGCGAGGTACGCCTCGGTGCGACCGGCGGTCACCAGCGCGAGCGCGGCGTTGCGCGCCTGGTGAACCTCCACGCTGTCGGCCGCCGCGCGCGTGTCGGCCAGCACCAGCGCGGCCAGCCGTGCGCGGTGGCGCGTTGCAAAAGCCAGCGCGGTGTAGCCGCCCAGCGACAGGCCGACCAGCGCGGCGCGGTCGATCTTCAGCGTGTCGAGTAGGGTGGCCAGATCGTCGGCGCTGTCGGCGACGCTGGGCCGCGCGCCGGGCAAGAGCGGCGATTCGCCGAAGCCGCGCGCGTCGACGGTCACCACCCGGTGGCGGGCCGCTAAAACTTCGGCCAGGCCGGTCCACAGCCCGCGCGAGAAGGGGAACGGGTGGAGCAACACGACCGGCGTCCCCGCGCCGCGATCGTCGTACCCCACCGGTCGCGCGCCCTGGCTCAACATCGCGGCGACAAAGCTACCCCACTCATCCGAGGGTCTCCAGCACCAGGGGCCGGGCGCGGATCGCCGACGATCCGATGCGGAAGGCGCCTTCGACCAGCGCCCGGGCGGCGTGCGCCCGGGCGTGGTCGTCGTAATGAAGCGTGCAGAGCGGGTCGCCGCGTTCCACCCGGGTGCCGGCCTTGGCGTGCAGCAGAATGGCGCCGCCGGGGGAGATGCGATCTTCTTTGCGCAGCCGGCCGACGCCGAGGAGGGTGGCGGCGCGGCCGAGCGCACCGGCGTCGACGTGGACCACGGTGCCCGAGCGCGGGGCGTGGAGCACCTGCCGGGCCCGCGCGCGCGGCAGCCGCCCGGGGTCGTCGATGGCGCGCACGTCGCCCCCCTGCAGGCCCACGCCCAGCCGCAGGCGCTCGAGGCCGGCGCCGCTGGCGATCTGCGCCTCGATGCGCTGGGCC
>Ga0209483_1002015_pt1 | contig 14707 bp, 14 predicted proteins | sample NGEPerA_FD_184508 | JGI IMG/M metagenome (GOLD analysis project Ga0209483, IMG submission 184508) | Arctic peat soil microbial communities from the Barrow Environmental Observatory site, Barrow, Alaska, USA - NGEE PermafrostL2-A... | ecosystem: Environmental > Terrestrial > Soil > Wetlands >... | reverse complement strand
CCTTGTAGCCGTGCTCGTTCAGCGCCTTCAACGACTTCTCGGTGATTTCCTCGCCGGCTTCGGCGTAGATTTCGCCGGTCTTGGGATTGACGAGGTCCTCGGCGAGATAGTTGCCGACCAGTTCCTCATCCGACAGGCGCAGCGCCTTCAGGCCCTTTTCCTGCAACTGGCGCGCGGCGCGCACGGTCAGTTTCTTGCCGGCCTCCAGCACGACCTTGCCGGTGTCGGCGTCGATCAGATCGTGGATCGTCGAATAGCCGCGGAAACGGGCGGCGTCGAACGGCACGCGCCAGCCTTCCTTGGCGCGCTTGAAGCTGATCTTCTTGTAGAAGGTCGACAGGATCTGCTCGCCGTCGAGGCCGAGCGCGAACATCAGCGAGGTCACGGGAATCTTGCGGCGGCGGTCGATGCGCGCGAACACGATGTCCTTGGCGTCGAATTCGATATCGAGCCAGGAACCGCGATAGGGAATGACGCGCGCGGCAAACAGCAGCTTGCCCGAGGAGTGGGTCTTGCCCTTGTCGTGGTCGAAGAACACGCCGGGCGAGCGGTGCATCTGGGAGACGATGACGCGCTCGGTGCCGTTGACGACGAAGGTGCCGTTCATGGTCATGAGCGGGATATCGCCCATGTAGACGTCCTGCTCCTTGATGTCCTTGACGGACTTGGCGCCGGTTTCCTCGTCGATATCGAACACGATCAGGCGCAGCGTCACCTTCAGCGGCGCGGCATAGGTCATGCCGCGCTGGCGGCATTCGTCGACGTCGTATTTCGGCGGCTCGAATTCGTAGCGGACGAATTCCAGCATCGAGGTGCCGGAGAAATCCGAAATCGGAAACACCGAGCGGAACACCGCCTGCAAGCCTTCGTCCAGCCGGCCGCCCTGGGGCTCGTCGACCATCAGGAACTGGTCATAGGATGCCTTCTGAACCTCGATCAGGTTCGGCATCTCGGCGACTTCCTTGATGTGTCCGAAGAACTTGCGAACGCGTTTGCGGCCGGTGAATGTCTGCTGCGCCATCGTGGCCTCTCATTTCCGTCGCCCGGTGCGGGCGAACCTTCCGAAGCGCGGCTGCCACCGCCCCCGGGTTGAATTTCGATCCATTTCGAGAGGCCGAAAGCTCATTTTCAGGATTTAAGTCCTGAATTTGTTCTTCAGACCTTCAAAACGCAAAACGACGCGCGGGGCGCTCGACTCGCACCCGCCCGTCACAACCAGTTCTTCACGGACTGCAAAAGCCCGAAATTGCCTATCTCCCAACGGCTTGCGGAAGGAACGCCGCCGCCTCAAGCCGTGTTTTCGTGCTGCCGTCCCGATATGGGATGACAATCGCGGAGATTCGAGGGGTAAACCCGCGAATCCCCACACTTTTTCGTGTTCAGCGCCTTCCGGGCTCTCCCGTCGCACGCCTTTTGCATACCCGGCAGCCGAACAGGCCCCGGATCAGGCAATTACTTCAGTTCGACCTTGGCGCCGGCCTTCTCGAGCTGGGCCTTGACCTTCTCGGCTTCGTCCTTGTTCACGCCTTCCTTGACCGGCTTGGGCGCGCCTTCGACGAGGTCCTTGGCTTCCTTCAAGCCCAGGCCGGTGATGGCGCGGACTTCCTTGATGACTTCGATCTTCTTCTCGCCGGCAGCCGCCAGCACGACCGTGAACTCGGTCTTCTCTTCGACAGGAGCCGCGGCAGCAGCAGCCGGACCGGCAACCGCCACGGCGGCGGCGGCGGACACGCCCCACTTTTCTTCCAGCAGCTTTGCAAGCTCGGCAGCCTCGAGCACGGTGAGGCCCGAGAGGTCGTCAACAATCTTCTGTAGGTCGGCCATTGATCTGTTTCCTTAAGCGAATTTGGTTCGAACCAGGTTTGAGTTTTGCGAAGGCGTCAGGCCGCTTCGCTCTTTGAGGCATAGGCCTGGATGACACGCGCGAGCTTGGCGGCGGGCGCGGTCGACAGCTGCGCGATCTTGGTCGCCGGCGCTACCAGGAGGCCGACGATCTTGCCGCGCAACTCATCCAGCGACGGCAGCGAGGCAAGCGCCTTGACGCCGTTCACATCCAGGACGGTTTTGCCCATCGATCCGCCGAGGATCACGAACTGTTCGTTCATCTTGGCGAATTCGATGGCAACCTTCGGCGCCGCTACCGGATCGTTTGAAGTCGCGATCACGGTCGGCCCCTTCAACAGGGAACCGATGGCAACGACATCCGTGCCTTCAAGAGCAATCTTGGCGAGACGGTTCTTCGAGACCTTCACCGAGGCGCCCGCCTGCTTCATCTGCATGCGCAGCTTCTGCATCTGGGCGACGGTGAGGCCGGAATAATGAGCCACGACCGCGACACTGGTGGTCTTGAACAGACCGTTCAGCGCCTCAACCGCGTCTGTTTTTGCCGCTCTTTCCACAGCAAGCTCTCTCCGGTTGGCGGCCTGTGGGACAGGACCGCCGGGTTGCACCCATCGTCCCGCTCGAAACTGACTTTGAGGGTTTTGAGCCCTCAAAGGACACGCCGGGCAGAACGACATTGAAAAGCCTGCCCTCCCGCGACCCTTTTGGGAGCCACGGGGTGTCGAGGTTCGAACCAAATCCGCTTCACGTCGCGAAAGTCGCGGCGCCAAGCGAGAACAAGGTCTTCACCCGTCTATGCAGGCCATGCGATTAAGCCGTTGAGGAAACAGTTAGGTTTCGCCGCGGGCGCCTGCAGTCTTGGACAGGATTCGAGGTCTTCCAGAGAAATAGGAAGACCCCTGCCTGCATCCCTTCAAAACGACGGCCTTTCTCTTCCTTTCGAGCTATCCATGGCGGATGTCCTGAAAGGAATGATCTCCTGGCCGGCGGGCTGTCGGAATGCGAGCACAGGCGTGCCAGCAACGGCCAGCACGCCCGGAACGCATCGTTTAGCGGGTCTTTTCCGCCTTGCCAAGCCCTATTTCGCCGTAATTTCAATAGGCCAGCTTGGCCGTAAATCTCTTGGGAATCCGGGCCAGATTCGCCGATTTCAGCCGCCCCTCACCGCATAGGGCATCGGCCTGCCTGCGAAATAAGCCTCCAGATTGGCCATCACGCTGTCCTGCATGGCGACATGCGAATCGAGGGTGTGGCCGCCGATATGCGGGGTCAGCACGACGTTGGGAAACGCCGTCAGCGCGTCCGGGGCATGCGGCTCCGTCTGGTAGACATCGAGGCCGGCGCCGGCGAGGGTTTCGCCGGCAAGGGCTGCGACCAACGCCTTCTGATCGATCACCGAGCCTCTTGAGATGTTGACGACATAGCCATCGCGGCCGAGCTTGCGCAGGATGGCGGCATCGACCGCGTGATGGGTGTCCGCGCCGGCGCGAACCGCGATCATCAGCACGCTGCACCATTCAGCGAGCGCCGCCAGGCTCGGCATGTATTGATAGGGCACGTCGTGGCGGATGCGGCTGAAATAAGCCACCTCGCATTCGAAGGAAGCCACGCGGGCGGCGATCTTGCGGCCGATCTCGCCCATGCCGTAGACGCCGACCTTGCGGCCGGGATTGCCGGGCTGCGGACGCATCAAAGGCGAGGGTTTTGCCGCCGCCCAGTTTCCGCTGCGCACGTAAGTGTCGGCCGGCAACAGGCGCCGCGTCACCGCCAGCATCAGCGTCACCGCGATGTCGGCAACCGAGGCGGCATTGGCTCCCGGACTGTTGCCGACCGCGATTCCGCGCTTGGCCGCGGCGGCGAGATCGAGACCGTCATAACCGGTGCCGTAACAAACGATCGCACCGAGCTTCGGTATCGCGTCCATCGCGGCACCGCCGAGCAGCGTGCTGCCCGAGGTGACCAAGGCGCGGATAGCTGAGAGCTGCTCCGGCGTGAAAACCTCTCCGGGAGGTTTTCCGCCGGCATCCATCAGCTCGAAACGTTCGCCGAAGCGAACAAGCATCGCCTTGGGGAAGCGCGAATAGATCAGGACTTTTTCGGGCATCGGCTGGTTTCCTGACGTCAAACAAAAAGGGCGGAACAGGTCTCCCCGTCCCGCCCTTGAAATTATCGTGGCCGCATGCGCCGCGTCAGCCGAGCAAGGTGCCCGGCTCGACCTTGACGCCCGGTCCCATGGTGGAGGAGACCGCCACGCGCTGGATATAGGTGCCCTTGGCGCCGGCGGGCTTGGCTTTCGCTATCGCGTCCGCAAGCGCCTTGATGTTCTGCACCAGCTTCTCTTCGGAGAATGACGCCTTGCCGACGCCGGCCTGCACGATTCCCGCTTTCTCGACGCGGAACTCGACCGAGCCGCCCTTGGCGCCCTTCACGGCGGTGGTTACGTCCATGGTCACCGTGCCGATCTTCGGGTTCGGCATCATGCCGCGTGGCCCGAGCACCTTACCGAGGCGGCCGACCAGCGGCATCATGTCGGGGGTGGCAATGCAGCGATCGAAGTCGATGGTACCGCCCTGCACCTTCTCCACGAGATCTTCCGCGCCGACCACGTCGGCGCCCGCCGCCTTGGCCTCTTCGGCCTTGGCGCCGCGCGCGAACACACCGACCCGCAAGGAGCGGCCGGTGCCGTTCGGCAAGGTCACCACGCCGCGCACCATCTGGTCGGCGTGACGGGGATCGACGCCGAGATTGATCGCCAGCTCGATGGTCTCGTCGAACTTCGCTTTCGCGCGCTCCTTGACCATCTTGATGGCGTCGACGAGCGGATAGAGCTTTTCGCGGTCAACCCCTTCGCGGGACTTCTTCAAACGTTTTCCGATTGCCATGGCCCTTACCCCGCAACTTCCAGACCCATCGAACGGGCGGAGCCCTCGACCATCTTCATGGCCGACTCGATGGTATCGCAATTGAGATCCTTCATCTTCTTCTCGGCGATCTCGCGCACCTGCGCTTTGGTCACCTTGCCGGCCTTGTCGCGGCCGGGCGCCTTCGATCCGGACTGGATCTTGGCGGCCTGTTTGAGGAAGAAGGACATCGGCGGCGTCTTCATCTCGAAGGTGAAGGAACGGTCCCCATAGATCGTGATGACCACCGGGATCGGGGTATTCTTCTCTTCCTTCTGCGTCTGCGCGTTGAACGCCTTGCAGAACTCCATGATGTTGAGGCCGCGCTGACCAAGCGCGGGACCGATCGGGGGCGATGGGTTCGCAGCTCCCGCCGGCACCTGCAATTTCAGGTATCCGGTCACTTTCTTCGCCATTTTATACTCCTCATGTTGCCCCGGAGGATTCCGGAAGCTTCACAGGACCGTGGTGCGGTTCGCATGACGGCTGGCGACCGTCAGTCCCCTTCCACGGCTCTTCGGAAGCGTCGCCGCTTCCACTCTCTCGTCACTGCCGGGCTTGACCCGGGCATGACGACCGCGGTCAGACCTTCTCGACCTGACTGAATTCCAGTTCGACCGGCGTGGCGCGGCCGAAGATCGAGACCGCGACCTTGACGCGCGAGCGCCCCTCGTCGATTTCCTCGACCACGCCGGAGAACGAGGCGAACGGGCCGTCGGCCACGCGCACATTCTCGCCGATTTCGAACGACACCGACGCCTTCGGGCGCTCCACGCCTTCCTGCACCTGGTGCAGTATCCGCATGGCTTCTGCTTCCGAAATCGGCATCGGCTTGTTTTCGGCGCCGAGGAAGCCCGTCACCTTCGGGGTGTTCTTGATGAGATGGAAAGCTTCGTCGGTCAGCTTCATCTTGACCAGCACGTAGCCCGGAAAGAACTTGCGCTCGGCGTCGACCTTGCGGCCGCGGCGCACCTCGGTGACCTTTTCGGTCGGCACCAGCACCTGCTCGAACAACTCCTCGAGCCCGCGCTGCTTGGCCTGCTCGCGGATCGATTCCGCGACCTTCTTTTCGAAGTTCGAATAGGCGTGGACGATGTACCAGCGCCGGTCGATGGTTTGGGTTGCGGTGTCTGTCATGCGTGAATGCTGAGGATGTGGGTGACGAGGAAATAGATGATCTGATCGGCGGCGAAGAAGAAGACCGAGGCGAGCGCCACCATCACGAATACCATGATGGTGGTGATGGTCGTCTCGCGCCGGGTCGGCCAGGTGACCTTGGCGGTCTCCGAGCGCACTTCCTGCAGGAATTTGAACGGGCTGAAAGCCATCGTTGAAGCTGATCCGTATGGTACGACGATTTACGATTTAGGGAATCCGAACAGCCCTCTCGCGCCCAGCCCTCTCTTGAAGGATGAGCCGCCAAGCGGGCTCGATTGTTCGGGGGATTTCAAGGCCGCGCCGGATATCCGTTTCTCACGGGCCGGCAGCAGGTGGCGGCTATGTACTGCGCAAGCGGCCAAAGGTCAAGGAGGCGGGGAACGGCGGCTTTGGAATCGACTTGAAGGCGGAGCGAGGGGATCGCTAAAAATCAAGGACTTAGCTGGCAGGAGTGGCAGGGCTCGAACCTGCGACCCCCGGTTTTGGAGACCGGTGCTCTACCAATTGAGCTACACTCCTGTGAGGATCGAAGTATCGTCGCGATCCGCGCCGTTTCAAGCATAGGGGGTGCCCCGATTGCAAGGGCGAAGCGGTTAACGGGACGCCGGGCGGTCAGGACTGGCGCAGCAACCAGTTGCGGTAAATCTGGCCGTAGCGTGAAGCGAGCTTCTCCGCGACGCTCTGCTCGGAGGCACTATCGATCGCGGCCTGGACCACCGTTCCCACGATCCCCTGCGCGGCGTAAGTCGTCGCCACCAGATTGGGATAGGCGATGATGACCGCGCCGGTGCGCGCATCGACCAGATTGGCGTCCGCGACCATGCCGCGACCACCTCCGATCAGGATGCGTTGCACCGCCGACGCAAGTGCAAAACGCTTGACCATCACATCCAGCCGCACCGGCCGCGAGCCGACCAACTGGCCGGCCATGCTCTTCGAAACGCCGGTCTGGATCACCGGCGCCAACAGGGTGCGAACGTAAGCGTTGCCTTCCGGCGTGTTGGTGGCGGTCGGGATCTGGTCATCGCTAATCGACTTCGCGATGGCATAGGCCCGGAACCCGTCTTCCCATTGCACGCCTGCATCGGGGGTGAAACTCACGGTGACGCCCGTCAGCCTCATACTGGCGATGTCGTTCTGCGACAGCGAGTTTTCCGCCGTCGTCACGCAACCCGCCAGCGCGCACGCAATCCCGAGCGCGGCAAGCCGCGCCAACCCCGACATCGTCCCCAACGCAGCCCCCTACGCTTCCACACTCAGCCGGTCAGGAGATAAAGTGGCAACGGGATGATAGTCTATCTTTAATTGCATTGCGGGGGCAAAGCGGTTAACGGCCTGTTCAAGCCGGCCTTTCTGCGCCAGACTTGACCAAGCCGAAGGACAAAGACAAAGGGAGAGACCATGACCCCGCAGGCCGCTACCGCCAGGCAGATCGCCGCCCCGCAAACTCCGCCGCTGCCACAGGCCAAGCCGGAAACGATCGGGCTGTCGTCCACCCGCCTGCAGCGGATGTCGGACGCCTTCAGGCGCGAGATCGACAAGGGAACCCTGCCCGGCGCGACCGTAATGGTGGCGCGACACGGTCAGATCGGCTGGTTCGATGCGCTGGGTAAGCAAAGCCCGGCGGCCTCCGCGCCGATGGCGCACGACACGATCTTCCGCATCTTCTCGATGACGAAACCGATCGTCTCGGTCGGCATCATGATGCTGGTCGAGGAAGGTCATCTCATCCTCAACGACCCCGTCGCCAAATTCATTCCGGAATTCGCCAACCAGAAGGTCGGCGTCGAGAACAACGGCAAGCTCGACCTGGTGCCGCTGGCGCGGCCGATGACGGTGCAGGATTTGCTGCGGCACACTTCAGGCATCACTTACGACCATACCGGCAACGGCCTGGTGCAGCAGCTCTATAAGGAATCGCGGCTGCGCAGCCGCAAGATCAGCAACGCCGAGCATGCCGCGATGGTAGCTGGCCTGCCGCTGATGTGCCAGCCCGGCGCGGAGTGGAACTATAGCCGCTCCACCGACATCCTCGGCCGCATCATCGAGGTCGTCTCCGGCAAGACGCTCAGCGCCTACCTCACCGAGCGGATTCTCGCGCCGCTGCAGATGGCGGAGACCGCGTTCCATACCGGCGAAGAGAACGCCCATCGGCTGGCCGAGCCGTTCCCGACCGATCCCTGGACCGGCGAGAAGGTGCAGCTCTTCAACATGCTGGAAGTGCCTGTGGTGCAGTCCGGCGGCGGCGGCCTGGTGTCGACCTCGATGGATTACGCCCGCTTCGCTCAGATGCTGCTCAACGGCGGCGAACTCGGCGGCGTCAGGCTGCTCGGCCGCAAGACGCTGGAGTTGATGTCCTCCAACCATCTCGGCCCCTCGGTCAGGATCGACTCTCCCCTGATGCCGGCCGGTCACGGCTTTGGCTTGGGCTTTGCGGTGCGCACCCAGGCCGGCGTCGCGCCCTTCCAGGGCTCGGTCGGTCAGTTCTACTGGAGCGGGATGGCCGGTACCTTCTTCTTCATCGACCCCCGGGAAGAGATGTTCGCCGTCTTCATGATGCAGGGCCCCGGCCAGCGCGGCTATATCCGCGATTTGTTGCGCGACCTGATCTACGCGGCGGTGGAGTAAGCGCCGCGCAGCAACCAAACGTCGTCGTCCCGGCCTTGAGCCGGGATACATAACCACCGATCCAGGTTTTGCGAAGGCTGGATCGACAGCCGGGCACAACCACCAACGTCGGTGGTTATGGGCCCCGGCGTTCGCCCGGGCGACGCAAGGCCTCAACTGATCGTCGCACCGCCGTCGATCACGATGGTCTGCCCGGTTATGAAGTCGCCGGCTCTCGAGCCCATCAGCACGGCGGCGCCGGCGATCTCGTCGGGGATGCCGATGCGCAAGAGCGGCGAGCGCGCGGTGGATGCCTTCAGCGTCTCCGGATTGTCCCATAGCGCCTTGGCAAAATCGGTCTTGATCAGGCCGGGCGCGATGCAGTTCACGCGGATATTGTGCTTGCCGTATTCGCAGGCGAGGTTGCGCGCGAGCTGCATGTCGGCGGCCTTCGAGATCGCATAGGCGCCGAGCACGGTCGAACCCTTGAGGCCTCCGATCGAGGAGACGATGACGATCGAGCCGTCCTTGCGCTCGATCATCTGCGGCACCACCATCGAGATCAACCAGTTGTTGGCGACGATGTTGTTGTCGAGGATCTTGCGGAACTGGTCGTCGGAGATGCCGCCGAGCGGTCCGTAATAGGGATTCGAGGCAGCGTTGCAGACCAGCACATCGATCCTTCCGAAGGCGCGGTTGCTCTCGTCGACGAGGTGCTGCAGGTTTTCCTTGCTGGAGATATTCGCCGCGATCGAGGCGGCGGTGCCCTTGCCGTATTTGTCGTTGATCTCCTTCGTCACCTGGTCGCAGACGTCCTGCTTGCGCGAGGAGACCACCACCCTGGCGCCGTGCTCGGCCATGCGTTCGGCAATGGCGCGGCCGATGCCGCGCGTCGAGCCGGTGATGACGGCGACTTTTCCCTTCATGTCGAACAGGCTCATGTCTCTCTCCCGGTTTGTTTTCCATTTCCAACGTCATTCCGGGGCGGTCCGCAGGAACCGAACCCGGAATCTCGAGATTCCGGGTCTGGTGCTACGCACCACCCCGGAATGACAATCTATGCCAGCTTGCTCACCACCTCCGGCGCGTCCGGCTGGTGCATCCCCGCATGCGCTGCGTCGGCGAGCCAGGGCTGCTGACTGACCATCCAGAGATGCCAGCTCTCATGATCCCCGTGTCTCGTATGGTCGAGCCGTGTCACCGAACAATTGGCAATGTCGAACAGCAGGCCCTTGTCCGGCAGGCCACCGAGCGCAAGTCCGATCGCAGCCTTGATGGTGCCGCCATGGGCGACCGCGATCACGTCACGACCGGCATGCTCGGCTCTAATCTGCAGGATGCCTTCGCGTACGCGATTGTAGAGGTCCATGAAACTCTCGCCGCCGGGCGCGGGCTTGTCGATCTCGCTAAACGAGTGCCTTCCAGCGGGAAGGCTCGCGAGAACCTCGGCGCGATTCATGCCCTGCAACTGCCCGAGATGCTGTTCGGCAAAGCCTGCCACATGCGGCATGGTTGCTGGCTTCGGATATCCGGCCGCCCAGATCGCATCCGCGGTCTGATGCGTCCGCTTCAGCGTGCTCGCGACCCAGACCGCATTTCGCGGCAGGATTTTTGCCACCGCTTCGAACACTGCGCGCTCGGAAGTATCGCAGCCGAGATCCTTCTGGCCGTAGATGCAGCCATTGTCCTCGCGTACCGGCGCATGGCGCACCCACCACCATCGCGTCGAAACAACCGCGCGGGATGGTTTTGCCGGATTGGACATCGCAAGCACCCTTCAATAGTGTCCGCGTGTCCTACGTCAGAGCATCGATCGCCTCAAGTGACTTGATCATGGCTTTGCGCGTTTGAAATCCTGTTTGAATTCCGCAAGGCGGCAAAGCGCCTTGTGACAAGGCCACAAGGGAGACACGCATGGGCCGCCTCGAAGGCAAATCCGTCATCATTACCGGCGCCGGCAGCGGCATCGGCCGCGCGGCCTCGCTGTTGTTCACCAAGGAGGGCGCCAAACTGATCGCGGTCGATCGCAGCGACAGCGTGAAGGAAACCGCCGATCAGGTGAAGAAGGCGGGCGGCACTGCGGAAGCCGTGATGGCCGATGCCGGTTCGGAAAAGGACGTGATCGCCTACATCGACAAGGCGCTGTCGAAATACGGCAAGCTCGATGCGATCTGGGCCAATGCCGGCATCAGCGGCGGGCTGGTGCCACTGGCCGAACAGACGGTCGAGCACTGGCAGGGAATTTTGCGCATCAATCTGATCGGGCCGTTTCTGGCGATCAAATATTCGATGCCGCACATGATCAAACAAAAATCCGGCGCCATCGTCTGTACCGCCTCGGTCGCGGGCCTGAAATCCGGCGCCAGCGGTCATCCCTATGCCGCGAGCAAGGCCGGCGTCATCAGCCTGGTGCAGACCACCGCCTATTCGCTGTCAGGCACCGGCGTGCGCATCAACGCCGTGTGTCCCGGCCTGATCGAAACCGGCATGACCAAACCGATCTTCGACAACGCGAGAGCGCGCGGCACCGACGGCAAGATCGGCCAGCTCAATCCCCTGAAGCGCGCCGGCCAGCCGCACGAGCTCGCGGCGATGGGATTGTTTCTGGCAAGCGATGAGGCCTCATACGTCAACGGCCAGGCGATCCCGGTCGACGGCGGCCTGACGGCGTCGATGCCGTATGCGGGGAAGCCGGTGTAGGCTATTTTCTTCACCCTCCCCCTCCAGGGGCGGGTAAAAGAACTCCCGGCCCTTCTGCCTTACACCGCCCCCGCTTTTTGCGCGTAGGCCCAAGCGTCCTTCGACAGCGGCACCGTGCGCTTGGCGGATTCCATGGCTTTGGCGTTGGCCGCGGTGCCGTCGCGGATACGGCCGGCGATGCCTTGGGTGATGCCGGCGAGACGGAACAGGTTGTAGGCGAAATACCAGTTCAGGTCCGGCACCTTGCTGTCGGTGACGTTGCAATAGATCTGCGCCGCCTCCTCCATGGTGGGAATGTTGAGCGCCTTGATATCGGCATTCGCCAGCCCCGGCATGGTCCATTGCATCAACAGATAGGTGAAATCGGCCATGGGGTCGCCTGTCGTCGACAGCTCCCAGTCCAGCACCGCCTGCACGCGCGGCTCGGTCGCATGGAAGATCATGTTGTCGAGCCGGTAGTCGCCATGGACGATCGACACGCGTTCCTGCGGCGGCACGGTTTTCGGCAGCCATTCGGCAAGCTTCTCGAATTCCGGAATGTGCTGGGTTTCCGAGGCGCGGTATTGCTTGGTCCAGCGGTCGACCTGACGGGCGAAATAATTGCCGGGCCTGCCGAAATCGGAAAGCCCGATGGCCTGCGGATCGTAGGTGTGCAATTTTGCCAGCGTCTCGATCTTGCTGGTGAAAATCTTGCGGCGATCCCCAGGCGTCTGGCTCGGCAGCGACGGGTCCCAGAACACCCGGCCCTCTTCCATCGACATGATGTAGAAGGCGGCGCCAATCACGGCATCGTCGGTGCAGAGCGCATAGGCGCGTGCCACCGGAAAGCCCTGCTGCTTGCCGAGGGCTGCGATGACGCGGAATTCGCGATCGACCGCATGCGCCGACGGCAGCAATTTGCCGAAGGGACGGCGGCGCATCACATAGGAACGGGAGGGGGTATCGAGCCGGTAGGTCGGATTGGACTGGCCGCCCTTGAACTGCAGGACGACCAGCGGCCCCTGATAGCCTTCGACGTGGTCACGCATCCAGCGGTCGAGGGCGATCTCATCGATGCGATGCCGCTCCTCGACCGGCTTGGTACCGGAAAACTCCTCGTCCTTCCTGACGCCGTCGTTCACGATGACGCTCCCTCGCTTTTCTCAGCCGTCATTCCGGGGCGATGCGAAGCATCGAACCCGGAATCCTGGGATTCCGGGCTGGCGCTAACGCACCAGCCCGGAATGACGGCAGGAGAACGCCGTATCAGCGCCTCCCTTTAATGGGTAGGAGCGTTTGCATACTTCCGAAGTTCAAGTCTGGCAATGGCGCGGTTATGGACCTCGTCCGGACCATCGGCGAGCCGCATGGTGCGCATGGAAGCATAGTCGCGGGCTAGCCCCGCATCGTCGGAGACGCCGGCGGCGCCGAAGGCCTGGATGGCGTGGTCGATGATCTTCAACGCCATGTTGGGCGCGGCCACCTTGATCATGGCGATCTCGAGCTGGGCGGTCTTGTTGCCGACCTTGTCCATCATGTCCGCGGCCTTGAGACACAACAGCCGGTTCATCTCGATATCGGTGCGGGCCTCCGCGATGCGCTGTTCCCAGATCGAATATTCGATGATCTTCTTGCCGAAGGCGGTACGCGAGGACAGCCGCTTCACCATCTTCTCCAGCGCCTCCTCGGCCTTGCCGATGGTGCGCATGCAGTGATGGATGCGCCCCGGCCCGAGACGGCCTTGCGCGATCTCGAACCCCCTGCCCTCGCCGAGCAGGATGTTTTCCTTGGGCACGCGGACGTTCTCCAGCAGCACCTGGGCGTGGCCGTGCGGGGCGTCATCGAAGCCGAACACCGGCAGCATCTTCTCGACCTTGACGCCCTTGGTGTCGAGCGGCACCAGGATCTGCGACTGCTGCTGGTGGCGTGGCGCCTTCGGATCGGTCTTGCCCATCAGGATCGCGATCTTGCAGCGGGGATCGCCGACGCCCGACGACCACCATTTGCGGCCGTTGATGACGAAGTGATCGCCGTCCTTCTCGATCCGGGTTTCGATATTGGTGGCGTCGGAGGAGGCCACCGCCGGCTCGGTCATCAGGAAGGCGGAGCGGATTTCGCCGTCCATCAGCGGCCGCAGCCATTTGCGCTTCTGCTCACGGCTCGCGTAGCGCATGAACACTTCCATGTTGCCGGTGTCCGGCGCCGAGCAGTTGAAGACTTCCGAGGCCCAGCCGATGTGGCCCATTTCCTCGGCGAGCGGTGCGTATTCCAGATTGCTCAATCCCGCGCCGCGGAATTCGTCGTCCTCATGCGTGGACGGCGGCATGAACATGTTCCAGAGGCCTTCGGCGCGCGCCTTCTTCTTCAGATCCTCGAGCACTGGGATCACCTTCCAGCGCGCGCCCTCGGCGTCCTGCTGCTTGTAGGTGGGGACCGCGGGCCGCACATGCTTGGTCATGAACGACTGCACGCGGTTCAGCCATTCCTTCTGGCGATCTGACATATTGAAGTCCATCGGACGCTCCCTGCTTACGGATCTGAAATAGTTGGCCGCACTGTCTCTCCGCCGCCGCACCACCGCAAGAGCTTTATCGAAAGCTCGCAGCGATCGTGACGAAGGCGTGACCGGCCGAAAGCGTGACGCGCGCTCGCGCGGATTGACATTTCCGGCCCTTCAAACGATAGTTTCATACAAGTGTTTGAATTGCAACTCCCCGTACGGGACTTAAGCCATGCCGTCCGATCAGACCCGCACCGCCATCCTCGCCGCCGCCGAGCGGCTCTACGCCGACCGCGGCTTCGGCGACGTCACGCTGCGCGACATCGTGGCGGCCGCCGACGTCAACCTCGCGGCGGTGAATTATCACTTCGGCTCCAAGGACGAATTGATCGCGGAATTGTTCGTCACCCGCTCGATCGCCACCAACCGAGAGCGGCTCAACGAATTGAAACTGGCGGAAGAAGCAGGCTCCGGCCGCGCCGAGATCGCCGCCATCCTGCGCGCGCTGGTGGGACCGACGCTCCGCGGCTGCCTCGGCCCCGACCGCGAGCGCTCGACCGCGGCGCGCTTCATGATCCGCGCCTCGATCGAATCGGTGCCGCCGATCCGCCGCATCAAGAACCGCGAGATCGACCATTTGCGGAAATTCGCAGCCGCCATGCGCCGCTCCCTGCCCGAGCGGGCCGCGGTCGATCTCTATTGGGGTTTGCATTTTGCGCTCGCGATGGCGCACCAGACCATCCGCGACAGCGAGCGGCTGACCAAACTCTCGGAAGGCAAATGCGACCTCAATGACGTCGATGGCATGATCGAGCGCGTGGTCGCGGTGTCGGTGATGGCGCTGACGAACGGCGAAGCGGCAAAACGGGCGCCTGCGAAACTGCTGCGCCCTTCGCCCACGGGATAATCGGGCGCGATGAACCGTCCGGCGCCTTGGCGCGCCCCAGACGTGGATGCCCGGGACAAGCCCGGGCATGATTTTGCATAGCCGCCGATTTTATTTCTTGTCAGACTCTCAGGT
>Ga0209483_1002014_pt1 | contig 14709 bp, 16 predicted proteins | sample NGEPerA_FD_184508 | JGI IMG/M metagenome (GOLD analysis project Ga0209483, IMG submission 184508) | Arctic peat soil microbial communities from the Barrow Environmental Observatory site, Barrow, Alaska, USA - NGEE PermafrostL2-A... | ecosystem: Environmental > Terrestrial > Soil > Wetlands >... | reverse complement strand
GATTGTACCCTCAGACCGCCTCAGGATGCTGCGGCAGCCAAGGCGAGCCCCCACCCGACCCCAGGTCGTTGCCTTGAAGCTCGGTCTGGCACCGGCGCGTTCAAACCAGGCCACGATATCGGCAGCGCGCCGGGCAGTTCGGTCCTTTCGGGCGCCTGTGACAGGAAGTCGATTTGCGGAACGAACATCATTTCGGCGAGCGAAACCTTGATCTCCCGCAAAGTACGGCTTGTCGCCAGCAGCCGCGAGAGTTCATCAAATAGCCGACGGGCGTGCGTCATGGCGGCGGCGATTGCCGCCTCATCGGGCATCAATCCCCATCACCTTCGGTCCGACGACCCGCTGGAAGCCGATGACATTGCCGCAGCACTCGAACAGATACCAGTCGTTGACCCTTGCGACCTGATCCATTTGCGCCGCCACCCGTGCTCCCGTGGCATCAGCGCGGGCTTGCGGCCAAACGCGATCGATGTAGCGAACGATGGCCTGGGTTTCATACAGTGCGAAGGCCGCGTGCTCCGAAGGGATTGCGCGACATGCGGCTGTTGGCGGCTGCCCCGCGGGCAGTGGCGCGATTTCGTGAGGGGCCAGCGCCGCGCGCGAACGGACTGCCGGGAATGGTATGAACGATGGCTTCCGATATGTGGAAATCCTTGCCCTCACGGGTCATGACTGACCGGCCTGCCTTAGTCACTATATTTGTAACATTCACTGGTCAGCGGGGGAGCCTCAGGCGCGTTATCACCTGAACTTCCGGGGCGAAACCCAGTCCCAAGACTACGCAGCAAAGGATTTAAGAATGGCAACACGAACGACAGGCTGGTTGGTTGGTTTAACGCTCATCGCCGGCGCGGCGTCAGCGAACGCAGTGGCCGATGGCACCCTGTTCGGGCTGTACAATCCGCTCGGACTCTACGTCGGTGCCGCAGTTGGACGGTCGACGGTCAATCAGACACAGTTTGATGACTATGGCGATTACTTCCACCACATCGACGGCCAGCCCCTGGGTTGGAATGCCGTGATCGGCGTACGCCCCATTCCGTTTCTGGGCGCGGAGGCGGAATACATCGATTTCGGCGACAAGCGGCTGGGCGCTGGCGCGCCGTACCTTGTGAACGGCTATACGCAGCAATTCCTGGGCGGTGATTCCCATGATCGCGCGGCGGCGGTATTTGCCGTCGGCTATCTGCCGCTGCCGATTCCGTGGGTCGAGCCATTCGCAAAACTCGGCTGGGGCCAGATCTGGGAACACGACAACTCTTCCGGGATCTACAACAATGTTTTCGTCAACGGCGCGCCGGTTGGCCAGGCATCGGTCTCCCAGAGCACCCATCCGAGCGGTGCAGCGTATGGGGGCGGGCTGCAGTTTCATTTCAGTCAACTGGCAGTGCGCGCGCAATTCGAGCGCATCAGCGGCTCGCGATCATTCGGCGGCTGGAACAATCCCGAACTGTTGTCGGTCGGATTGAACTGGACCTTTTAGGCCGCCGTGGTACTCGCGTGTGATGGGCGCGATCTGCACGGTGTACGAGACATACCAGCGGTCACGCCCAGCCTGTTGCGCCAGCACATGCTCCGGATGCGCCCGCCAGGCGCGGATAGCGGCCTCATCAGGCCAGTAGGAGAGCACGACTTCATTGTCACCCTCGACCACCGCATGGAAGTCGAGGCAGCCGAACTGCGCAAATGCCAGTTCGCGCATGCGCGTCGCGGTATGGGAATACTCAGCGTCGAAGGCCCGGATGCGGGCGCGGAAAATGACCACGTACATGGCCATGCATATTACAGGATTACAGGATCCGCTCACCGAAGCGCTCAAAGCGCGGCATCCAATTACCCTTGAAATTTGCCGATACCAGCACGTGATGGGCTTTGCCGATCAAAAGGCGGCGCGGCACGAATCCGATGTAACGAGAGTCGCCACTGTCATCGCGGTTGTCTCCCAGAACGAAGTAGCTGTCCGCCGGCACAATGACGGGGCCGAAATCGCGTCGGGCCTCGATCTGCGGCAGGAACTGGATCTCGCGTCGGCTACCCGCAATGGTCTCCGCTGACTTTACGGCGAGCGTAGAGCCCGCATAATTCCTGGGCTCCCGGTACGCTGTCGGCTTCTGATACGTGGCCGCCGCGCCATTGATGAACAATCGGTCATCGCGCAGCTCAACCACATCGCCAGGAACTCCGATCAAGCGCTTGATGAGACGGGTCCCGTCCGCCGGAGAGGTGAAGGTCACGATATCTCCGGGCTGTGGCGCACCGAGTCTTGCGATCGAGATATCCGTGAGCGGCACTTTCAGGTCGTAGGCGATCCGATTCACCAGCACGACGTCGCCATCCAGTAGCGTCGGATGCATGGACTCTGAGGGAATGGGGTTCCAATCCGCCAGGGCGGTCCGGAACACGCCAAACACCAGCAGGAAGACCAGGAATGAGCGGTTTTTCTTCAGCCAGAGCTTCATGGGACCCTTGGTGTCGGCCGTCGCCTCGGTTACTTCGACTACTGCGCCCGGGCCAGGTTCCGCGGCAAAGCTTTCGGCGCCTGCTGCACTGCGATTACCGCATCCCCTACTTCTTCTTCCGGGCTTTCTTCTTCGGAATATGCGCCCCGGCCTGCCGGGCTTCAGAGAGGCCGATCGCGATCGCCTGCTTGCGACTCGTGACCTTCTTGCCTGATCCGCCGCTGCGCAACGTACCCGCCTTCATCTCGTGCATGGCCCGCTTCACTTTGCTGGGACCAGTCTTTCGCTTTGTCGCCATACATTCTCCAAGGTCCGGAGGATCAGCGCTTGAGTGTCGGCGCACGACCCCCGTGCACTAAGAGGGCAAACGCGCACCATGGCGTCGGAATCCACTGATGCCGCGCTCGCCCGCCGCGCCGGGCGGGGCTGCTTTAGACTACCGGTCGGACCGAAGCGCATCCGTGTCCCAGAGGTGCCGTTTCATGCCCGCGTACCCGCATCGCAGTATTCTCGTTCTGATAACTCTAGTTGGTTCCTCGCACGCCGCGGCCGCTCCACCCGATGCCACACCCGTCGCGTGGCACGACTCCTATACGACGCGACTTGAGGCGCTGGCACTGCTGCAAACCCTGAACGCCGACCTGCTTTCACATGACAGCGCGACCCTTACGCTCGACAGATGGTGCGCGTCGCATCAACTGGCGGACCCACCGACGGTGACGGCCGAACGGGTTCACGACGTCCACAAGCCCGCAACGGATGCACAGCGCGCACTCCTGCATGTGAGCCCGACCGAGCCACTGGGGTATCGACGCGTGCGGTTGCATTGCGGCGCTCACGTCCTGTCGGAGGCTGCCAACTGGTATGTCCCGTCCCGATTGACCCAAGACATGAACCAAGCCTTGGAGCACAGTGACATTGCCTTCGGCCGAGCCATTCAGGCGCTTCAGTTCCAACGTCATACGCTCTCGGCAAGCCTGCTGTGGACGCCGCTGCCCGAGGGCTGGGAAATGGCATCATCGGCGGCTTCAAAACCATCAGGCACGCTGACCATTCCACCCTATGTTTTGCAGCACACGGCGGTGCTGAGCCTGCCCGACGGGACGCCGATCAGCGCCCTGACCGAAACGTATACCGCAGAAGTTTTGGCCTTCCCCGAGCCGGCGCCTCATCCCGACCATTGACCCGGCGCAACCGCTGGCGCAGCCGATCACGGCACGCACTGCGAATGTTTGCGGTCCATTGGCATCTTTCATAGTTTTACGAACTATTGACGAACTTCAGTCAAGTCGCGCCGCATCGGCGATGATCAAGCTCGGCAGATATTTCTTACCATGCCCGCGGGTGGGGTGTCCTGAATCGATTGAGTGTGCACTGCGGTAAAATATCGGCGACAGTACAACGCTGGAGATCAATCATGATTCGCACTCAATGGATGACGGTTGCCGTGGCCGCGATGGTGGCAACGGCAGGTGTACTGGCGAACGCCGAGGGCGGCGGATGAACCAAATGTTGCGCCGCGAATCCTGGTCAGCACCCATGACGGGGTCGTGACGCTCAGGGGCCTCGATCTTAACCAAGCGGATATCCTGACGGCGATGCGCGATGCGACAACACTGCCGGCGTGGTGCGGGTGGAGAATCACCAGAAAATGGGGCAGTAACAGGCCAATTGCAGAAAGCCCGGAGGCGTGGATGACCCATCGCAATAACTGACGATATTTAGGAGTAGCAAGGCGCCCGGCTCGATGGGTACGTTATCCTCTGCGGGGCATGCCATCGACCCACGTCTCTGAAGCGACCGTACCCTTCTCGCTGTTTGCCGGCGATCTGCTGAACCGCGCCTTCGCGCGGCTGCGCATCCCCGAGCACAGCCGATTTCAAGTGCTCAAGCGCAGCGTGATAGTCGTGCTCCTGACTTGGCTGCCCGTCGCATTGCTTGCACTGCACGGCGGCCTGGGCGGGGGCGGGATGCTCACGACCAACTTCTTTGCCGATTTCGCTGCCCATGCGCAGTTCCTGATCGCGATGCCGTTATTCATGTTTGCTGAACCGATTGTCGAGGCGAGCACGCGTGACGCCGCACGGCAATTCCTGACCTGTGGAATCATCACAGCTGAAGACCATCAGCGCGTGTATCGGCTTCACGGACAGATCAAGCGACTGCGTCTGTCGTACTGGCCGGAAATTTTCGGCATCGTCATCGCCTATGCGCTGTCGCTCGTCATTCTTGTACCAGAATTCAGCTCCCATCCACTGCCCACCTGGCATATCAGGGACTATACGCATTGGCGCACGCTGACCGGGGCTGGGGCATGGGAATTCCTGATCGCGCTGCCGCTGCTCAATTACACCTGGCTACGGTTCGTGTGGAAGATCCTCATTTGGACCTTCTATCTCTATCGCGTCAGCCTGCTGCGGCTTGAATTGCATCCCACTCATCCGGACCTCACGGGAGGCATCGGCTTCATCAGTTATGCCCAAAGCCGGTTCGCGGCCTTCATCCTCGCCTACGGCATCAGCAACGTGGCGGCAACCGTAGGCTATGAAATTGCGATCCTGCATTACGATCTGTCCACGCTGACGGTGTGGGGGCCATTGGTGGGATTCACGATTGGGGCGCCGCTGCTGTTCACCCTGCCATTATTGATGTTTACCGAGCAGTTGTACCGTAGTAAGCGGCACGCACTGGCGCTGTACCGCGAGCGCGTTACCGAGCAGAGCCGGCTCGTTGAGAAACATTGGCTGGGCGCGGATCACAAATCCGCCTCGGCGACGGAAGAAGTGCGGCAACTCACTGAGTTGACGACGTTGGGCACGATGTTCTCTCGCATCGAATCAATGCGTGTGGTGCCCTTTGATCTGCGCTCTTTCGGACAGCTGATCGGTTCCTCGTTCGCCTCGGTCGCGCTGATCCTGCCCGTCCTGCATGTCAACAGGGATATCAGCGGGATTTTCGATGCGATGGGAAAACTGCTGGGGCATTTGGGCGGACATTAGCGTCATCAGGTATGCCCATTGCGCTCGTTATTGCGAATTGTTCGTGCTGTGGAATTGCCACTCAGCATATCCTGCCAGCCGATTAAGACTCATAGCTTGCGGGGTGGCCTCTACATCGGCAATGCTGAGCGTCGGAATGACAAGGAGCTAGACCATGACCCACAATCTGCTAATGACTGGTGCCGTCGCTGCATGTCTGTTAACTGCGACTGTCGCGGTGCAGGCCGATGAGGCCGGCGATCATCAGATCACGCAACTGGTGAAAGAAAAACTGGCCACCAAGGATCCGCAAGTCGCGCCGCGCATTGCAGTGACCACGCACGACGGGGTAGTGACGCTGCGGGGCGTAGCATTCACGCCGCAGTACATCTTGGACGTCTTGCGCGATGCAGGCAGTGTCCAGGGAGTGACGAAAGTTGAGAACCACCTGGCGTACGAGTAGCGGCTCAGAGCACGGCGGGACGATTGGCCCTATGCCGAGGACTCATGCTGATCAGCGATGAGATTCATTCTTTGCTGACAGGCCATCTGTTATTACCGGCTTGCGGTGGTACTTCGAGCAAGGACGGACCCTCCCAAGAGTCGGATCTCCAGCATATCTGGCCTGGCATTCGGATTTCCCTGTCACCAATCTGAGTCGGGAATTGTCGGCTCATACTATCTAAGGCCCACCTTCCCGCCCCACGGACACGAACAACGCTGTCTGGATAACCGTACAGCGCGCCCTGGAACAGTTGCCGCTGGCGAGGGGAGAAGGGCGGAGCGGATGCTGAAGCGGGCGGGAGTGAATGCTGGTCGAAGTACCTTTTTTTGCCGCCAATGTGACGGTGATCGTAGGGCCTGCCGCATCGTCGTGGCAAGGTCCAGGCAACGTCATGAAGCTGGTATTCCAAATCGCGCTGGGAGTCGTATTAGGGCTTGTGGCTATGGCGGCCCTAAAGCTCATAGCAGGCGCGGCCATCATCACGGCGCTCCTTACACCGACGGAACACGCTGTAGCATTTCCGCCCGCACAGCCAGCACCACGGTACGCGCCAATACACGTCGTGCTACCTGACACGGTCATCGCCGTACGCCGTCCGAACGCCTGCCAAGGAACGCGGCCTGATGGAACGGTTGTCTACTGCGAAGGTCCGCTCACCGATCCCAAATAGTGCGCATCGACGACCCCCTTCGCCGCAAATCTGTCACCCATGTCTCCGGCCCCCTGTGTCAGGGTTGTTGTCGCCTTCTCTCATCTTGGATTCTCCTGAACGCATCGGCAGTCTGACGCCCGGAGGGCGGCAGAAGCCCGCGGGAGCGCTATATGACCCGACTGTATCCCTGGCATTCAAGCAGAAGATCGTCCAGCGATGAACGGGCAAGGATGCCGTAAGTGCACTGCACTATCCCGGGAAACTGGCATTCGGCAGCAGAACTTATCGCGCTGGTCGCACGAGACGCGTAGCCTGCCCTCCGTCACTGATTCGATGGAACGCAGGCGCCCGCCTACTTCAGATCAGGAGAATCGCTGGCGCCGATGCCGTGCCGAGCGCCGCATCATTATGGCCAAGCTACGCCGGCGAGTTTCCGTCGCCCTGCCCTTTGTCCGATGGGTATCAATCAGGAGCAACTAGAATATGAAAACTATCCTACTGGCATGCATATGTGTCGCCGGACCGGTTGTTGCGGTACCGGCTCTCGCTGCGGATGTCGGCGTCTCCGTCAATGTCGGTCAACCTGGGCTGTTCGGGGAGATCAATATCGGCGAGGTGCCACGACCTCCCGCCCTGGTCTACACCAGGCCCGTAGTGATCCGCCGCGATCGCGGATTCGTCGATCAACCGATGTACCTGCATGTGCCGCCGGGACAGGAACGGCATTGGGCAAGACATTGCGCGGAATATCACGCGTGCGGCCGGCCCGTGTATTTTGTTCGCGACGATTGGTACACCCGCGAGTATGCGCCGCGCCATCAGCACCATGATGAGGGTCGGGACCGTGACCACGACCACGACCATGATGGCGACCGCGCCCGAGATGACCACGACCGCGGACACGACCACGACCACGATCACGATCACGATCACGATCGAGACCACTAAAAATGGGCCTGCTTGGATTCGAACCAAGGACCAAGGGATTATGAGTCCCCTGCACTAACCGCTGTGCTACAGGCCCGCCGGGGGGCAGACAATACCATCACCGTCCGCTGTCCCCCAAGTAGACCGGTCAGCTCAGCGTTTCGCATGCAGCCGTACTTTCAGCAGCCCACCGACACACAGAGCCGCAAGGACGAGCGCGCGCAGCAGAGCAATCGCCGCATTGCTTGGCCCCTCCCACCGTGAGGCGCCTAGCGCATGCCCCAGGATGAGAAATCCGGCGCTGAAGCCCAGCGTGGCAATCGCAAACCCGAGCACCCATGCTCGCCGCTCAAATGCGGTCAGCGCGCGTGGCATCACCGCCAGCCGCCCGCGCGGGCGCAATGCGTAGCCAATTGCGGCGATGACGATCATCAAACCCAGCAATGAGCTTAAGTCCTGGAGCAATCGCGCGCCCGTCAGCAGATGGCCGTGAACTTCCAGCATCGGATCGGCCAGTTCCGGCAGCATGCGCACGCCGCGCGCGTCCTCGTGGGTGAACCCATCCCACGCAAGGTGCACTACCGCTCCCGCCATCACCCCACTGGCCGCCAGCAACCACTGCCGCGCGTCGCCCCATGGCGCCGGTGTCGAATAGGGCTTCCAGCGCATGTAAGCCTGGTCCGGCAACACATTGACCAGTGGATTCTTCATCAGGCGTTGAAAGGTCCAGTAGGCCAGCATCCCGACGGGGAGGCAAAATGTCACCAGTGCAATCGCGCTGTGGGTCTGGAACCTGGGTGGCTGAATCGGCATCAGATAGCCGAAGTCGGGCACCATGCTGCCAATCACCACCGCCGACAATACCCGCAGTCGGGCCAGCAGGCGCAAGAACGGCACGACAGCGGCGACGTGGGAAATTGTATACGGCATGCGTAATCCGGCGGCCCGCCGCCTCAGATCCGGGTGGTTGCCGACTTGGCGAGGAATCCACGGCAGGACGCATTGGCGAGATCCGTCTTGGGGATCTGCCTACAGATCCCGTCCATCCGCTGCCGCAGGGCGGCGATCGTCGCGGCGTGGTCGCCTTTGGCGTTCCACTTTTCAAGGGCGTGATCCAACTTCTCCAGGCGCGTGCGGGTACGGCGATAGATGCGATCGGGTCCGTTCAGCTCACCCAGCACCGACAGTCCGGTGGTGCGGATGGCCGCATCATCGGTCGGCTTCATGCGAATCAGACCCATCAGATACTCAGTACCCCACTGGAAGCGGGTGGCCGCGCCCTGGGACTGGGCATAAGCCTGCGCCAGCCAATTCACGGCGGTATCGATGTGGCCGTGCTTCTCATCCAGTGACGCCAGATCCAGCATGTAGTAGTACGGGGACTTTGACTGCGCGAGCTGCTCACGCGTAATGGCGTAGGCGCGATCATCGTCGCCGACCTCATCGAGGATATTCAGCGCCGCATTCACCACACTCGCGCGGGCATGCTCGTCCAGATTGCCCGCCAGTGCGGCATCGATCTGCCGGTGCGCCTGGATCGCCAGGTCCACCGGGATCTTGTGTTGCGGGCTCAGCGTCTTCGTGGCCACCAGCTTTGCATACACGAAGTACAGATGATCGGCCGCCGAGAAGCGCCCATCCGTAGCAGCCTTGTCCATCACCGCCGCAAAGCGCTCGCGCCAACCCGCTGCATCATTCGGCGCGACCTTCGCGACGGCCTGGAAGAACGATTCGTCCAGGGCTCCGATTGCATCGGCGGGATCGTCGGCCGATGCGGCGTTCTTCAGTATCCCGTCTACCTGCCCGATCAGTCGATCCAGTCGTCGGTCCGGTGCCTTGCCGGCGGCCAGTGCATCAGCCTGCCCGCCTGCGGCCACACTTGCCGCCGCGAGAATCAGTCGCGCTCGGTCGGATCCGGTGTCCGCGCATCGGGCAGCCGCCTCCGACAATGTCTGTGCCAGTGCCGCGTATCGGCTGCTCGCCTCATCGCTGAGGCCCCAGCCGTAGTACGCCAGTCGCCGGCAGTCATCGTGCGACAGCGGGCGGGCACCCCCGGATCTGAGCGCCACGAGAATGCTGCTGACCGGCCGCACATCACCGAGCACCGTATCCAGGATTTGCGCGTATTGCGACAGGTCCATGCCACCGGAGAGGCGTGCCAGCTCACTTTGATCAGCACGCAGAACCAGGACAGTGGGATAGCCGGTGACGCCGAACTTGTCGCCCCATTTTTGCGCGCCCGGATCATCGCCATCCAGATACACGGGAACAAACAGCTGCAGCTTCTCAATGAAGTCCGGGCGCGAGAAGACGGTCGCCTTCAACTCGTGACACGGCGGGCACCATTTGGCACCCCAGTACAGGAACACCGGTTTGCGCTGCGCGCGTGCCGCCGCGAATGCCGATTCGACACTGCCGTCGTACCAGGCAATCGCCGGCGCCGCGGCATTGTTTGCGCTCCTGGACGCTGTTGCGCTCGTGGACGCAGTTGAACTCGCAGCGGACACGGCGCCTGTCGCTGCCGACGGCGGCGCGGTATGCTCTGCGCACCCTGCCGCATTCAAACAGAGCATCGTCACAAGGATGTAGCGCGGCAACATGGTCTCAACTGCATTGGAAGTTCTCTATGACCCTATTCTACGCCGTGAACCGATTCGCGACGATTCGGGCCGCGACGCGACTGGCCACGGTGGTGTGCCTGCTCCAGGCCGGCTGTGCAACCCCTTCCACACTGCAGCTTCCGGCGACTCAACAGCAGTATCAGTTCGTCCGCTCGGCTCCCCAGGGCCCCTTCACGATGAAGCAGGTGTCAGTCCCCGTGCCGCAACCCGGCGCACACCAGGTACTGATCCGTGTTCATGCGACATCCATTAACCGGCGCGACATTTTCGTGCTGCGTGGACAGTATCCGGTGGGTACGCGCCAGAGCCTCGTGCCCCTATCGGATGGGGCCGGTGAGGTTGTGGCGACGGGATCCGCTGTCACGCGCTTTCACACCGGAGATCGCGTCGCGGGCATCTTCTTCCAGGGTTGGCTCGGCGGCCGTCCGCCGGCGAATGTGCAGCAGTCGGCGCGGGATGAGTCCGGTGTGGTGAAAATCCCGGCAACCCTCAGCTATGAAGAGGCGGCCACCCTGCCCTGCGCGGGCGTCACGGCCTGGAATGGACTGTTCACCCGTGGCCGGATGCAGCCGGGCGACTATGTGCTGCTCGAAGGCACCGGTGGCGTGTCGCTGCTGGGACTGTCACTGGCGGTGGCCGACGGCGCCAAACCCATCATCACCAGCTCACACGATGAGAAACTCGCGCGCGCCAAGTCCTTGGGGGCCATCGGCGGCGTCAACTATCGCACCACCGCGGACTGGGAGAAGCCGGTACTGGCGCTGACCGGCGGGAGCGGCGTTCAGGAGATTCTGGAAGTGGGCGGCAAGGATACGGTGGGCCACGCCCTGGCGACATTGGGTGCAGGAGGCCATGTTGCGCTGATCGGTGGCCTTGGCGGTTTCGGCGGCAATGTGCCGGTGATGACGCTCATGAATGCCAACATCACGGCCTCAGGAATCTATGTTGGCTCGCGGGCGGATTTCGAGGCGCTGAACGCCTTCATCGATGCCCACCACGTCAAGCCGGTCATCGACAAGGTGTACGATTTCCAGGACGCCGCGGCGGCATTTGACGCCATGGACAAGGGCGAATCCTTCGGCAAGTCCGTTATCCGGGTAACCGGCCCTTGACGCACAGGTGACGCTCGGTCAGCTGGCTGACGGTCAGCGACAGTCCGGCTGCTGAGAGCTGCTCGCGCACCTCCTCTGCCGTGAACGCGGCGCACAGGGAGTTATAGAAGTCGATCTTCAGCAGCGGATGCTCGGTGCCCGAAACCCGTTCGACGATCCCGTGTGCCGCGGCCGGCGTCGCGGGTCGGCTCAGATCCATGACGCACACGGCGCCTCCCGGCCGACCGAGCCGCAGGATTTCGCGCCACAGCACCTGCGGATCCCGACTTTCCAGTCCGGCCGATCGCAGTGCAGCGCGCGCGATCGCCAGCATCGCGGGACTGCCGTCGACGCCGGTGATCCGGGTTGTCGAAACGGCCCGGCTCAGCCGAATCGCGATGTCGCCGGGCCCGCAGCCCAGATCCACCACCCTGCCCAGCCGGTCGGGAAAGCTGGCCACGACATCGGCGACATATGCCTGGTTTGAGTCGGAAAAATCGGCGCGGGCATAGGCCGCGGCCTCCGCCTCCCCATCCATGATCTCCGGTTCGAGTATTCTGTCCACGCGCCTATTATGGACGCGTCTGCCAGGCAAGAGGCACTCATGACAGCAGCGCTCGAAATTCAAGGTATCCGCAAATCCTTTGGCGACAAGGTCGCCATCGAATCCCTGGACCTGTCCATTCCACAGGGCGCGACCTACGGGCTCATCGGTCCGTCGGGGGCCGGCAAGACGACCGCCATCCGCATGGTCATGTCGATCCTGTTTCCGGACAGGGGCCGCATCAGCGTGCTCGGCCAGGGATCCGCGTTGGATGCCAAGGACCGCATCGGCTACCTGCCCGAGGAGCGCGGCTCGTACCGGAAAATGAACGTCGGGGCGTTTCTGACCTACATCGGATGCCTGAAGGGGCGCACTCGCGCACAGGCCTACGGGCGGGCCGACCGGCTGCTCGGGCGCTTGGGCCTCACCGACGTCAACACCAAGAAATGCGAGGACCTCTCCAAGGGCATGCTGCAGCGGGTGCAGTTTGTCGCGGCCATCGTCAATGAGCCGGACCTTCTGATTCTCGATGAACCCTTCAGCGGCCTGGATCCCCTGAGTGTGCGGCTGCTCAAGGAAGTCATTGCGGAAGAGCATGACCGCGGCGCCACCATCATCTTCTCCACGCATGTGATGGCGCATGCCGAGGAGCTGTGCCAGCAGATCGTCATGATTCACCAGGGCCGAAAAGTGCTGGATGAGCCGATCTCCGGCCTGCGCCGTCAGTACGACACGCGACGCATCTTTCTTGAGCCGCTCGATCCGGGTGCCAATCTGCCGGCGCTGCAGACCGTGCCCGGCGTCGAACACGTGACGCTGAACGATCACGGCTGTGAAATCCGCCTGCATCAGGGTACCGACCCGGCCACTGCCATACGCGCCCTCAGCACGCAGGTGGCACCCGCGCGCATCGAGCTCGCCCGCATTCGGCTCGAAGACGTATTTATCCGCCTGGTCGGCGAGGCCGGTGCAACCGAGTCTGAGGACGCACTGCGCACCCACCTGCAGGGTCTGTCGCAAACCGGAGCAATCCCATGAGTCTGAATGTGCGTCGTATCGGCCTGGTCGCCGCCCGTGACTACCGGGCCGCCATCACCTCCAGAGGCTTCCTGATTGGTTTGCTGTTCATGCCGGCCATGATGTTGCTCGTCTTCTTGCTCATTCCGCGGGTCATGAACTCGCGCTCCCCACAGGTCACCGGCGAAGTGGCCGTGATCGATCCGACCCTCAAAGTGACCACCGAACTGCAACGCACCTTGACGCCAGCGGACATCGCCCTACGCAGAAGCGTCGAGGCCACGCAGGCTCCGTCGCCTGCGCCAGGTGCGGCCGCCCGGGCGTCGGCCGCACTACAGGGTCCACCCATTCCGCAATTCAGCCTGGTCTCCCTACCCATCGATACCGACGTACAGCAGAAGAAGTCGTGGCTCATCCAGTCCCGCGATGCCATACCGCGGCACCTGGCCATCGTGGTGGTGCAGCCCAATGCCGTGATCCCGCATGCCGATTCGAGCACGCTCGGCAGCTTCGATCTGTACACCTCCACGCGCATCGACGATGCGACGGAAAGCACCTTGCGCAACAGCGTGCGGGCGGCGGTGGTGGCGGCACGCCTGCATGGCAGCGGGCTGGACCCAACCGCCATTGCAAAAGTCGAGCAAGTGATTCAGCCGGATTCGGTCGTCGTCGCGGCCGAAGGCGACCATTCCGGCTCACGTGGCATCGCGCGCTTTCTGCCCTTTGCCTGCGGCATCCTGGTCTTCATCGGCGTCATCATGGGCGGCCAGGTACTGATGACCTCGACAGTGGAGGAGAAATCCAGCCGTGTCATCGAAGTGCTGCTCGCAGCGGTGTCACCCCTGGAACTGATGTTCGGGAAGCTCCTCGGCCAGCTCGGTCTGGGTCTGACGATGACGGCGGTGTACATCCTGGCCGCGCTCTACGGCTTGGCGCAGTTCTCGATGGCCGGATTGCTCGATCCCATGCTGATCGTGTATCTGCTGGCGTTCTATATGGTCACGTTCCTGGTGTTCGGCTCACTGATGATGATCATCGGTTCAGCCGTCAATCAGATGGCCGACGCCCAGTCGCTGATGGGGCCGGTCATGATCCTGCTGGTGGGGGCGTACGTGATGACGCCGATCGTCGGCCAGGCACCAAATTCGACTTTCAGCGTCGCGATGAGTTTCACGCCGTTCGTGAATACCTTTGCCATGCTCGCGCGCATTGCGTCGAATTCACCGCCGCCCGCCTGGCAGATCTGGCTGACGCTGCTGATTGGCTGCGCCACCGCGGCGGTCGTGGTGTGGTTCGCGGCCAAGGTGTTCAAGATCGCGCTGCTCATGCACGGCAAGCCGCCAAGCCTGGGAACGCTGATCAAGTGGGCGCGACTGGCCTGAATCAACCCGTCGCGCGATGCCGCAACGGTGCGGCGCCGAGGGCATCGGGCGCGGCCCTTGGCGGCAGACCGTTGGGCGAGGCCTGCCAGATCATCGCCGGCAACTCCTCGGGGGTTGAGCCGCTCGGCGGCGGTGGACCGAGTGCGGCGAGTACGGCCGAGCGCAGTGTGCTGGAGTTGCATGTCCAGAATACCTGCGTGAGGGCCGCGCGCAGTTCAGCCAGCTGCGTGCGCGTCTGCTGCAGCTGGGACAGTGCCGCGATGGTGTCACGCGACAGGTTGACGAGGGTTGCTGCCGGAGGCAGGTTGCCTTCGTCCTTGCCGTGCCAAAGCATCAGTTCCTGCAGCCGCTGCGCGGACAGCTGCACCTGCGTATCTCGCAATTCCATTCCTTCCGTGATCGTCGCTCCTGGGGAGAACCATAATCGCATGCCGCGATGCAATGCGGGAGTCTCTCAGGCCTTGGATTTTCCGCCCCCGGGGGGCTTGACCCGACGGGTGGGTGCCGCGATGGCGGGGTTCTCGGGCCAGTAG
>Ga0209483_1002012_pt1 | contig 14725 bp, 7 predicted proteins | sample NGEPerA_FD_184508 | JGI IMG/M metagenome (GOLD analysis project Ga0209483, IMG submission 184508) | Arctic peat soil microbial communities from the Barrow Environmental Observatory site, Barrow, Alaska, USA - NGEE PermafrostL2-A... | ecosystem: Environmental > Terrestrial > Soil > Wetlands > Peat... | reverse complement strand
AGGGCGACGCCGCCGCATGCGCGCATGGAACCGCCGTCGCTGCGATCCCCTGCCTATTGTCCACGCTCTCCCTTGGCTCATTGGAACCCATTCGCGTAAACTTGCCATATCCCGGACGCCTGTGGCGGGACGCCCGTGCGGACGCCCGGAGACTAGGGAAAATCGACGTGTTCTGACTTCCATGCAACAAGCACGGGCGGGACGCCCGTGTCACGATTGAGGCTGCATTTCCCAGGCTGACACCCGTCTGGTTATGGCATAGACGAACAGCGCGTACTCGAAAGCGGCTTGACCGCTAGCCAACGCGGTTCGCGCGACCTGCGTAGAAGCGACGTCCTCGTCGCTTTCGGGGGCGCTGCGCCCCATGGAGACGCAACGCGGCGGGGACGCCGCGTCTATGTAGCACGACGACCCTCACTCAAAAAACTCCGGCAGAAGCACTTCGGCAATCTCATCGATCTGTTGTTTGTTTAGATCGAGCGTGAGTCGGTCTCCCGTCTTTACTGGTTTGAGAAGATTGAAAACTTTAATCATGCGGGCTTGCTCAGCGCGATCAGCCACCCCAGCCGTGGGATCAGGCTTGGGTGAGAAATCTTGGTCCCATGCCTGCTGAACCGAAGTTGCCGCATCCGCGCTTTTCGTTTGGACAATTACATGAATGGACCTGGGGCGAAGCTGTAGGGAGGCGGCAGCCCAACTTACGCCATCCACGATGCTGCGCATGGCTTTTATTTCGGCCATATCTTTATCGTTCACCTGTTTGTCGACCAATTTCCGGAAGGAATCCGACGGCGCGGCGGCCCAAATAACAGGCGCGTTTCCGGCGGCAGTCAGCGCGTGGCTCAGGTCGGGACGGGCGAGGGATATGCCTGCTTTAAGAACCTTCATGACGCCCGGCCGCGCCACGGCAATCGAATTGCCGATCCGCGCCGTCCCGAACCGGCTCTGGGCCTTTCGCCTTTGAATGCTTTCTTTCGTCGGGCCATTGTCCGCCGGATCGTCTTTTGGCTCGGGCTCGTCGAAAATCTTCGTCAGCGCGCGCTCATCGGCTCCCGCGGCAAGCGGGATGACATACAAGAAGTCGGGAATCTGCGTTTCCTTACCTTCGTCCAGATCCTCGAATCGGGCCAGCGTCACCAGCATGTACGCCTGCTTTCCTCCGGCATCCAGAAACTTGCGGAGGTCCGGCGCGGCCTCGCCAGCCTCGGAGTCCAGCGATTTTTTTGTTTGCGCTATCGCTTGCGGCGTACGATGGCCGGCACTCAGGCGGGCCAGTAGCCAATCGTGGAGGGCTTTGACGTCGATTCGCGCCACGTCAAAGCGCATGACGATCAACGTGTCATCATCAAGAAATGGCAGAATCGCCGCATCTTGTTGGACACCGGCGGGCCTAGTGGTGGGAATCGCTGGTGCAGCGTTGCCCGCGGAAGGCGCGGGCTGCGTTACTGCTGGCGACGGCCCGCCAGCGCCCAGGGACGCGCTCATACAAGCTGTGGCGAACAGGCAAATGAACAATGGATGCCAGCTTCGGCGTGAAATCGGGCGCGCAAGTCGTATTTGAGGTTTTTGCACGCATCGAATCTTACCGGCGCGGATGATCTTTCGGACAGGTATGAAATGTCGTGGCCACCACGCCATCGGCACGGGCGGGACGCCCGTGATACGTTGACGGATTGCGCCAAAGACGGTCCGCCGGTTTACGAAATCTGGATAGATCGTTTCGGCTTGAACGGCTAAACTGTGCGGCACGATATCCCGGCACGCCAATCGCAGGCATGGACCGCCTGCGCGTGCTTGAGTGCGTCATTTTCCCCAACGGACTTTGCAATACACCCCATTCCCATGACACAAGACAACCCCTCGCTGAATCCCAATTCCCCGGACCCGTCGGCTCAAGGCAAGGCAGCCCGCACACCGCTTCCGCCTTCGGGCGCACCGGCGGCTAAACCACCCGCCAAGGTCAAGCGCCGTTGGCTTCGCCGGACGCTGATCGGCGTTGGCATCCTGGTGGTTTTGCTGCTGATCCTGGTATTGCTCGCCCCGACGATTGCCAGCACCGGCGCGGCACGTTTATTTGTGGTCGGGAAGATCAACCAGAATCTTAATGGCAAACTCGAGATCGCCAACTGGTCGATCGGCTGGACCGGGGGCATCCGTGCCGATGGGATTAAGGTCTTCGATGAAAAAGGCGTGCAAATTTTACAGATTCCGCATGTCAGCACCCAACTGTCGCTGCTGGGGGCGATTCGCGGGCAATATCATCTGGGCAACACCATCATCGACGGGCTGGATTTCGATGCGGTGCGGGAGCCGGATGGTACGCTGAACTTCGCCAAGCTGGCCAAATCCAGCACGTCGTCGCCCGCAACAAAGTCATCCGCGTCCACTCCGTCAACGGCCAAGAGTGCGGGCAAGCTGCCGGATGTGGATGGCGATCTGCAAATCACCAATGGCCGGGGCACGTTTCAGGATGACATGACGCATCACGCCCCGATGCAATTCACCACCATCGCCGGCGAAGTGAAGATTCCCAGCATCAACCAGGCGATTAGCGACTCGCTGAAAATAGCGGCCAAGGTCGGCAACCAAAGCCAGCCGGGCGTGATCACGCTGGATGGCACGCTGCTCATCGCCCGGAGCAACCAACTTCTGGCGGCCAATCAAATGGACGTTCATCAGAAGCTGGGGCTCAAGGATCTGGATGCCGAAAGTCTGGAGCCGTTTCTGCCGCCGTCGCTGGGGATCACCACGCTGGCGGGAATGACCGCGGGCGATTTGGGGTTGGACCTGGCCGCCGGACAGGCGGCGACAATTGAAGGGTCGATCGCCTCCAAGAATTTCCGGCTCGGCGGGCCGATCCTCAAGGGCGACACTTATCCCGCCGATTCGCTCACCCTCAACATTCCCAAGAGCATCATCGACATGTCCTCGGGCCTTGGCGGCTTCGAGAACTATCGGCTGAAAGTCGGGGCCGGGGCGGCCGGCAAGGACGCGATCACCCTCGCCGCCATCAGTCCCGGCGGCGGCAAGACGCTGTTCACGCTCGCCGCCGACATCACGCCGGGCATGCTGCAGAATCTCAAATCCAACCGCGCGCCCGGCGGCAACGGAATGCTCCACGAAACCTTGGAGGCCGATATCGCGCCGCTGGCCAATGCGCTGCCGCATATGTTCAGCGTGGGCGAAGGGCGCAAGCTGACCGGCGGGCATGTAAGCCAATCACTGAATGTTGCGATGAGCGCGACCAAGTCGGATGTGCAGGAGGCGTTTGCCGCACATGATATTGCCGGCGAGAACGTCGCCGATCATCAGCCCATCAAGCTCCAGCCGATCGACCAATCGCTGAAGACCACGATTCTCGCCAGCGGCGGGGCGATTCCCGATGTGCGTAACCTCGTCCTTCTGCTCACCACCGGCTCGGGAGGCAACGGCGGGTATGCGTCGGCGGATGTGAAGGCCGCCGATCTTTCGGATCTCAATGCGCAAGTTCACATCGTGCTCGACAAGATGCAGGCGGAATTGGGGCAGCTTTTCGATTTCCACGGAATGCAACTCGCTGGATTGGTCGATCTGACATCGCAAGCGAAGGGCGGCCTGATCGCCGGAAACGCCACGACTGGCGATAACGGCGCATCGGACGTCACCGTGAACCTTACCGGGACAAATCTGGTCGTAAAAAGCCTGCAAAATCGCAGCGCGATAACGCTGACGCGGTTGGCCGCCAACTTCAACGCGAAGATTCAGACGGGCACGGCGTTATTCGCGCAGGGAGTGGCCGGCGGAATGGAACTCACCGGACTCTCAACTGCCGCCCCCAACGAAAAAGGCCTGCACAATGAACAATTGAAAGCCACGTTCGCGGCGGTTCCCGAGCCCAACTTCTGGGCACTGCACCATGTGAATCTGGGCGTGGAGGGGAGCGTCTTCACGATGAATCTGAAAGACGCGGAGGTGCGTCTCAAGGAAAGCGCGTCGGCGGATGCCAAGGCCGTCCCGACGCTTCAAATGATTCGCCAAGCCATGCTCACGCTGAACGCGCCGGCCCTGGATAAATTGCAGGCATTCCTGGACGCCTTTTCCGCGAATCCGACCCCCGCGCCTGCCGGGCCCACCGCGTCGAGCGGTGTCGGGCCCAAATTCGACTGGCAGTTGATGAGTCCCGGCGAAGCGATCATGGGCATCGTCCGCACGGGAGGCAAACCGGCGGCGATTAAGACAGCCGCCCCCGTCGCCCCAATTCCGCCGACCAAACTCGCGGGCGGCAGCCTCACCTTTAGCGTCAACATCCACGTCGATCCGGCGACGAACCAAACCATCGTGCAGCCGACCGCGACCGGCAAAGACATCGTGCTGAGCAAGGATGGCGTGCTGGATACGATCGGCGGGCTGGCGATGCTCGGTGAACTCGATATCGCCTCCAAACCCGTTGCCAGCCAGGGCGCTTCTCCAACTTCAGCCGCGCCGGCCACCGCTCCTTCGATCATGGACGAGATTGCGCAGGTGAGCTTAAAGAATCTCACCCTCGACGCCGTCGGCAGCGGCGTAGTTCTGAATGGCGCCATTTCAGATCTCGCCCACGCCCGCTCCTTTAGCAACCTTACCGCCGACATCAATTACAACTCGACGATGCTCTGGCAGGCGATCCTGCCGTTGTTGTCAAAGAGTTCGCAGGAATCGATGAAGGACGTGCAAGTGGCGGGAAATTACACGCGCCGCTTCACCGTCGCGGGGAGCCTGCCGGCGGACAAGCCCTTCAATCAGGCCATCACCTCCCTCAACGCCAATGGCGAACTGCTGCTCGATCTGCTCGATGGAAAAGGCGCCAAGCTCCAGAACTTCCTGTTCCCGTTCGTGCTGGCCAATGGCAAGGTGCGCGTGGTGCTGGCCGGCAAGCCCGAGGGCCAAAACTACGCCGCCCCCGCGGCCCTCAACGGCGGCACGCTTTCAATGGCCGGCGCTACCCTCGATCTTACAAAAGAACATCCGACGCTCACCCTTCCCCCCAAGACGCAATTGGCCAGGAACGTAAGCATTAATGCACTTTTCAGCGACACGTTCCTGGGAGGTTGGGTCAATAATCCGCTGTTTGTGAGCCCCAAAACCGCGACTGGCATAATGGATGCAATCATCAATGTCTGCAACGACCTGCCGATTGATTCCACTGTCAATGAGCCGGTGGCCAGCAACACGGGCGTTCTGGACATGTCCATTACGATCAACCGGATTCAGATCGGCAACGACACAATTACAAAGATCGCCGATGCGGTGAGCGGTCTCACGGGCGGCAGTACGTTGGCGACAAAGAGCTTGCAGGGCGACGTGAAGCAATTCAACGTGAAAGTCCAAAAGGGAAATGCGGACGAAGACCTCATTCTGCAGTTTGGCGAAAGCAAGCGGCCGCTCCATCTCACCGGCAGCGTGGCGATGGCGAGCAGTCAACTGCACATGAACCTGGACCTGCCGTGGGCGATGTTCGGCATGAAGCCCAACCAGCAGTTCGCCGCCCTCGCCGGCGATGGAGTCAATCTCCCGCTGACTGGCACCGTCAGCGCCCCGCAGTTCGACTTCGGCGCCGCCGTTCAGAAAAACCTGGGCGCCGCCCCACAAAACCTCATCAAAAACCTGCTCAACGGCAACAAGACCGGCAACCAAAACCCCCTCGACGCCCTTAAGAATCTCGCCGGCCAGGGAAACAAGAATCCCAACAACGGCAACAACCCCCCTTCCACCCAACCCGCCGGCCAAAACCCCCAGGACCTCATCAACGACATCGGCGGATTGTTCAACCAGAAAAAGAAGAAGAAAGACGAAAAGAAACAGTGAGTGACGTAGGGTTCGCTGTAGCGCGGAAAGTGCTGAGTGCTGAGAGTTGAGTGCTGAGACGGCGAAGACGTGATGAGTGATGAGTGAACCGTGACAAGAGCGCGTCCCTGTCACGCTTCACTTATCACTCATCATCCTCCCCTGTAGCGACGTTCACAGGTTTTTTTCTCCTTTTCGTTCTTGGCGGTCGTGGCGCTCTTGGCGCTTGTCTTCCGGCCACAAAACGCACTCAGCACTCAGCACTCAGCACTCAACTCTCAGCACTTTTCTTCCCTACACTCCTCGCATGCGCGGAATCGTCTTCGACATGGACGGCTTGATGATCGACAGCGAGGGCATCTACTGGGCGGTCAGCCGGCAGATGGCGCTGGAGCAGGGCAAGACGGTGAGCGATGAAACCCTGGGCCGCATGATGGGCCGGGCGCCGCTGGAGTCGGTCGAGTTGTATGCCCGCGAGGTGGGGCTGGCACAGGCGCCGGACGTTCTGATGCGCGAGCGCGATGCGCGCGTGCTACAGATCATCAAGACCGGCGTGCAGCCGATGCCCGGCTTGCGAGAAGTGCTGGACGCCTTTCATCCCCGCTTCAAGCTGGCTATCGCCACCAGCGCGCCGATGCGCTTCGTCGATTTGATTGTGGACGGCCTGAAAATCCGCGATGATTTCCAAGTCCTGCAAACCTCCGACGACATCACTCATGGCAAGCCCAATCCCGAAATCTATCTGAAAGCCATGGCCCGGCTCGGCATCCCTCCCGCCCAATGCGTGGTCCTCGAAGATTCCTCCAACGGCGCGCTGGCCGGCAAGCGCGCCGGCGCCTACACGATCGCGGTGCCGTCGAAGTACACCCGTTCGCAGGATTTCTCATTCGTCGATTATATCGCCGCCGATCTGCTTGACGCCAAGGCACATGTGGAAAGCCTGGGCTGAGATTCAAGCGGGAAGATTTACCGCGGAGGCGCAGAGACGCAGAGAAGAGGCGCATGCGTTTGCCCAAGGGGTTCCCACAATGCCAAAAAACTCAATCCAGAAACTTTGATTTTTGAGCGCCGTTGCAATTTTCGAGCATGCCTCCGCGCCTCTGCGTCTCGGCGGTTAATCGCCTGCCTTTTTTCGTGCAAAATCGCCCAATCTATTCGTGCAGCGGCGCAGGCTTTTGGATATGCTATTGGGTAGATGGAAACAACCACCTTAACCCCGGAAGTCCAAACCGCGCCGCCGGCCCCTGTTGCCACCGATCGCGACGTGCAGCGGGCGACGTTGCGCGACCTGGTGGCGCTGGCCACCGAATGCGCCGCCACGGAGTCGGAGATCGAGCGGCGGTATCGCGCCCAGGTCGAGGACGAGGACAAGACCTTCAAGCGCGTCACGTTTGACACGCGCAACAAATACAGCAACCAGCGCGAGGGCGTCCGCCGAACGCGAGAAACGGCGATCGCCGCCGTCGATGGGCAGTTTCAAACCGCGTTTGACGAGCTCAAGGCCGACGACGAAGAGGCCCGCCGCAAGCTCGCCTCTCGCCATGATCTGACCATTCAGGAAGTCAAGAGCAAATTCAACCAGGCGGTCTGGCTGGCCGACAGCGTGCTGGAAAATGCCCAGAATGGCGTCGCCTTGGATTACAAAAAAGCCAAGGACCTGGTCGAGGCGCATATTAAGGCGCTCGACGACACCGATGCCCACGCCAAACGTTTGCTTAAGAGCTACAAATCGAAAATTGTGGATCCGCCCGAAGACCAAGCGCCTGCCGCCACCGATCCCCAGCCCGAGCAGGCGCAGGCGGCGTACGATGCCCTGCGAACCAAGGCCGAGCAGCACCTGGCGAAACTGGGCAGCCTGATCCTTCCCCGGCTGTTCGTCGGAATCACGCCGGTGCTGTTGGTGGGGGTGATGTGCGTGCTGGCGGGAGTGGGCGTGCAGGTGGCCCTGCAAACTTCAACGCCAAACTGGGCGTATATCGGCGCGGCGGCCGGCGGCGCGCTCGTGCTTTGCCTCGTCCTGGGTTTTTTGCTCAAGGGCGTGGCGCGCGGGAGAGTGCGCGACCAGTACCTCCCGTTGCATCAGGCCGTCATCGCGGGAAGGCGCGCGGCGGCGGCGGAACTGCTCTTCGCCCAGCAGTCGCGTGATGCGCGAATTGAAAAAGCCGCCCAGCAGCGCAAGGCCGAGGCGCACGGGGCCAAGGAAAAATACGCACCCTACATGACCGAAGGCGCCCGCAAGCGCGACGCGGCCCTCAAGATCATCCAGACCGAATACGCCGGCCGTATGGCCAAGGTGGAGGCCGAGCGCGATCGCGGGCGCGCGGCGGCACAGGAAGCCGAGCGCGTGCAACTTGCGGATGTGCAGCAGCGCGAGGAGCGAGAAACCCAGCGGCTCACCGAACGCCACGATCTGCTCCTCAAGCAAAGCAAGAAAACGTATGATGACGCCCGCGCCGCGCTGGCTGGCCGGCTGCATACGGGGTTGCAGCGCATTCAGGTTCCGGTGGTCGGCGGGGATGGGCGTTTGCCGGTGGATTGGAACGATCCCGCCTGGCGCGATTTCAAAACGCCCACGCAATTCCCCGGCGTCGTGCGTTTCGGCGAGTTGCGGGTTGATTTGCGCAGCATCGCCGACGGCCTCCCGCAAACCGCCGCCGAGGCCGGGAAGCGCGACGAGGGATCAAGGGCCGCCGGGTCGTCCAACGGAAGTGGAAATGGCGCGGGCGCGGGCGCGGGCGCGGGCGGTGGGAACGGCGCCGCCGCCGCGACCAGCGGCTCGCCGCTTCATCGTCAGCTTCCGGCGGCCTTCGCCGTTCCCGCAACGCTGGCATTTCCCCGGCAAGGATCGCTGCTCATCCAAAGCGACCGCGATGGCCGCGCCGATGCGATCCGCGTATTGCAGATGGTGATGACCCGCCTGCTCACCAGCCTGCCCGCCGGCCGAGTGCGGTTCACGATCATCGACCCGATCGGGCGCGGCGAAAATTTCGCCGGCTTCATGCACCTGGCCGACCACGACGATACCCTCGTGGGCGGACGCATCCTCACCGAGCAAGACCAGATCGAGCAACGGCTGGCCGACATGACCGGGCACATGGAAACGGTCATTCAAAAATACCTGCGCAACGAATATGAAACGATCGATGAGTACAACGCCCAGGCCGGCGAGTTGGCCGAGCCATACCGAATATTGGTGATCGCGGATTTCCCCACCGGTTTTGAGGGCGAAGCCTCCAAGCGCCTGGCAAGCATCGCCAGCAGCGGCGCGCGGTGCGGCGTCTATACCCTGGTCATGCGCGACACCCGCGAGCAAATGCCCACCGGCACGCATCTCGATGAACTCGAACGCAACAGCGTCAACCTCGTGCGCGAGGGCGAAAAATTCGTCTGGAAAGACGATGTGTTCGGCATGTTCCCGCTCACGATCGATGCGCCGCCAACCGAGGAGGTGCTGACCAAATTGCTCGATGTGGTTGGCAAAGGCGCCAAGGCGGCCAAGCGGGTGGAACTGCCGTTCGATACCATCGCGCCGTCGATCCAGCAAACGTGGTCGATGTCCAGCGCCGGCGAGATTCAGGTGCCGGTCGGACGCATGGGCGCGACCAAGCTCCAATACCTGCGGCTGGGTCGCGGCGTCGCGCAGCATGTGCTCATAGCCGGCAAAACCGGTTCGGGTAAATCAACTTTGCTCCACGCGATGGTGACGAATCTGGCGATGTGGTACTCGCCCGATGAAATCGAGTTTTACCTGGTGGACTTTAAGAAGGGCGTCGAATTCAAGACCTACGCCACGCATCATCTTCCCCACGCCCGCGCCATCGCGGTCGAGAGCGACCGTGAATTCGGATTGAGCGTCTTGCAGCGATTGGATGGCGAACTGACCCGCCGAGGTAATCTTTTCCGCCAGGCCGGCACGCAGGACTTGGCCGCCTATCGGCAAAGCCCCGGCGCGGTGCGCATGCCGCGAACGCTGCTGATGATCGACGAATTTCAGGAGTTCTTCAGCGAGGACGACAAACTCGCCCAGGAGTCCAGCGTGCTGATGGACCGCCTGGTAAGACAGGGCCGTGCGTTCGGCATTCACGTTTTGCTCGGCTCGCAGACCATTGGCGGCACTTCGGGCCTCAGCCGCAGCACGCTGGGGCAGATGGCCGTCCGCATCGCGCTGATGACCAGCGAGGCCGACTCGCAACTGATCCTGGGCGACAACAACTCCGCCGCCCGGTTGCTCTCGCGGCCCGGCGAAGCGATCTACAATGACGCCGGCGGCCTGGTCGAAGGCAACAGCCCGTTCCAGGTGGCCTGGCTCCCCGATGACAAGCGCGAGGCCTACCTCGACCGCGTGCATCAGCGCGCCGTCAAGGCCGGCATTGAGGGGCGCGATCCGACGATCGTGTTCGAGGGCAACGCAGCCGCCGACATCCGGCAAAACGCGCAGCTCATGGCGCTGATCGAAGCCCCGGCGTATCCCGAAGCGGGCGCGCCCGCGGCCAGCGCATGGCTGGGCGATCCGGTCGCCATCAAAGACCCGAGCGCCGTCACCTTCCGCCGGCAGGCGGGGGCGAACGTGCTGATCGTTGGGCAGCAGGATGAGATGGCGTTGGCGATTATGTCCACCGCCTTGGTCTCAGTCGCCACCCAACAACCGCCCGGCAAGGCCATCTTCTACGTCTTCGACGGCTCCCCCGCCGACTCAAATTTGGCGAAGGTTTTCCCGTCGGTGAAGGAGGCCCTGCCGCATGAAGTGAAACTGGTCGAGTGGCGCCTCACAGCGGAGGGGATTGACGAAGTGGCCAAGGAAGTGACGCGCCGCCAGGCGGAAGGCGATGCCGAGGCGACTTCGATCTACATGATCTTCTACGGCTTGCAGCGCTATCGGATGCTGCGTAAATCCGAGGAATCGTTTAGTTTCGGCGGAGGAGGCGATGAGGAAAAGGTAACGCCGCCCGACAAGCAATTCGCCGACATCCTCCGCGAAGGCCCGGCGATGGGCGTGCATGTTTTAACGTGGGCGGACACGCCCGCGACGCTGGAGCGCACCCTCGACCGCGCCGCCATGCGCGAGTTCGACAACCGCATCCTCTTCCAAATGAGCTCAAACGATTCGAGCAACCTGATCGACTCGCCGGCGGCTAACAAGCTGGGCCCCAACCGCGCCCTCAGCTACAGCGAGGAGCAGGGCGTCACCGAGAAGTTCCGGCCGTATGCGGTGCCGGAGGCAGGTTGGCTTGCGGAGGTGAAACAGAATTTGGCGAAGAGGGTGAAGACGTAGTGTTAAGAGGAACCATGCCGCACTCTGGGCACCGCTTCGGCGTTGCGCGAAGATCGTATCCACACGATTGGCAGGGGATGACGTCCGGGTCGTGTATGTTTAATTCACGTTCAACCGCCCACCAGAGCAACCACACGAAGGGCAGCATTCCGAATGCCGCGACCCATGAAATGTAATAGTAGAATGTTTGATACAAGAACGGGGGATTTGCATCAGGAAGGTTCACCGTAAAACCCGATCCGAAGTTGCCGTCCCCAGACACCCATCCAATTAGAACCGGCCCGCTCGTGGAGGTAATCACGAAGTCGCGCACGAAGTAGCTCCGCACCCAAAGCACACACGTCGCCACGCAGAGCGCGAGCGATAGTGCGGAGAGGATCCGAAAGATGCGGAGGCCCATGGGGGCATGATACTGCGGCATGCACACGGACGAAAACCGCGCTTGTCTGGTTTGCGCCATCGGCACGGGCGGGACGCCCGTGATACGTCACGGTTGTTGGTACACCACAAGACTTTTGACAGAATGTCCGCCATCCCGCCGATCCCTGACCCCATATTCGCGCCCGCCGCCGTCACGTTGGCGGTCCTCGCCGGCGGTGAAGGGGTGCGGATGGGGATGCCCAAGGGATTGTTGTCGATCCAAGGTCAGCCCATTCTTGAATACCTGCTGGATCGCCTCGCTTTCCCCGGCCCCACGCTGCTTGTCACCGCCCCTGGCCGCGAGCGGCCGCCGGGCTGGCGGCGATTCTCCGGCGAAGTTTCCGATCCCGTCTCCGGCGGCGGACCCTTGCGCGGCGTGCTTACCGCGTTGGAACATCTCGCCACGCCTTTGCTCCTGGTCCTCACGGTGGATATGCCCGGCATCCGCCCGACGCATCTGCAATGGACGCTGCACGAGATAACGCGCCGGCCAGAAACACTTGGGTTAATGACGCGCCGCAATATGGATGGCGAACCCCGTGTTGAGCCGTTTCCGTCGGTTTTTCGCGCGCAGGCGCGGGCGACGATAGCAAGTAGATTATCGCAAAACCGCCGATCCGTGCATGGCTTGCTCGACGAGCCGGGCTTCGAGGCGGTGCGTGCGCCCGCGGAGTGGGATGAGAAGGCATGGGTCAATCTCAATTCGCCGGCGGACGTGCGAAAAGCCGCCGCCGGCTCTTGGCCTATCGCGCGGCCAAGGTCTCCGGCTGATCGTTGACCGGCTCGAATGCGATTTCACCGACGACGCCGGGCTTGAGGACGGGGGTGATGGACAGGACGCGGTTGCCCACGGTGCCGATGTAAATAGTGCCATTGTGGGTGTTGGGGAAGAAGGCGGAAAAGTCGTGGCGCCTCGAGGCGAAGGCGGCCTTGCCGGTGGCGCGATCCAGGGCCACGATGGCATTGTCGGTTCGGCGCACATACGTGTACTTGTCGTCCTCGGCCAAAAACCGGTCGGCATCAGCGGCGATCCAGCTCGGCGTGCGGTTGTACTGCGAGCCTTGGCCCTTGCCGGGCAATTGAATTTTATCAATCGCCAGCAGTCCGGTGCCCGGCACGAACTCATACACCGTGGTTTTGGTCACAACCGGCGCCTCGCGCAGCTCGGCTTGGGCAAGATATTGCCATTTCACATGTCCGCGGGCGCGGTCCAGGGCATAGAGCGTGGTGTCGCTGGAGGCGACGTAAATCCCGCTCTCGTCGCCGGCGAGGTTGGCGTAGTTGGAACCGTAGGTCTTGAACGCGCCGCCGGGGAACGGCCAGATCGCGTCGCGCGTGTCATAGGTGACGGCGGCCACCTGGCTGTTTTCGCCCGCCACGTACAGCACGTCGCCCACGAGCACCGGCGCCGCGGAGATCGAGACGCCGGGGAACATCAGATACCACCTGTGGTCGAGATAGCGGTCGGTCACGTCCACGCAAACGATCCGTCCGCCGGTGCTGAAATCCGCGCCCATGTAGACGTAGTTGCGCGTGCCCACCGCGTCGGAGCGGATGGAATACTTCAAATCCTTGGACATCAGCAGCGCGCCGCTCTTATCGTAAATCTCAAGCGAAGTGGTGGTTGGGTAGACCACATAGTTTTTAAGCACCACCGGCGGATGCAGGCGCTGCGCCCCATGCCGGATGGTGTTGGCGTAGAGGATGCGCCCGCCGGTGCGGTCCAGCACATAGCTGGTGCCGTCCTCGGTGTACGCGAAAACCATGTTCTCCATGGCGTACACCTGCGTGAGGCGGCCATGTTCCTTGCCGATCGTGGTTGACCACTGTTGTTGAAAGCTTTGGATCGGCAGCGCTTGCGCCTCCCCGGGCCCTTCATCCCTGGGCCTGGGCCCCGATGAGCATCCCGCCAACCCCAGGGCGGCAAGCAGGATCAGCACGCGAAATCGGGAAAATTCTACGCGGCGGGAAACGAGCGGCGGGTTCTCTTGATGCGGGTTCACAGGTGCTCCGGTAAGACAGCAGCCCACGCGGGAAGCGTGCGCGCGCAAGGATAGCATTGCGATACGATTAGCGTCAAATCGGGAAAGATTTGATGGGGGTTGATCTGGCGGGGCGGGGCATTTTCCTGTATTTCCCTCCCCGCGTGATTGCATGGGGACGACCAATCGACCGGCCGGAGAACCGGCTTGACGTGCGCCTGCTGGGGTGGGCCAATCTGGCATTCTCGCGGCTATACCACCAGGTGCATCTGCGCCGTCCGCCGTGCCTGCCGCCCACCGGGCCGGCCATTCTGGTTTCAAATCATGTCAGTGGGCTGGACCCGTTGTTGATCCAATCGTGCTGCAAGCGCCTGGTCATCTGGATGATGGCCCACGAATATTATGACGTGAAGGCGCTGGGTTGGGTCTATCGCACGGTGCGGGCGATTCCGGTGGAGCGCAGCGGCCGCGACCTGGCGGCAACCCGTGCCGCACTCAGGGCTCTGCACGATGGACATATTCTGGGGATTTTTCCCGAAGGAAGGATCGCCGCCTCGCGCGAATTGCTGCCCTTTCAAACGGGGGTCGCGTTGATGGCGATCAAGGCGAAGGTGCCGGTCTACCCGGTGTATCTGGACGGCACACAGCGCGGCAAAGAGATGCTTCAGGCCGTTTTGCTGCCCAATCAGGCCGCCATCACGTTTGGACCGCCCGTAAACTTCGACCGCTCCTCAACTTCGCGTGATGCCCTGGACGTGGCGACGGAAAAAATCCGCGACGCCATAAAATGTCTTGCAACTTTCAAGGGGCCATGCGTATAGTATCCGTGGAAGTCGATATGAACCTTCGGCCACGGAATAACCTCTCGGCCACGGAGGACTAAAGGGTGGGGCGGACAAAAATCTCGAGCCGGCCGGCAAAACGATTGAAGTTTGCTTGCCCCGGTTTCCGATGCATTGAGTCAGACGCAAAACGATCAAAACAACGCAAAAAAATGAAAGTTGACAGCGCGGAGTAGCCCGCTAAGATAGTAAAGATAGGCAAAATAAACCAAAAGCGCGGACGGCGCATTTTCTCCCCTCCGGAAGACACCGAGCCCTGAAAGCCGGTGTCTTCTTTTTTGGTAGTGCCTCACGATGTTGGCATAAAAGTAAATTGAAATCGAGCTTGCCTGGGCCATCTTACCGGTAAATCATCCTGATGACGGAACGTCAGGAGGTAGTCATGGCCAGGGAAATGGTCGTTAGCC
>Ga0209483_1002009_pt1 | contig 14734 bp, 17 predicted proteins | sample NGEPerA_FD_184508 | JGI IMG/M metagenome (GOLD analysis project Ga0209483, IMG submission 184508) | Arctic peat soil microbial communities from the Barrow Environmental Observatory site, Barrow, Alaska, USA - NGEE PermafrostL2-A... | ecosystem: Environmental > Terrestrial > Soil > Wetlands >... | reverse complement strand
CTCCGGCCGCGGCTGGGTGACGGCGGAGTACGGCATGTTGCCCCGCGCCACGCTCACCCGCACCGCCCGCGAGTCCGAACGCGGCAAGATCGGCGGGCGGACGCACGAGATCCAACGCCTCATCGGCCGCAGCCTGCGGTCGATAGTGGACATGAAGCTGTTGGGCGAGAGAACGATCATCCTCGACTGCGACGTCATCCAGGCCGACGGCGGGACGCGCACGGCCGCCATCACCGGCGCTTGCACCGCACTTGCACTCGCGCTCAACAAGCTGGTCGAAGCGGGCACGCTCAAGCAGTCGCCGCTCAAGCAGATGGTCGCGGCAACGTCGGTTGGCGTGGTCGATGGCCGCGTCCTGCTCGATCTCGCGTACGAAGAAGACTCTCGTGCCGAAGTCGACATGAACGTCGTTATGACAGCCGACGGCGGCCTGGTCGAAACCCAGGCCACGGCCGAAAAGGGCACCTACACTCGCGCGCAGTTGGATGAGATGCTGGATGTGGCGGAGCAGGGCATTCGCGAACTCCTGGCCGCGCAGACTGCCTGCCTGAACGCAGCAAATTGAACGAGGTACGAAACATGAAGCGTTGGCTCACGCTGGCTTTTTGTCTGGCATTTGGAATCGGTCTTGCATCGGCGCAGAAGGCGCGTTACTCCGAGTCGCATCGTCCCGATCCGCTGTTGTATCCGCTGATCGTGCATGTCACCCACGCGCGCGTTCAGGGAGCCGGCAGCGCAGGCGTTCTGCACCTCGATGCGATCATCGACAACAAGAAGGTTGAGTTGGAAGCCAACGCCGCAGCCCTGCTGCATGTCGGCGACTATCAGGGCCGCGTTCTTGCGGAAGATCATAAGAAGTCCGGCTGGTTTTCGAAGTCCTATGAGCTCCTCTTCAGTGACGGAACGACGGTCGCCTTTACCGAGGTCGCGGAGTCGGAGTAGTGCGCTACGAAATCCAATCGTTGCGAGGTGATCAATGGAATGCGCGCATTTTGACAATCTGAAACCTGTAAAAGCGTCCGGCGCCGGCTGCAAGGAATGCCTCGAAATGGGCGACACCTGGGTGCATCTGCGCGAGTGCCTGAACTGCGGCCACGTCGGCTGCTGCGACTCGTCCAGGAACAAGCACGCCACCAAACATTTTCACGCGACCAGGCATCCGGTCATGCGCTCCATCGAGCCCGGCGAGACCTGGGGCTGGTGTTATGTGGACGAAGTCATGGTCGATCTTGCTTAATCGCGAGCAATGTCCGCGAGAATCGTGTCTACCGAGTAGGCCACGCCAACGCGTGGGCCGAAGGCTTTCCAGTCGGTTTGCACCGGCGTCTTGCAGTTGCAGAAAGTTGGCGAGTCTCCATTGCCGGCAAACTGGAGTGTGCCCATAGTGCCGGTGGAGGGATTTGTAAGGCTGAGAACGTACGATATTTTTCGCACATTTGATTTGAGTTTTGTCTGAGGCGGTTGGTACAAGCAGGAGAGCGAGGCCTCTGAGGGACTTGCGATGGCGATCGGGGTGTGCTGAAATGCTCAGACGGAAGGCATCGATAGTGCGAGACTGGTGATGGTGACGTCGAACAGACCTTCCTATTCCAGGAGTCGCGCGATCCATCCGAAGGGTCACGCTCATGGCCGCCTACTCTCTCATTTCGTATTACTTTCCGATATTCGGCTTGCTCACGGGTGTCTTCGTACTGATAAGGACGAGTCCTCGGGAGCTTGCCTGCTCCGCAGCCAGACCTGTCGCCCCACCTCGCCGATATCTCACCCATGGACGCCCTGGGGAGAATCGCTGAGACATGTTCGAGCGGAGGCCGAACTGAACTCCTCGATCCAGCACACAGAAGGTCGCGGCCGCAAGGCCGGCAGTATCTTCGTCATCCTGATCGCGAAAAGGTGAAAAAGTTACTTCCCATAACGGCGCTGTTTGTAGATGTAGGCGGGGTCTTGCTCGCCAACGGTTGGGACCATCTTGCACGCAAACGAGCGGCCAAACACTTCAAGCTGAATTGGGCTGAGATGGATGAGCGCCATCGTCTCGTCTTCGAGACACACGAGGAGGGCAAGCTCTCCTTTGAAGAATATCTGGGATGGGTGGTGTTCTTTGAGAAACGGCCATTTACCCGGAGCCAGTTTCGGGACTTCATGTTTGCTCAATCGAAGCCGTACCCAAAGATGCTTGGGCTCGTTGGCCAACTCAAGGCGCGGCACAGCCTGAAAGTTGTCGTCATCAGTAATGAGTCGCGCGAGGTCAATGCTCATCGCATTCGCACCTTCAGGCTCGACCGGCTTGTGGACGCATTCATCTCTTCCCGTTTCGTTGGAATGCGGAAGCCCGACGCCGAGATCTTTCGACTCGCTCTCGACCTTGCCCAGACGGCGCCAGCGCACGCTGTCTTCATCGACAACACCCCGATGTTCGTTCAAATTGCGGAGCGCCTGGGGATGCGAAGCATTCTTCATGTCGACTATGAGTCCACCCGCGCAAAGCTAACCGCGCTCGGATTGCAGACGAACAAACCAGCCTAGCCGTTTCACCAGTTCAAAAGGAGATTGAGAGATGCCGACCGCCCTGCTCACCACCGAAGACTTGCTCCACGAAGCACCCGATGAAATAGCCAAAGAGGAGTCGCTGAAGGGTGGCGCAACGCTTACTCCGGACCTGCTTCGCCGGATGAACGCCTATTGGCGCGCAGCCAATTACGTCTCGGTCGGTCAGATCTACCTCTATGAAAATCCTCTGCTGAAGGAACCTCTCAAGCTCGAACACGTCAAGCCGTTAGTGGTCTCTCATTGGGGTACAACACCAGGGCAGAACTTCGTCTACGTGCATCTGAACCGGATCATCAAGAAGTATGACTTGAATATGTTCTACATTGCAGGGCCGGGACATGGCGGACCCGCGATTGTGGGCAACGTTTACCTTGAAGGAACCTGGAGTGAGGTGTATCCGAACGTCACTCAGGACGAGGCGGGTTTGAAGAAACTCTTCAAGCAATTCTCCTTCCCCGGTGGCATCTCCAGTCACGTTGCGCCGACTACCCCCGGTTCAATCCACGAGGGCGGCGAGCTTGGTTACTCGCTCAGCCATGCCTTCGGTGCGGCGTTCGACAATCCGGACCTGATCGTTGCTTGCGTTATCGGCGATGGTGAAGCAGAAACGGCGTCGCTGGCGACGGCATGGCAGTCCAATAAATTTCTCGACCCCAGAACCGATGGCGCGGTGCTGCCGATCCTGCACCTCAATGGCTACAAGATCAGCAATCCAACGGTTCTCGCGCGTATCGAGCATGAGGAGTTGGAGCAGTTTTTCGGAGGCTGCGGTTGGACCCCGTACTTCGTTGAAGGGGACGAGCCGGAGAAGATGCACGAGCTCATGGCAACTACCATCGACAAGGCCATCGAGGACATCCATCGTTTTCAGAGCAATGCGCGCACCGGCAACGATACGACTCGGCCCCGTTGGCCGATGATCGTCCTTAAATCGCCTAAAGGCTGGACAGGGCCGAAGGTCGTCGACGGTTTACAGATTGAGGGAACATTCCGATCGCATCAGGTGCCGCTGCTCGTCGATCCTGCGCATCCCGATCACGTAAAGCTTCTGGAAGACTGGATGAAGAGTTACAAGCCTGAAGAACTCTTCGATGAAAGTGGCCGGCTCATCGCAGAACTGGCAGAGTTGGCGCCAAAGGGCGACCGCCGCATGGGAGCCAACCCACATGCCAATGGCGGCATTCTGCTCCGCGATCTTGACATGCCCGATTTCCACGACCACGCCGTAACCGTGAACTCTCCGGGCGCGGTGGAGACTGAGGATACGCTCATTCTGGGTTCGTTCCTGCGGGACGTTGCGCGGCTGAATCAGGACAAACGAAACTTTCGCGTGTTCGGTCCCGATGAAACGGTCTCGAACCTTCTCCAGGCCGTTTTCGAAGTCACCAACCGTCAATGGGATGCGCGCGAATTCAGCAATGACGAGTTCCTCGCGCCGGAGGGCCGCGTGCTGGACTCGATGCTGAGCGAGAACCAATGCGAAGGTTGGCTGGAGGGTTATCTCCTAACCGGGAGGCACGGCCTCTTCAATAGCTACGAGGCGTTCATTCGCATCGTCGACTCGATGTTCAGCCAACATGCGAAGTGGCTGAAGGTGTGCCGGGAACTACCTTGGCGGCGCGACATTTCGTCGCTGAACTATCTGCTGGCCTCCCACGTCTGGCAGCAGGACCATAACGGATTCACGCATCAGGACCCCGGCTTCCTCGACCATGTCATTAACAAGAAGGCAGATATCGTGCGCTGTTACCTTCCGGCGGATGCCAACTGCCTGTTGTCTGTCTTCGATCACTGCCTGCGCAGCCGGAACTATGTCAACGTGGTCGTCGCAGGAAAGCATGCGCTGCCACAATGGCTGACGATGGATCAGGCAGTCGTGCATTGCACCGAGGGAGTTGGCATCTGGCAATGGGCCAGCAACGATCACGACAATGTGCCCGACGTGGTGATGGCCTGTTGCGGAGACACACCGACGCTTGAAATTCTTGCCGCAGTCTCTATTCTTCGCGAACATCTGCCTGCGCTCAAAATTCGTGTCGTCAACGTCGTCGATCTGATGAAGCTGCAACCCGGCACCGAGCATCCCCACGGCTTGACGGACCGGGATTACGATTCGCTCTTCACGAAAGACAAACACATCATCTTCGGATTTCATGGGTATCCCTGGCTTATCCATCGGCTCACCTACGCCCGAACCAATCGCAACCTGCACGTACGTGGCTACAAGGAAGAAGGCACCATCACTACGCCCTTCGACATGCGCGTTCAGAATGATCTGGACCGTTTCCATCTTGTGATGGACGTGGTCGATCGGGTACCGAATCTGGGCTCCAAAGGCGACTACCTGAAACAGCAGATGCAGGACAAGCTCATCGAGCACAAGCACTACATTGACGCTCACGGCAAAGACATGCCTGAGATCCGGAACTGGAAGTGGAGCGCGGCACAGTGAACACGCAGACTCTTGAAGCAACCGCCAGGATGATGGTCGCCGATGGCAAAGGACTGCGTCGTGTCTCTCATCGCTGCCAGAGAATCTGTCCGGCTTCGATGGGGACGGAAGCTCCGGCGTTTGATGGAACGAGGCGTGCCGTGTAGTCGGCGGCTGGACGCTTCGCCGGGCAGCAAACCGAATAGACGGCGGCACCAGAGGGTTCCCCCGAAGATTTACATGCAGGCAAAATTTCTGGTTTGGCACCACAATCTTGGGTCGGGCCGGCATAAAGCTCGACTCTGAATTGATCGGGATGAAGGCCGCCCGGAATGACCTCTATCTGGAACCGGTGTTGGCCGTCCTTCGTCTCAGTGGTGACGTTGCCGAAGCGAAGTGTGCTCCACTGCTCCGCGATACTGCGCTGCCAATGCAACAGGTCGACGCCGAGTTTCCCATCGTTCGCGGCGCGTGCGTTGTATCCCACGGCGGCTGGCAGATAATGATCGTTCGTATATTCACGGATCGCCCTGCTCGTCGAGAACTCAGGGGTAAGCGTCGCCATGCCGTCGACGCCTGCCAACTCTTCAATTGCCGAAAGCCGCGTAACGATTGCCTGGCTCTTCGCCAGCAAGCGTGCGCCGACTGCCATCGTTACAGAGAGGACAGTTGGCATTGCTACGGGAATCGACGCAACCAGCAGAACAAGACAGAACTCCAGCGTATTCAGGACGGGATTATGACGCAGCAGCGAAACCGCGAGAATGATCGCCACAAGAGCGACAGCGAGAACAATCAGGTAGTCGCCGATCTTCAGGACAGCCCTCTGGAAGTGGCTGACTGTGTGCGCCTGCTGCACAAGCTCCGCGGTCTTGCCGAAGTACGTGCGCGTGCCGGTGGCGTAGACCATGGCGTCGATCTCGCCCTGCCGCATGATCGAACCCGAGAAGACCGCTTCGCCCGGCTTGCGTGTGACGGGAAGCGATTCGCCCGTCAACGCCGATTGATCGACCTCGAGTGGATCGCCATCCAACAGCCGCGCGTCCGCGGAACAATGTCTCCGAGCCGCAAACGAATCACGTCTCCCGCGACGAGTTCACTCGCCTTTGGAGTCGGCCCATTTGCCGTCGCGGAGAACGCGGGCGTCATTCGCCAGCTTCGCCTTGAGAGCTTCAATCTCGTTGCCTGCCTGATGTTCTTCCCAGAACGCCACAAGCGCATTCGAGAAGAGAAGCGCGAGGATGATGAAGAAATCCCACCAGTGCCGTACAACCCCCGAAAGGATAACGGCTGCCTCGATCATTCACGGAATGGGTCCCCAGAAGTAGGTCAGAAACTTCAGGAACGCGTTGGTCTTCTCCACTTTGAGCGCATTGGGTCCATCGTTTGCCAGCCGTTTCGCGGCCTCGGCCTGGGTCAGGCCTTTCGGAGAAGACTGAAGTTTGGCCTGTAAATCGGCCATCGGTATCGATTTCAAGTCGTCCTTCGATGTCGGCTTTGCGTCGGGCTTCAAGTCTTCTTTGGCATCGGCCTTCGGCTGGCTCTTTGTGTCGGGGTTCGGATCGTCCTTTGATCCACTCTTGCTTTGCGGTTCTTCTGTCGTCGGAGTCACAGTAGCCGGTCTCCGAGATTCAACGAGGACTCGTTGCGTTGTGAAAGTTTCATCGCACACATGTTCTGTGCGCCAGCTTGTTCTCTGTAGTTCACGCCACGTCGCCGGACGATTCAGCTTGGAAGGGCGGGGTTATGCGCACAGGCACCTATGATGGAACATCGTCAAGACATCTGCTGAAAGTATGATCTGTTCGACCGACATACGATGTTCCATTTTGCCCATGGAACGAAACAGCATGTAACAGCATGTAGTTGCTGGACAAAAATGCTCAGGCAACGCACCGTCGTCCCACAAATTGACGCTCACCCGGCAGGGGTGCTTTAGGCATCCAAGGGAGGTAGTGCAGCTTTCACATTGAGCGCGGTATGGCACATGTCGCCGCGACCGAGAGCTAAGCAAACGAAGGGAACGACATGGAAGTTGGAATGGTTGGACTGGGCAGAATGGGCATGAACATGGTGCGGCGTCTTCAGAAGGCCGGACACCATTGCGTCGTTTACGACATCGACGCCGACGCCGTGCAAACGCTCGCGAAGGAAGGCGCAATCGGTGCAGCCTCTTTTGAGGACTTCGCTCATAAAATGAAAGAACCGCGCGCGATTTGGATGATGGTTCCCGCCGCCGTCGTCGATTCGACCTTAAAGAGTCTTATCCCGTATCTCAAAGCCGACGATGTGGTGATCGACGGCGGCAACTCCTATTACCATGATGACATCAGCCGGGCGGCCGAACTCAAGCCGAAGGGAATCCACTATGTCGATGCCGGCACCAGCGGTGGAGTCTGGGGATCGGAGCGCGGCTATTGCCTGATGATCGGCGGCGACGATGATGTCGTCCAACGACTCCAGCCGATCTTTAGCGCTCTTGCTCCGGGAATCGAAGAAGCGCCGCGTACGCCGGGTCGCGAGAAACTCGGAGGCACCGCCGAGCATGGCTATCTGCACTGCGGCCCGAATGGCGCGGGCCACTTTGTGAAGATGGTCCACAACGGTATCGAGTACGGCATGATGGCCTCATACGCGGAAGGCCTGAACATTCTTTATCATGCCAACGTCGGCAAGCAGAAAGATACGGTCGATGCGGAAACCACGCCTCTGCGCGATCCCGAACACTACGCCTACGACCTGAACCTGGCCGACATCACCGAGGTCTGGAGACGTGGCAGCGTCATCTCATCCTGGCTTCTGGATCTTGCGGCTGCGTCGCTGCTCGAGAGCCCCGATCTCGCGAAGTTCGAGGGCAGAGTTTCGGACTCGGGAGAAGGGCGGTGGACGCTCAAGGCAGCGATCGACGAATCGGTACCCGCCCCAGTCCTGAGCGCCGCTCTGTTCGAGCGTTTCAGTTCCCGTGGCGAGGACGACTTCGCCGATAAAGTCCTATCCGCACTGCGGTACGAGTTCGGCGGCCACAAGGAAAAGACAACGGGAGGCGCCTGATGGCCGCTCCCCGTTCGGACGCGCTGGTGCTCTTCGGCGTGACCGGCGACCTCGCCCACAAAATGATCTTTCCGGCACTCTATGCAATGGTGAGGCGAGGAATGCTTACAGCTTCTGTAATCGGGGTCGCGTTACCGGCTGGAGTTTAGAACGGCTGCACAAGCGAGTGACAGACAGCATTGAGCGCTCAGGCGACGAATGGAGGAGAACGCCATGAAAGCAACTCAGAAACTTCACGAAATGGGTCAGAGCCTCTGGCTCGACAACGCAACGGCTGCTCTTTGCCAGTACAGGAACAAAGGACCCCAAGGCTTCAAACACTCTTTACGTCGAAGCTCTTGCCGCACCGTTCACCGTCAATTCCATGCCGGAGAAAACCCTCAACGCGTTCGCTGCGCATGGAGCGATCGGCGCCAGCCTTCCGCTGCGTGCCACAGATGTATTCGCCGAGTTTGCCGCGGCAGGCATCGACACCGACGCTCTGGCCGCTCAGCTACAGGTTGAAGGCGCGGCATCCTTCGTGAAGTCCTGGACTGATCTGATGTCATGCATCGACTCCAAGAACACGAATCTCAAAGCAGCATAGATATACAAACCTAGTTTTTTCTGCGCGTAGGATGGCTACATGACAAGCTTGGAAGGCAAAGTTGCTGTTATTACCGGAGCGGGAACGGGCATTGGCCAGGGGATTGCCATCGCGATGGCCAAAGCGGGGGCAAGCATCGTCGTGGACTACGTCGGCAAAGCCGAAGTCGCGCAGGATTCCATCGACCAGATCGAGAAACTCGGCGGTAAGGTGATTGGGGTAAACGCGGATATTTCCAATCCCGATGACGTTGCCATGTTGATCCAGAAAACGGTGGAGGCTTTCGGCAAGGTCGATATTTTCGTCAACAACGCGGGGATTGAGAAGAAGTTTGCATTTATCGACTACCCATTGGATGAATGGCAGAAAATCATGGCGGTCAACTTGACGGGACCGTTTCTGTGTTCGCAGGCAGCCGCGAAGCAGATGATCGCGCAAGGCAACGGCGGTCGCATCATTAACATTTCTTCGATACACGAGGACCTTCCGCTGTTGACCAACGCCCCCTATTGCGCGAGCAAGGGCGGTCTTCGCATGTTGATGCGTACCATTGCCGTGGAGCTGGCCCCGCACAAGATTACGGTGAACAACATCGGTCCCGGTGCTGTGTACACGCCGATCGATAAAGATGTGGAGGAAAACAAGGCGATGAACGACGCCATCCTTGCAGAGATCCCTTTAGGAAGATGGGGGAGGCCGGAAGAGATTGGCAATCTCGCCGTCTATCTGGCTTCAGACCAGGCCAGCTACATTACTGGAAGTACGCATTTCATCGATGGCGGGATGCTGAGGAATGCCGGCAGCCTGTAGCTTTCGGCAGAGGCCGGAGGAACGCAAGCGTCTCAACCCTGAGCTCAAGATGTTATCGCTGTCGGTCCTGGAGCGAAGCAAAGGATTCGACCTGAGAAATCGTTCAGGAGACTTCTGCAAGATTGGCAGGGGGCTTGTGCAGCCGGGACTTGAGGAAGAGACCCATCGTGCTCCCCTGCACCAGGATCGAGAACACCACCATCACATAGGTCGAAGTGACAATCCATCCGCCGCCGAAATTCCTCGGAACGGAAAGCGCCAGCGCGATGGAGAGCCCTCCACGCAGTCCACCCCAACTGAGCACCGGGATAGAACTCTGGATGCTCGGCTTGATCAGCTTTAACGGCAAGACAACGGCACTCACGGAAGCGACCCGCATGAGGTTCACGATCACGACCTCGGAGAGGCCCAGTAAAACGGCGCTTCGGTGAAAACTCAGCACGAGAAAGCCACAGCCCAGAAGCACAAAGAGAATCGCATTCTGTACCTCATCCAACATGCTCCAGAAGCGATGAAGTTCGGTGTGGGCGATCGTCTCCGATACCTGTCTCTCGGTGAGATACCGCAGGACGAGCGCGGCTGTCACTGTTTCGAGCGGGGCAGAGATGCTGAAATGATCGGCAACCGCATAGCCGCCAAGGGCCAGGGCGAGGCTCAGAAGTATATCGACGGCGATACTTTGCACGTTGCGCATGAGAAACGCGATAGGAAGCGCAAGCAGGATTCCGAGAGCGATGCCGCCGCCGGAGGCGATCAGTATTCGCAAAGACACTTCGGGCAGGCTCGGATGGCCCCCGTGTATAGCTCCGAGCAGCCCGAGCACGATCACAGCACCGACACCGTCGTTGAACAGGGACTCGCCGGCGAGTTGAGCTTCGAGGAACTTAGGGGTCTGGACTCGACGGAGCATTTCAAGCACGGCAATGGGGTCCGTAGGAGAGATGATCGCGCCAAAGAGCAGAGCTTCTATGAGCGACGCGTGGAAGCCAAAGGCCCGTGCCGCATAGTAGGTTGCAACACCAACGCCGATGATAGAAACGACCGTCGACAGCGTAGCGAGCAGCCCCACGGCCAACTTCTGCTGGCGCAGTGCATCGAGGTCCAACAGGGACGCGCCCGCAAAAAGCAGCAGCGACAGCATCCCATGCAGGATCAATCGCTCAAAATCGACTTGACCGATGATCTGCAAAGCCCAGTCGTGGGGTTCGGGCCACACACGCGCCAGCAAAACGAGCGAGATGGATGTCACCGCTGTCAGCAGCATCGTACCGATGGTGTTCGGCATCTTCAGGACACGCGAACTCATCCAGCCAAAGAGCGCTGCCACGGCTACGAGAACGCTGATAAGAATGAGCATTCCCTATTGTAGGTCTGCGAAAAGCGTCGCGGATGGATGGTATTCGTCGTCATAAGCCCCCTCACCGCTGCCCAGATCATGTTGATGCTCGACCGCTATGTCGGTTCGCACTTCTTCGACACGCAAGCGGGCGGAATCCGATGAGAAATATCCAGAAATGCCATTTGCCCAGCTTCTCGCTTAACATGTGCCCGGTCATCTTGGGATACCAATAATAAAAAGCGGAGAAGAGCATGAAGAGAATTGCTCCCACGAGAACGTAGTGGAAGTGCGCGACGACGAAATAGGAATTGCCCAGTTGCCAATCGAATGGAGCGACAGAAAGCATGATGCCGGTCAAACCCGCTATCAGGAACTGAAAGAGGAAGGCGACGGCAAACATCATCGCCACGGCGAAGTGGATCTTTCCTCCCCAGAGCGTCGCAAGCCAATTGAAGATTTTTATCCCGGTCGGCACGGCGATAATCATCGTCGACAGAGTGAAGAAGGTATTGGCGCCGGGGCCCAAGCCTACGGTGAACATGTGGTGGGCCCAAACGCTGAGGCTGATAAAGCCGATCGCAATCGTAGCGGCCACCATGGCGGGGTAGTCGAAGATCGCCTTTCGCGAGAAGACCGGGATGATCTCATTGGCGAACGCGAAGGCAGGCAGGATCAGGATGTAGACCCCATCTCACCTTCGACTTCATGCATATCCCGGATCGCCCCGAGATAACACCCGTGTCATAGCCGAAGAGGAGTCCACCCAGCGCCGCGATGCCAACGGCGTAGTACACGAAGCCCCTTACAGGTGTCTTATGAGAGTTGTTTGCTGCACCTACCTCTTGCACCGCTTCCATCGGCCTCCTCACGGGTGATCGCCAAAACCGGGAACCCCACGCAGGCTTCCACATGAAGTATGGCTGCTATATGAATCCCAGTCTGGGCACTTGTGCTCAGAGTCCAGCCAAAACTGGCGGCCCCATCGCGCTCAGACTGTGGCCTAGAAAGCAGGGGGACTGCGATCGCGCCGCTCGCACACCTGCTAAACATTGTTGCCAAGGTGCCGCGGCACCGGAACATCGTTGGTCGATTGGCAGTGCGGCGATTCCGTCTTCCTATCGGAGTGCCGGGGTGTTCTGCCTCATGCTCCCGTGGATGTCGCGCTGGCGGAACTCAATTCAGATAGCCATTCGTTGGTGGGATAAGTACGCTATCTTGTGAGCCGCCAGCCTTGCTTCGGATGAGCGTGAAAACGTCCAAAACCGTAGCGATGTTACGTATGTTTCCCGCGACGCTCATCAGCTCGTCGATACCGGCGTGTGCGTCTGTCAGTGTCTCGAGCCGTTCGCTCACCTGCCTCAGTTGATCGGCTTCCAGCGAAATATCCTTGAAGGGCCCTAAGTAGCTCGCACCTATCGTTGAGCTGCTCGTTCCTGTCGTGTCGAGCTCCGCCTTGGCTTCAACCCTAAGGGGCGCATCTTCTATCAAACTGACCGTTGCGGCCTCTCCAAGGAGAGTAAGGAGCAGTCTGAGCATCTGTGTAATCAGAATGACTCCGACCTCACCGTCCTCACCCAGGTTCAGTGGGGCTCCAACCTCGCCCAGACCACGCAAGCCGCCATCTGCCGTTAAGCTCACGGCACTCAGGCTTGGAAACTGCGACTTAGCCACACACAAGGCACGAGAAGCAAGAGCCTGAAATGCGTCAACTCCTACGGGGGCGCGGAACTGTAGGCGAAGCCTCTCATAGACCCGAAGTGTCGCAGGCTCGGTCTGTGCGATGGTCGAGTCGGCATCAACCTCGGAAGCAATGAGCCTGCGGGCCCAATCACTAATCATGGACGGGGGAAGCATCGGTTCTCTCCTTAATCGCTAGGCCTCGCGTTCCACCCGAGGTCTTATTGTCATGTTACTTTCTGCCGGTTCTCTTGGAGATGGAGTGCGCGGCGCTTTCCATCCGACCCCATTGTGTCTCACCTCAAGAATGCTATTCGGATTGTTGCCCGAAAGACGAGCACTATTGACCAGAGTTCGCCGTCAGTTGTCGTCTACTTTCGCGGTCATAACGCAAATGCGGCAATCGGAAGTAGCCGATGTGACCTTCGATGAGCGAATTTGAAGCCTCCAGGAATAGACGTTCTCCTTTGACCAGCAGGGGGATTCGCGACAGCGTAAACTCGTCTAGCAGGATTGATGGTACGAACATGCACGAACAGATGACGCGCAGCGCAGACACTCCGACGACACGCGAACTCGCCCAGCGACTTCTTGCTTACGAAGAGGTTGCGACAGGTCCTGCCTTGGCGGATATGCATGCGGTGTGTCGCGTGTGCGACAAGCTGCGCCGTCCTCTAACCACGCTGGCTGGGGCAGCGGGATTTCGCTCGCTCCTGGCGCGCGCATTGACGTTGGCAAAGCAGGAGTCTCCGGTCCTCGGCGCATGGGAAGTTAAGCCGGACGGATCGCTGGAGGGTCTCAATGGCGAAGCGGCGCAGTCGGGCCCAGTGCTCATTGCGCACTTACTCGGGCTGATGATCACATTCATCGGCGAGTCTCTCACCCTCCGCCTCCTGCATGATGTGTGGCTAAATCTGCCCGGCTCCGAAATTAACTTTGGAAGGAATGAATCAGAATGAACGAGCAAAACAGGGTCAGGATAAACCAGTTGCCGACCGGAGTACCTGGACTCGATGAGATACTCGGTGGCGGGCTACCCGAGTTTTCGTTCAACATCATCGCCGGTGCGCCCGGATGTGGCAAGACCACCTTGGCGCACCAGTTCATCTTCGCCAATGCTACGGTGGAGCGGCCTGCCCTCTACTTCACTGTGCTGGGCGAACCGGCGCTGAAGATGCTGCGCTACCAGCAGCAATTCAGCTTCTTCGATGCAGCAAAGCTGAACAATGCCGTGCGCTTCGTCAACCTGAGCCAGGATCTCGTCGAGCGCGGGCTGGAGGGAGTACTGGAAGAGATTTCCAAACAGGTGGAAGTCGCCAACCCGACCATTGTGGTGGTGGACTCCTTCCGAACCGTGCTACGCAGCGAGATGCACGACGGCAAGGATATGGCTGTCCAAACGTTCGTGCAGCAGTTGGCGTTGCTGCTCACCAGTTGGGAGGCGACCACGTTCCTGATTGGCGAGTATTCCGAGTCGGAGGTGCGCGACAATCCCGTCTTCACCGTTGCCGACGGCCTCTTCTGGCTCTTCCAGCAAGTGGACCGCAACTCCGTCGTGCGCAAGATGCAGATCATGAAGCTGCGCGGACAAGCTTCGGTGCCAGGGCTGCACACCTTCCGCATCACGGAAGCTGGTCTGCAGGCCTTTTCGCGAACTCTTGGCCTGGTTGGCCAGAGGAAGACATATAGCACCGTGAGACGTCTTTCCATGGGTATCCCGGCGCTGGACGAGATGATGGGCGGAGGCGTTCCGGAAGGGGATAGCCTGCTGCTCGCCGGCTCTTCGGGAACTGGCAAATCGCTAATGGCGACGCAATTCCTTGCGGCGGGTATACGTGCGGGAGAACCGGGCATTGCGGCAGTCTTTGAAGAGCGGCCTAACGAATACACCGCGCGCGCCACGGAATTTGGACTCGATCTCCAGACGCCGCTCGCCGAAGGAAGGCTGGAAGTGATCTACCTCCGACCGCTGGATCTGTCGGTGGACGAGATGATGCAGGAGATTCTCGACGCCGTGACGAGGACCGGCGCAAAGCGTTTGGTGATCGATTCGCTGGCCGGCTTCGAGATGGCCTTGGCGCCCTCCTTCCGCACCGACTTCCGCGAATCGCTCTATCGCATGATCTTCGCCCTGACCGCTATCGGCATCACCATCCTGAGCACCCTGGAGATGCCGGAGACCTTCACCGAGCTGTCCTTCAGCAGCTATTCGATCTCGTTCCTCACCGACGACATCATCCGGATGCGCTATGTAGAGATCGATGGTGAACTCTGCCAGATTATGATGGTG
>Ga0209483_1002008_pt1 | contig 14740 bp, 12 predicted proteins | sample NGEPerA_FD_184508 | JGI IMG/M metagenome (GOLD analysis project Ga0209483, IMG submission 184508) | Arctic peat soil microbial communities from the Barrow Environmental Observatory site, Barrow, Alaska, USA - NGEE PermafrostL2-A... | ecosystem: Environmental > Terrestrial > Soil > Wetlands >... | reverse complement strand
CCCGGCAGGCCGGCGGCCCTGCTGGTGCTGACCACGGTGGTGCAGATTTTCGAGAATTTCCGCTATCACCGGACGTTTATCGCCGGCTCCCACGACGCCGCGCTGGAATTTAGCGCCAATATCGGCAAATGGCAGCTCAAGGGCATCGACCTCATCAGGTTCAACGAGGCCGGCGAAATGATCGAATTCGAGGTCATGATCCGCCCGATCAAGGCGCTGCAGGCGCTGGGCGAGGAAATGGGGAACCGGATCGGCCCGCAGCTGGCCCGCCTGAAGGAAGCCGCCGCGACCCAGGGCTGATTTTGGCCGCTTTCGAGCCCGCCGCGGACCGGCCCCGCGCTTGCGCCGCCGGGGTCCTTGTGGCAAGGATCGGCCCGCCTCGAAGGGCCTTTTGGCCGATTCTCGTATCCGGGCACGCTGCCGTAGCTCAGTGGTAGAGCACTCCATTGGTAATGGAGAGGTCGACAGTTCAATCCTGTCTGGCAGCACCAGTTTTTCTCTCGCGCAGCCCTTTCAGATCGACATCGATTCACGTTTTCGCTGACCGCGGCGGCTTCAACTATTCGATCGAGACAAAACAAGAACTCTGTGTCCACACTGGCCTGATGGGCGCCGCGAGGAATTTCGCAAACCAGATATTGCGTATCCGGGATACGAGTAATATACTGACATTAAACGAGAAATATCATGTCCGTCCGCAAACGCATTGAGAAATATCGTCGTTCCGGGGGTGCCGCGGATCTTGTGAGGGTGGAGGTCCTGGTCCCTTCGTCCGCGCGGGATGATGTGCTTCGTCTGGCTGAACGCCTTCGAGCCGATCATCGAAACGAGAAGGATCTGCAGGTGATGGTCGATCGAGCGTTGTCGCTGTACGGGGTCCGCATCCTGGACAACGTCGATCTCGATCGCCTGCCCAATCTTCGCGCCCGCGCGGGCGTGATCGCAAATGCGATGATCGAGAGAGGCGACGCCCGGGCGTTCGCGCTTGGACGCGAACTCCTCTCCCAGGCAGAGCGCGCATAATGGCTCTTACCGATCTCCAAAAGCGAGTCATGCAGCGGCTGTCCGCAAACCGCTCTCCCTCCAGCTATCTGGCCGGGGGTCTCATCCTCAACCTCAATTGGCCGCGGCGTTCAGACGACATCGACATTTTTCACGACACCGACGAAGAAGTCTCCGAAGTTGCGGAAAGGGACATCGCCGATCTGGGGAGCGAAGGCTTCCGTGTCACCGTCGATGTGAGGGCCTATGGAACCTATGAAGCGACGGTCTCCGAGGCTGTCTCGTCGACCGTCATTCAATGGATGAGCGACACGCGAATTCGTTTCTTTCCTCTCGTAAAGGACGAACAGTGGGGACTCCGACTCCACCAGGCGGACCTTGCCGTTAACAAGGTTCTTGCGGCCTCAAGCCGAAGGAAGGCACGAGATTTTGCCGATATCGTCGCGATCTCCGCCAACATGTGCCCGATCGGACCGCTGGTCATGGCCGCGGCTGGAAAACCACCGGCATATTCGCCGCAGAAGATGATCGAACAGATTCGGTGGCACGCGCAGACCGTCCCCGACGACGAGTACGCCGCGGTGAAGGGCCTTCCCGCCGAGTGGACGCCGCAGTTCATCCGGGCCGAAATAACAAAGCATATGAATCTGGCTGAAAGCTACATCATGAGCGCGCCAGTCGCGGTTGTGGGCGTTCTCAGCGTGGACGCGGACGGCACGCCTGTCGAAGTCACAAGCGAAACGATCAAGACCTCAGTTCTAAGGAAGGCTACCGAAGAGCCGGATCTAATGCCCATGCCTGCCGAATTCAGCACCACCCCCTGGAGCGGTCGTTGAAAGGGTAATGGCCATTCTGAAAGCGAAATTCGGCACGCTCAGAAGAACAGCACGTCTTCCGTATCGGCCTTGTCGGCGTCATGCGGGATGACCGTGGGCGGCCGGGCGATGCCGAACCGGTCGCAATGCGCGAGATGAACGTCGCGCTCGGTTTGCATGGTGTATTGCCGATAGAGCTCGCCGAACAGTTTTTCGCCGTCGCCTGCGGCGGCCGGCGATAGCGTGTTGAGACCATGTTTTGACGCTTCGAGCAGGCTGGCGGTGCCCGGCAGGCTGGCAAACTTGCCGCCGAGTTCGGAGATCGCAGTCCTGGCGCCGGTCATCAGGGTTTCGAACTGGGCGCTTTCGCGCGTCAGGTGGCTCATCAGCTCGCCGAGGTGGCCGTTGCCGGCCTCGATTTCCATCACCGCCGTCGTGATCGAACCTTCGAGGTCGGCCACCTTCAGCGACTCGTCGTCCGTGCGCAGGCTCTTCAACCGGTCGGCGGCCTGTCCGATTGTGCCCAGCACCGGCTCCAGCAGCTTCGCCGCGCCCGAAATGCGATCAGCGGTCTGCTTGAGTTCGTTGGCGATCACCACGAAGGCGCGGCCCTTGACGCCGAGGTGGCCGGCCTTGAGACCGGCGTTCATGCCGATCAGGGTGATATCGACAACGGTTTCGTCGAGCGCGGAAATCGCGGCGCGAAATTTTCCCAGCATGTTTTCCAATGCCGAGATTGACGCATCGACCGACACCTTGGCATGGCCGCAGGCCGAGATCAGCACCGATGCCTGGGCGAGCCGTTGCTTCATGATGGCGAGAAATGACGTCATGTCGTCATTCTTGCCGCCGTACAGCGAATTGCCGTGCGCGACGATCTTGATCGAATCGCTCGACAGCAGCGTCAACGAGCGATTGATCTTGCCGATGTCGGCTTCGAATTCCGACACCGTGTCCCTTAATTGCGCGGCCTGCAGCAGGCAGATCAGCGGCGCCGCGCCGGCATCGGCGTCGGCCACCTGGCGCAACCCGCTGCAGATATGTTCGAGCCGTTGTCTGGTGCTGTCGCCCGCCTGCAGCGACACAATGGCGCTGCCGACCGCCTCGCCGATCTGCGTGGTGCTGGCTTTGGCCAGTTGCGCCAGATCGGCGCCTTGCACCTGGAGTTGTTTTATCTCCGAAAACGCCGATAGCAGCTCGGCGCTGACCGAAAGCAGCTGATCGCGGTATTGCTTCTCGAACGCCTGCTGCCCGTTCAACGCCACCGCAATGGCGCCGGCCAGTTGCTCCTGCTCTTTCGAGCAGGTCACGATCGACGACTGCACCGCCGATGCGAGGTCGGAGGCTTCCTTGGTGAAACTCAGGAAATCATCGCGATTGCCTTCCAGCGAGGCGGCCTCGATCCTTGAACTTCGTGCGATCACCGTGATCAGGTGAATGTGCTTGATGAGGTGCTTCAGCAAGGTCGAGGCCTGCGCCACGCCGGCGCCGATGCTGCCGAGCAAGGCGGTTTCGGCCGGCAACGCCTCCGCCAACCCACGCAGCCGGGTGGCGATGTCCTGGAAAGCGACCGACGCGCCCTCGATCTTGGATCCGGAGAGTTCACCGGACAACGAATTGAGGCCGGAATTCAGCTCGGCGAAAATGCCGTGCGCGGTGCCGAGATGGCCGCCGACCTCGGCGAAGACGTGCTCGACCTGATCGCCGACATTTTCAATGGTCCAGATAGCCTTGGCCGCTATCTCCGGCAGATCGGCGATGGCCATCTGATTTAATCCGCCGGCGCCGTGTGCCGGACATCGAGCCACAGCAGGATCTCCCTGGGGATCTGCGACAGCGAGACCACCTTTTCCACCGCGCCGCAGGCGATCGCTTCCTTTGGCATTCCGAACACGACGCAGCTTTCCTCGTCCTGTGCCCGGGTCGCAGCCCCGAGCTTGCGCATTTCCAATAGCCCCTTGGCGCCGTCGTCACCCATGCCGGTCATGATGATGCCGAGCGCGTTGCGGCCGGCATTTTGCGCGGCCGAGCGGAACAGAACGTCCGCCGAAGGCCGGTGCCGGGACACCGGAGGACCGTCCTTGATCGCGATATGATAGCGCTGGCCGGTTCGCTGCAGCAGCATGTGACGGCCGCCCGGCGCGATATAGACACCACCCTGCACCACGATGTCGCCATCCTCGGCTTCCTTGACGTCGACTTCGCACAGGCTGTTGAGGCGCTTGGCAAATGCGGCAGTGAAGCCGCCCGGCATGTGTTGCACAATCAGAATCCCTGGACAACGGCGGGGCAGCACCTCGAGCACCTCGCGAAGCGCTTCGGTGCCGCCGGTGGAGACGCCGATGCAGACGATGCGCTCGGTGACCGGACTGGAGCGGCCCTGGACCGGCGGCGGCATGATGGCATCCGCGGTCAGCTTCTCCTCGATCACCATCCGCGCTTTGCCGACGCGAACGCGGGCCCGCGCGGCTGCCTTCACCGCATCGCGCAATCGCAACGAGGATTCCTGCAGCGCCTGCCGGGTGTCGACCCGCGGCTTCGGCACGATGTCCACGGCGCCCGCCTCGAACGCCTCGAACATCAGATCGGAGCCCTGTTCGGTCAGCGTCGAGCAGATGATCACCGGAATCGGCCGCTGCGCCATGATCTTGCGCAGAAACGTGATCCCGTCCATGCGCGGCATCTCGATGTCGAGAATGATGACGTCGGGTATTTCCTCCTGCAGCCGGCGCGCCGCCGCAAACGGATCCGACGCCGCGCCCATCACTTCGATGTCGGGATCGTCATTGAGGATCGTCGTCAGTATCTGGCGCACCGACGCGGAATCGTCCACCACCAGCACGCGAATCTTCTGCTTTTGCATGGGCCTCCCCTCCGGTCGGCTAAACTCTGAAAATCGTCGGTTGAACCTGCTGCAGCACGACCGAGTCGTTGTGAATCATCGATTCCGAATGACCGACAATGAAAAATCCGCCCGGCCGCAAATGCGCGCAGAGCTGCTCGACGACCTTCTGCTGGGTCGGCCGGTCGAAATAGATCAGGACGTTGCGGCAGAAGATGATGTCGACGTCGCGATCGACCGGATAGGCCGGATCCATCAGGTTCATGCGCATGAAGTTGGTGGCTCGGCGCAATTTGGGCACCACCCGCACTTCATCCCGGCCCGGGTGTTTGGACGACAGGAAATAGCGCCTGGCCAGTTCGGCGGGGACCGGCGCGATCATTTCCGACGTATAGATTCCGGTTTCCGCGAGCTTCAGAACGGCGGTCGAGATATCGGTGCCGAGGACGCTGAACTGGAAGTTCGCCCCTGATGTGGCCATGTCGTCGAGCACGATGGCGATGGTATAGGCTTCCATGCCGGTCGAGCAGGCGGCACTCCAGATTTTGAGCGGCCGGGTGCCGCGGCCTCTGCGGCGCAGGATTTCCGGCACCGCGAGGTCCCGCACGAACTCGAAGTGCGACGGTTCGCGGAAAAAATCGGTCTTGTTGGTGGTCACGCAATCGATCAGGTGAACCAGTTCGGCCTCGAAATGCTCCTTGTCGAACAAGCGATCGACATACTCGTTGACGTCGGAACAGCTGAGGACACGGACCCGCTTCAGAAGCCTTCCCTCGAGCATCAGCCGCTTGGCGGCAGGGAGTTTAATCCCCACCTCGGCTTCGACCAGGTCGGCGATCGAACGAAAATGGCGCTCGCTGAGGCGTGAGACGGATTCCAGCGCGGCGGATTGCATCGGTCAGGCCGCGACGGCCGCAGACAGCGAGCCGCCTTCGATATCGTCGCTCGACGCCATCAATCTGGCGAGGTCGAAGATGATGACGAACCCGTCGCCCTTCCGGCCGATACCTGCCAGATAATCCGACTTCCAGCGTCCCCCGACCGAAGGCGGCCGCTCGATCTGGCTCTCGTCGATCCCGGTCACTTCGAACACGCAGTCGGCGACGAAGCCGACGCCGACAAAGCGGTCACCCATCGGAACGTCGAGAATGATGATGCGGGTGGCCTCGGTTGCCGGCACGCTCGGCAGGTCGAGCTTGATCCTCAAATCGACAATCGGAAAACTGGTGCCGCGCACGTCGATCATTCCGAGCAGGAAGTTCGGCGCGTGCGGCAGCTTCGAAATCGGCCGCATATCGAGAATCTCGCGAACGTTGCGAATGCCGATGCCGAACGTCTCGCCGTCAAGACCGAGCGTCAGATATTGGGCTGTTTCGACCATGGTTCGCTCCGTACAACTCACATCTCTGGGCAGAAAACCGGCCTCGCCGGATGGCGAGGCCGATTGGTCGTTCAGCGCTTGAAATCGGCGTCGCGCTCGTCGGCGCCATCACTCATTTCGAGCGCAAAGCCGCCGGATCCCCCCGCGACCTTGAGCGCGCGAACCGGTCGGGCGCTCACGGGCTTCTTGGCGCCGTGCTGGGCTGCCGACATGGTGGACGCCTTGGAGCGGAGCTGGGCGACCGCCTTGTCCATCGCGCCGGAGGGGCGAGCCGTATCGTTCGCATGATCGATCTTGAAGAACGAGATAGTCGACTGTAGCTGCTCGGCCTGGGAGGCGAGCTCTTCCGCGGTCGAAGACACCTGCTCCGACGCGCTGGAGTTCTGCTGGCCGACCTTGTCGAGTTGCTGGATCGCCTGGTTGATTTGCGAGGAGCCGACGTCCTGCTCGCGGCAGGCGGCGGTGATCTCCTCGACCAGTTGCGCGGTCTTCTTGATATCAGGCACCAGGCGGGCCAGCATGGCGCCGGCTTCCTGCGCGGCCTTGACGGTCTCGCTCGACAGCGCGCCGATTTCGGCAGCCGCGGTCTGGCTGCGTTCGGCCAATTTCCGGACTTCGGAGGCCACCACCGCAAAACCCTTGCCGTGCTCGCCGGCACGGGCCGCTTCCACCGCCGCATTGAGCGCCAGCAGATCGGTCTGCCGTGCGATTTCCTGGACGATGGTGATCTTGCCGGCGATGGTCTGCATCGCTTCGACCGCGCGGCTGACCGCAACGCCGCTGGCCTCGGCGTCCTGCGCCGACTGATGCGCGATCTTCTCGGTCTGGCTGGCGTTGCCGGCGTTCTGCTTGACGTTGGCGGCCATCTCTTCCATCGAGGCGGAGGCTTCCTCCGAGGCCGAGGCCTGTTCGGTCGCGCCCTGCGACAGCTGCTCGGCACTGGCCGACAGCTCCTGGCTTCCAGCCGACATGTTCTGCGACGCCGTCAGCGTATCGGTGACGACGGCGCGAAGACGCTCCACCGTGTTGTTGAGCGAAGCGATCAGATCGCCGACCTCGTCGTTGCTGGTGGCCTTCAGCGTCTTGGTCAGGTCGCCAGTGGCGACGGCGTCGGCGAGGCCGACCGCGCGGGCAAGGCCGCGGCTGATATTCAGCGCGATCCAGGTCGCCGAAGCGACCGCGACGAGGAGCGAGGCGAGAATAAGCACAAGCAACAGCGATTGCGCGCGGCTACCTTCTTGCTTCGCCTGTTCGGCCCGCTCATCCATCGCCTTCTTGACGTGGACCACATAGTCGTTGGCCGCTTCCATGGCCTCTGTCGTGGCCTTGCCGCCTTCGGTCATCGAATGCTCGGCGGCTTTTACCTTGTCGACCCTTGCAAGCTTGATGGTCTGATCCTGGACGGTGTTCATGTTGGTATCGACCGCGGCGAAGCGCTCGATGATCTTCCTGCCGTCTTCGCTCGCGGCGGCGTAGATCTTGTCCTTGGTCTTTGCGGTCGCGGTCCGAAGGGTGCCGACCTCGGCGGCGAACTGTTCGGCCTCGGTATCGGAGGTCGAGACGATCATGTTTTTCTCGGCGCGGCTCTGGCGCAGGATGCCCTTCTCGAGCTCGGCAGCCTCGTCCATGCGGGCAGCACGCGCCACAAGGTTTTCGGCCGTCGCGACCATCTCGCTGAGCTTGACGTAGGCCACACCGCCGGCCACCATCGACAGGATGATGACGATGCCGAAGGCCCCGGCGAGCTTGCTCTTTACGGTCAGCCTCATGTTAAACCCCTAAAGTTTCATCGTTGAGCTCAGCTCAAGATGCGTCCCATATTCGGAACGATGGCAAGCCCATCACGCGAACCGCGATGGAGCGGAATGTCGAAGTCTCGATGGTGGATCGCGCCACAAACAATAACGTTCGCGATTCTCGTTAGTGTTAATTTCGTCGCCCGTAGAAGTACCAAGGCCAGGCGGAGTCTGGTTGACGGCTCCGCGCGACCTTGCGGAAGCAAGTGGCCTCGCCCGAAGGCGAGGCCGCTTTGTCGTTAGCGTTTGAAGTCGGCGTCGCGCTCGTCGGCGCCGTCATTCATCTCGAGCGCAAAGCCGCCGGATCCCCCCGCGACCTTGAGGGCACGTACTGGTCGAGCGATCGCCGGCTTCTTGGCGCCGTGCTGGACCGCCGACATGTGTGTCGCCTTGGATCGGAGCTGAGCGACGGCCGTGTCGACTGAAGGACGGTGTGTATCGTTCTGCGGCTGATCGATCTTGAAGAAGGCGATGGTCGACTGCAGCTGCTCGGCCTGCGAGGCAAGCTCTTCCGCGGTCGAGGACACCTGCTCCGACGCACTGGAATTCTGCTGGCCGACCTTGTCGAGCTGCTGGATCGCCTGGTTGATCTGCGAGGAGCCGACGTCCTGCTCGCGGCAGGCGGCGGTGATCTCCTCGACCAGTTGAGCGGTCTTCTTGATGTCCGGCACCAGCCGCGACAGCATGGCGCCGGCTTCCTGCGCCGCCTTGACGGTCTCGCTCGACAGCGCGCCGATTTCGGCCGCCGCGGTCTGGCTGCGCTCGGCAAGCTTGCGCACTTCGGAGGCCACCACCGCAAAGCCCTTGCCGTGCTCGCCGGCACGCGCCGCTTCCACCGCCGCATTGAGCGCCAGCAGATCAGTCTGCCGTGCGATTTCCTGCACGATGGTGATCTTGCCGGCAATGGTCTGCATCGCTTCCACCGCACGGTTCACCGCGCTGCCGCTGGCCTCGGCGTCCTGCGCCGACTGATGCGCGATCTTCTCGGTCTGGCTGGCATTACCGGCGTTCTGCTTGACGTTGGCGGCCATCTCTTCCATCGAGGCGGAAGCTTCCTCCGAGGCCGAGGCCTGTTCGGTCGCGCCCTGCGACAGCTGCTCGGCGCTGGCCGACAGCTCCTGGCTGCCCGCCGACATGTTCTGTGCCGCGTTCAGGGTATCGCTGACGACAGCGCGCAGTTTCTCGACCATGCGTTCCAGCGCCAGTCCGAGCGTATCCTTGTCGGACAGCGGCTTGGCATCAATGGTCAGATCGCCATTCGCGATGGAGTCGGCAATCTTCGCCGTGGCGTTCAGGTTGACGGTCATGCTGTTCAGCGATTTCACGAGGTCGCCGACTTCATCGTCGCTGGAGACTTCGATGGTCTGGCTGAGATCGCCGAGCGAAACCGCGTTGGCCAGACCGACCGCGCGGTTGAGGCCACGACTGATGTTCAGGGCGATCCATGTCGCAGACCCAACCGCGATCAACAGCGAGCCGAAGATGATGCTGATCAGCAGGGTCTTGGCGAAAGTCGCCTCCCTGGCTCCCTCGTCCGCAAGCCCCGCCATCTGCTTTTGGTTCAGCAGGACGTACTGCTCGACCGCGTCGAGGGTTTCATTGAACACCTTGCGGCCCTCGCCGCTCGAGATCGCCGCGGCTTTGATGTTGCCGGCCTCGACCGACAGATCGGTCGCTTTCTCGACAGCCTTGGCGAGACGATCAAGCTGCGCGTTGATGGCGCCGACGGAAGATCCGATCGCGGCCTGGCCGGCGATCTGCGCCATCTCTGCCTTGAGGTCCTTGAAATATTGCAGCGCTTGCCTGGATTCCGAGTTCGTCCCCTCGAGAGTCGAACTGGTATAGGCCGAGACCATCGCCAACGTCAGGCGCGAGATACCAATTCTGGCCGTCATCAATGCCGTCACGTTCCGCTGACCCTCGGCAGCGCCCTTGCTCGATTCCGCAACGGCGGCTTCGAGCACGGTATCGAGTTCCTTTGCGGCAGGCTGTCCCTGGACTTTCCAGATGTCGGCGGCCTTGTTGTTTGAGTTGAGCAGCGCGAACTTGCCGGTCTGATCCTCAAGTTCGTTCATGTGCTTGATCGGGCCTGCCGACTGGTCGAGAGTCCGCTTTCCGACATCGCTCGCCTGGCTATAGAGATCGTCGCGCATCTTGATGACCTTGGCGCGGCGCACCAGCATCGTGTCGTAGCTGTCCTGGGTGTCCTTGTCGGTTACCGCCTCGATCATGCGGATTTCGGCGCGTTGCTGGCCTTGCAGGTTGTCCATGATGTCCGCGGCCTTGTTCATGCGACCGGCCTGGCCGACAATGACCTGCTGCGAGTCAGAGAGCGCGGTCAGTTTGGTATAGGCGATCCCGCCGGTGATCATCGACAGCGCGATCACCAGACCGAAGGCGCCGGCCAGCTTTGCTTTCACAGTAAGTCGCATTTGCTTTTCCCTTGGTCCCGATTTCAGGATCGAATGTCAGCTGAGGATGCGTTCCATATTCGGAACGATGACGAACTCTTCACGCCACTTGGTAATGAAACGAATGAATTCCGGATTCCAGTGCATGCCGACCCGCGGCGTCGGCTGCACGTCGGTCGGCGAGATTTCCGTCACCTCGTAGACCTTGTCGGCGACGACGCCGACCAGCACCGGATCGCCATCGATCTTGATCTCGAGCACCACGATGCGGGTATCGGCGGTGCCTTCGGCCATCGGCATGCCGAAACGCACGCGCAGATCGGCGAGCGGAATGACGTTGCCCCTGACGTTGACGACCGAGGGCAGGAACGGCCGCGCCCCCGCCACCCTTGTAGCCGGAACCGGATCGATGATTTCGCGGACCAGATCGGAGTCGAGGGCGAATACCTCGTCGCCGATTCCCAGCATCACGACCTGCATCAGCGCGGCCGCGACAGGCGCTTCCGGCTTGCGCTCGATTACACTCTGGTTCATCAGGCGGCCTCTTTGAGCGGTTTGTCGGCCAGCCCCTGGCCGGCCGCAATCAGTTGCGCGACATCGAGGATCAGCGCGGCGCTGCCGTCACCGAGAATGGTGGCGCCGGAAAACATCGTCACTTCCGAATGCAGCTTCGACAGCGACTTGATCACCGACTGGTGGCTGCCGATGATCTGGTCGACGATCAGCCCGACCCGGGTCTCGCCTGATGACGCGATGATGATCTTCTGATGGCGGTCGGGCTCGCCCGCGGCGTCGAACAAGTTCCTCAGCCGCAGGAACGGCACGAGATCGCCGCGCATGTTGAGAAAATCGCGGCCGCGCGCGCGCTCGTCGGTCGCGGACAGTTCGGCGCATTCCTCCACCGCGGAGAGCGGAATGATGTAGCGGCCCTCGCCGACCCGGATCAGCAGCCCCTCGATGATGGCGAGGGTCAGCGGCAGGCGCAGCGTCACCGTGGTGCCCTTGCCCGGCGCGGTCGAAATATCGATCGATCCGCGCATCGCTTCGATAGTGCGCTTGACCACGTCCATGCCGACGCCGCGGCCGGACAACGCGGAAACGGTCTGGGCCGTGGAGAAGCCTGGATGAAACAGAAACTGGTGGACGTCCTGGTCCGACATGACGGCGCCCGGCGCCAGCAAGCCCTGCTCTTCGGCCTTGGCGCGGATACGCGCGGTGTTGAGACCGGCCCCGTTGTCACGGACGGTGACCAGAACCTGCGCGCCGGCATGGGTGGCGGCAATTTCGATCCGGCCGACGTCGGTTTTCGCCGCCGCGGTCCGGCTGGCGGTGTCTTCGATGCCATGGTCGATGGCATTGCGGATGAGATGGACCAGCGGATCGGCGAGACGCTCGATCATGGTTTTGTCGAGTTCGGTGTCTTCGCCAGAGGTGACGAAATCGACCGGCTTGTCGAGATCGCGTGACAGATCGTGCACCAGCCGGCGGAAGCGGCCGAACAGCGATCCGATCGGCACCATCCGCGCGCCCATCGTGGTGTCGCGCAGGCTGGCGGCGAGGCGCTCGATTTCCTCGGCGATCGCCTTGATCGAAATATCGTCGGTGGCGGCCGCCAATTGACTGAGGCGGGCCTGAGCGATGACGAGTTCGCCGACCCGATCCATCAATTCGTCGAGACGCTCGGCCTGGACGCGGACGGTGGCGTTGGCCTTGTCGTCGGGACGTTTTGCCTCTTCGCGTTTCCTTTCGGCCGCCGGCGCGGGATGGCCGGCGTCGGCCGCGGCGTCCTGCGGATGCCGATCGGCGGCAGGCATTTCCGGCTGCAGCGGCGGCGCCAGTTCAGTCGCCGCGAGCGGCGCCTCGGTTGCCGCAAGCGGCGTGCAATCCAGCTTCATTTCGTCCTGGACGAAGATGAAGACGTCGTCGATCGCCGAGCGCTCGCAATCGCTGTGCAGCGTCACATCCCATTTGAGGAAACAGTGTTCGGGATCGAGTTCGTCGAGGAACGGCACGTCGTCGGTCAGCGCCATCACGAAGCAGGCGCCGAGCTTGCCGAGATCATCGAGCAAATCGAGCGGGTTGGAGCCGTTGCGAAGGATGTCGTTGTCGAATTCGATATGGAGTTGCCATCCGACCCGGGCCGCCATCGCTGCGGGCGCCGACGCGACCGGAGCGGCTTCAACTTGCTTGTGCCCTTCCGGCTCGACCAGCCGATGCAGATCGTCGAGAATGGCTTCGCCGATGATGGAATCAGTGGTTTCCGGGGCCTCGATCAGGGTGCGGATGTAATCCTTGGCGGCGAGCGCGACTGAGATGAGATCCTGGTTCGGCTTGATCTCGCCCTTGCGCACGCGGTCGAAGGCGGTTTCGAATTCATGGGTGAAGCTTGCGACCTCGTCGAAGCCGAACATCGCACCCGAGCCCTTGATGGTGTGCAGCGCGCGGAAGGCGGTATCGACCAATTCCCTGTCGTCAGGACGAACGCCGAGATCCAGTAGCGCGCCTTCCAGAACGTCGAACAGTTCGCTGGCTTCCTGGCGGAAGATTTCGGCTGGATCCAATGTTGTCATGATCGCACCAGCTTGCTGACGACGGAGAGAAGCTGGTCCTGCTTGAATGGCTTGGTGATCCAGCCGGTGGCGCCGGCCTTCTTGGCCTCCAGCTTGACGGCTTCGCTGGACTCGGTGGTGAGGAACACGATCGGCAGGCCGAGCAGCGCCGGCAGCGCGCGCAGTGCCCGGATCAGCTCCAGCCCGTTCATCACGGGCATGTTGAGATCGGTGATGACAAGATCGAACTTGCTGGCCTTGGCCTTTTCGAGACCTTGGGCGCCGTCGCCTGCCTCGACCACATTGTGTCCGGCCGGCGCCAGCGTGACCTTGATCATCTGGCGAATACTGGGTGAATCATCGACGGTGAGAATGTTTGCCACTATTCGATCTCGGCTGGTTGGGCGGGATGACTGTCGGGCATCGCGCGGCTGGAAACGCCGGCGCGCTTGATGGCGGAGCGCAGCACGTCCGAAACCGCGGTCAGGCTGACCCGGTTGCCGAGATGGCGCGCGGTCTTGGCGGTCGAAAGCAGCAGCTGCACCGAAGTGACGTCGGCCTTGTCGACACCGGAGCAATCGAGTTCCAGCTTCTGCTGATCCGCCAGCGCCTTGCAGATCAGATCGTAGACGACGCGAATGCCGCCGATGCTGCAGTCCGCCGGAAGGCGAAGCTGCGGTTGCGGTTCCGGCTGAATTTCCATGTGATCATGCTCGAACTGGTCGATGTCGACGAGACGCGCCGTGCTCGTCGGCTTCGACAATTGGTGACCGGAGGGCGCTGATGGGAAGGGAAGCCAGGGATGCGTCGGATGATGAGAGTTTCGATCCAACAAGCGATACGCAGGTTGCGCTTCGCGATGGTTAATTTTGTCCTCCGTTCAAATACGGATCAACCTGCGGCTGCGAACGATTTTAGTGCCCGGTACCGTGCTTATGGCGACGCGTCACGGCGCGCATGACCGTGTTCGACGCGAACAAGACGCTGCGGAAGCCGTGGGAGTCACGAACCGATTGAGTGGGAACGAAAGCGGGACCTAGCCGGCTGGCGCATCCGGCGAGAGAAAGCCGAGCAATTCGGAAACCAGTGCTGCGGGATTTTCCTCGGCAATGAAATGAGCCGTGCCCGGCACCCGCACCGCGCTGACATTATCGGCTACTTCCCGCATCATCTCGCCCATCACGGGTCCAAGCGTGCTGATCGCGCCGCCGATGGCGAGCACGGGCACCGTCAGCTTGCCGGATGCCTCGAGCGCGGCCCTGTTGTCTTCGATATCACGGTCGAACGCACGATAGACCTCGAGGCCTGCCCGCATCGCGCCCGGCATGGCATAGGCCGAGGCGTAAACATCGAGATCGCTTTCGCCGATCGCGCCGGGATCGAAGATGCGGGCGCCGATCATCGCCTGCAGATAGAGCCGCTCGCGCCCCGCGATCAGCATCTCCGGAATATCGCGCACGCTGTGAAAGGCGAACTGCCAGACTCGCGGATCGACCCGCATCCGTTCGAACACCGCGGTGCCCGGCAGCGGCGCATCGGCCACCGCAAGGTGGGTGACCTCACCGCGATAGGCCTGGGCGTAGGCGTAGGCGATCATCAGGCCGATATCGTGGCCCACCAGGACGACGGCATTCTCGATTCCGAGATGCTCATGCAGCAGCCGATGGATATCCTGCGCCATGGTGCGCTTGTCGTAGCCGGAGGCCGGGTGCGAGGAGTGACCGGCGCCCCTGTAGTCCGGAGCCACCACCCGGAACCCGGCGCCGGCCAGTTTCGGAATCACATGACGCCATGCCCACCAGGTCTGCGGGAATCCATGCAGCAGCACCACGACGTGCTTGCCCTCGCCTGCGGTCACATAGTGAATGCGGGTACCGGGCTCGATTTCCGCGGTGCCGCGCCTGAGATCTGCGCTGCGGGCATCGTTCGGCATGAGTCGATTCC